>Ga0209097_10002116_pt1 | contig 16294 bp, 13 predicted proteins | sample AD_UKC052_MetaG_FD_184419 | JGI IMG/M metagenome (GOLD analysis project Ga0209097, IMG submission 184419) | Active sludge microbial communities of municipal wastewater-treating anaerobic digesters from USA - AD_UKC052_MetaG (SPAdes) (version 2) | ecosystem: Engineered > Bioreactor > Anaerobic >... | reverse complement strand
GTCGACTTCGACTCGTTGTTCAATAAATTTTTTCAACAAATTCATTTTTATCCAGAACAACGGCTCTGCCTGACCGAAATAACTGTAAAACAGCCAAATACAATATTGTTGTCATTGGTAGCCGGACAAATACTTCAATACAAGTATTTGTCCGTGTCGAAGAGTGACTGTTACGGTCGACTTCCCTGCCTGCGTGCCGGACACTTCGGCAGGCAGGGACACGATTATCCTTCCTGTCTTGCCGGCAGGTTGTCACTATAGGTTGAGGATAATCGGCTCAGCCTGACCGTAAATAATTACTAATTGTACAAATTCAAAACAGCTTCTAAATGAACAGGTTGACGCCGCATTGTTCAGCACGTTCCATGTAGGAGGCCACGCCGCCAAAGGTAACAAAATCGAACAGTTCTTCTTTCTGCACGCCCATCACATCCATAGACATGGTACAGGCGATAAACTCCACACCATTCTCGTGAGCCTGGATGATCAACGATTCCAGGGATTCTATCTTTTTGCTCTGCATACGTTTGCGCATCATCTTTGAACCCATGTTGAGCATATTCATTTTCGAGAGCTTGAGTTTTTTGCTGCTTTTTGGCATCATCATCCCAAAAAGCTTTCCCATCAGGTCTTTCGATACGGCCGGATGGTTATCCTTCTTGATTACATTCAGTCCCCAGAACGTAAAAAATATGGTAACCTTACTGCCCATGGCGGCAGCGCCATTGGCGATGACAAACGATGCGATGGCCTTGTCAAGATCGTCGCTGAATACAATCAGAGATTTGGGCTTGACTTGCTGGCTTTGACTTGCCTCGGGCATTTGCGGGGCATTTTGTTTTTCTATAACAGCTTTTATAGTGCCCGCATTTTCATTCAATTCAAGTATTTTGTTGCCGGTAATGTTTGCCCATGCTTTGACATCGTTGGCAAATGCCGGATCGGTAGCAGTAATTTCTAGAGTCTGGCCGGATTGCATAAGATCGGCTGATTTCTTGAGTTTCAGAATAGGCCCGGGGCATTGAAGCCCGCAGGCATCAATCTTTACGATGTTTTGTAAAAAACTTTTGTTTCCCGTGTTGCTTTCGGTTTGATAGATTTGGTTATCAATGTCAATTTTATCCTTAGCATACACGTCTTCATTGCTTTGTTTCTGGATGGCAAATTCATAGGTTTTGTATCCGCCGCTCAGGTTAAATACTTCCCGGTAGCCGGATTGCATCAGGATGCGGCTTGCCACATATCCGCGCAAACCCACTCCGCAATAAATTACAATTTTTTTGTTTTTGGGAATTTCGGCCGTACGTGTTCTGATTTCGTCCACCGGTATGTTAACAGCCCCCGGGATAGCTCCAAGCTGGAACTCATCATGCGTGCGCACATCAATCAGCATGGACGTTGCAAGGTCGAGTGCAGCAATGTCGCGCCATGAAAAAGGCATCATTCTTTTTTTGAGTATGTTTTCAGCCACAAAGCCGGCAATATTTACGGGGTCTTTGGCTGAAGAATAGGGCGGGGCATAGGCATGCTCCATTCTTGTGAGATCAGAGATGGTGCCGCCAAAATTGATTATGCTGGCTAAAATGTCAATACGTTTGTCAACCCCGTCATAACCCACAATCTGAGCCCCGTACAATTTTCCTTCCGGAGAAAAAATAATTTTGATGCTCATGGGAATTGCCCCCGGATAATAGCCTGCATGGGACCCCGAATGGATCACAGCCGACTGATAAGGTATGTTTTCTTTCCTGAGTATCCTTCCCGACACCCCGGTAGCTGCTACTGTCAAATCAAACACCTTGGCAATGGCCGTATTTATGGCTCCCGGGTACTTCGACTTGTTGCCATAAACTATGTTGTCGGCACAGATGCGGCCCTGTTTGTTGGCAGGTCCCGCCAGAAAAGTAATTTGTTTCTTATGAGTAATTGGATTTTCAAACTCTATAGCATCACCAACAGCATAAACATCGGGATCAGAGGTTTGTAAATATTCATTCACCACTATACCACCGGAAGCTCCTGTTTCAAGTCCTGCTTCCCTGGCGAGCCTGCTCTCCGGTCTTACACCAATAGATAATATCACTATATCGGCTGATATTTTGCGGCCGCTTTGCAGGGTTACTGTAAGATGTTCGTTTTCTTTAGCAAATGATGATACCCCATCCTTTAAATAAAAAGCAACGTTTTTGGTTTTAAGATGCTGGTGAACTATAGTAGCCATGGAATAATCCAGCGGAGTCATCACCTGATCCGCCATCTCTACCAAAGACACAAAAATTCCCCTTTTATGTAAATTTTCAGCCATTTCAAGCCCTATAAATCCTCCGCCTACCACAATGGCTCTGGCCGGTTTCTGATTGTCAAGAAACGACTTAATTTTATCCGTATCCGCCACGTTCCTCAATGTAAAGATACCATCGGTATTGATGCCGGGAATGTTGGGCCGCAGAGGCTCAGCTCCGGGTGAAAGAACAAGTTTGTCGTACGTCTCGTAATATGTTTCGTCGTTTTTCAGGTTTTTGATCTCCGCTTTTTTTTCAGAACGGTGGATGGCGATCACTTCACTGTTTACCCTGACATCCACGTTAAACCTCTTGTTAAATGCTTCGGGTGTTTGCAGGAAAAGGTTTTCACGCTCTGCTATGGTACCCCCGATATAATAGGGTAAGCCGCAATTGGCGTACGAAATGTTTTCCCCACGCTCAAACATTATTATTTCTGCTGATTCATCTTCTCTTCTGAGACGGGCTGCCGTGGTTGCTCCACCGGCTACACCTCCTACAATTAGTATTTTCATGTTGTTAAAATTTTATTTTGTGATTTAAATTTCAAGATTCAGATTCACATTGAGACTGTTAATTTCTGCCAGTTTCATTTTTCCGGCCTCCGACAGCACAAACATCATCAGGCGTTTGTCCTTATCACCTAAACTACGTTTAACATAACCTTTCTGCTCCAGCGAAAGCAAAACACGCGATGTCCGGCTCAATGATATCTCGGTTTCTTTTGCTATTCCACCCGATGATTTCTTGGTTCCGCACAAACAACAGATTACCATGGCTTCGTTAATAGTCACATTATGACCGGTTTGAAGCTTTTGCTCAAACTCGTGTATTTTCTTGAATACTGTCTTTATTTTGCATAAACATTCCATAAAAAATAAATTTGCTATTAGCAATAATTTCGGACTGCAAATATACGAAATTTTAATTAATTGGTATGAAATCTGAAAAAATTCATCATGATAATAAACGGGAAAAATTTACCAAATCTGCCAGCCATGCTAAAGCTGTTTATAATGACGGGAAACTAAGTCAAAAAGTATGCTCTTGCCCGCCGTTTTGACGGACCACGGAGCCACTATTAACAATCATTTGTGCTAAATGCAAACTTATAATCAAGTTGTGATTAAGGAAATCCTTTAATAAATGTGCAGATTGAGACTGTCTCAAAAGTACTCTGTGTAACTCTGTGTGTACTCCGTGGTACTCTGTGTAATTCTTTAATTTATTATTACACAGATATTCACAGAGACCGCTAATGCGGTTCACAGAGAGCCACTGAGAGAAGAATATCAAAAAAAATACATTTTGAGACAGCCTCTGATTAATAAATGGATTTATTGTTTGCTGGAAAATTGAACAAATATCCGATAGAAAAATTGAGCGACGACAGGTAATCATTTTTGTAAATCTCCGGCTTGCGGTAATTGAGCAATCCCTGATGATAACTCACGCCCAGGGTTACATTGTTGCCCAAACGGTATGAAACCTCGGCCATAACGCCAAAATCGATTTTCCCGATAGTTTTGTCTTTTTCCACCTTGCTGGCCAGGGGTTCGCTGTAGCCCGGAAACATAGCATTGATGATGGAATAATAAAATGGGATGGTGTCCAAGCCTGTCATCGTTTCCACAATGGGAATAAGCTGGCTGAGCTCTTCGTTGCCTTTGTTTGATAACAAAAAAGAAACATAAGGCCCTACCGAGAAATACAGCGATTTGTAGTTGAAACAAGCTAGCACAGGTACTTTGATATAAGTTAGATTTACCACGCCTGTACGGGTGTTATACACATTATCGTTGATATAATCCTTAATCATTCCCAGCGTATCCATTATTTCATCAATATCAATGCCGGTGAACGAAAGTAACGGATTTTCAGCCAGTGTGCCTAAGAATGAAGCCGTATCCAGCTTTTCATAAGTTTTCTTTTGCGAGGTGAGCATAATTTCTGCCGAAACCGAAAACCAGTCGTTAACCTTATAACTGCCCACTGCGCCAACATGGTAACCGGCACTGAATAAGCGGCCTTTCAGATCGTTTTTTTCAAGCGGTATCATGTTGAGGCCTGCTTTGGCTCCTGCATTAAAATGCTGTCCGAATCCGGCCAGAGAAAGCGCACAAAATGCTATTATCAGTAATGCTGCTTTTTTCATGTTTCTATGTTTTTAGCCCGGCAAAGTTAATATATTTGACTACAAATATTCAATTGGTGTTTCCGGTGCAGCCCAAATTTTCATAAACGTTGTATTCATTTACATGGAAAAATTATTAAAAACCGCTCTAAATATCTTCTTTAGCATTAAATTTGCAAGTCCAAAGCAAAATATTTTACCTTATGTTTAGTTATATCTCAAATATTATCCTAACTGCATTATTTATAGTTAATTACCAGGCGGAAAAACCAGTATCCCATACTGCAACTGAAATGGCAGGGTACAAATTCACTGTCAAAATTGCAGGCATTATTAACGATACATGTTACCTGGGACATTATTACGGGCAGCATCAGTATATCGACGACACGGCCATGACCAATGCCAAAGGCGAGATGGTTTTTACCGGCAAGGAAGCATTGCCCGGGGGAATTTATTTTGTAGTGTATCCGAAAAAGAAATATTTTGAATTTATTGTTAACAAAGAACAGACTATTTCGCTGGAGACAGACACCGTGTACCCGATAAAAAACATGAAGATTAAAGGGTCGGAGGAAAACCAGATTTTTTATAAGTATTTGAACGTGATTGATGAAAATCAAAAAAAATACGACCCGCTCAAAAAACGAATGGAGGCCAATAAAAATAATAAAGACAGCACCGAAGCCATCCGTAAGGAAATGGAAAAGATTGATGATTTTGTTAAGAATTATAAACTCGAGCTTATAAAAAGCCATCCCGAAACATTGATTGCCAATGTGTTTGTTTCGTCACGCGATCCCGAAGTACCCGAAGCACCGGTGTTGGCCAACGGACGCAAAGATTCCACTTTCCGGTATTACTATTTTAAAAACCATTATTGGGATAACATCACTTTCTCGGACGACAAAATTCTTAGGACACCTGTATTTTACAACCGTATCAGTAATTTTTTTACCAATGTGGTTGTTCAACAACCCGATTCCATCATTTTGGAAGCCGACAAACTGGTGGAAAAAGCCCGGGCCAATCAGGAAATGTTCAAATACGTGGTGTGGTATATCACCTATGTGTACGAAACATCCAAAATTATGGGGTTCGACAAGGTTTTTGTGCACATGGTGGAAACCTATTACATGACCGGTCAATGTTTCTGGATGTCCGAAACTACGCTGGAAAACATTACCAAGCGTGCTATGAAACTCAAACCCATTCTTATCGGAAAAGAAGCTCCACCCATGATTATGCAGGATACCAACCTGCAGTTGCAATCGCTTTATGCTATCAATGCCAGATATACGATGATACTGTTCTGGGATTATGAATGCGGGCATTGCAAGACCGAAGTGCCTAAAGTTGTGGAGTTTTATAATAAGAAGAAATCAGAGTTGGGATTGGAAGTTTTTGCAGTCTGCACCGATACGAATATGGCCGAAATGAAAAAGTTTATCCGCAAAAACAATATGCCATTTATCAATGTCAACGGCCCCAGGACAGTAACACCGCATTTTGCCGAAACCTACGACATATACAGTACACCGGTGATTTATCTGCTCGACGAGAAAAAGAAAATTGTGGCCAAACGCATTGATGCGGAACAGGTGGAAGATATAATAAAATTTGATATCAGGCAGAAAACTATGCAGAAGTAATTCTGCTGAGTGCTATCTTTGCCTTTGATGCTGCCACGTTGTTGTTTTTTAACAAAAAAACACTGCAGTGTTATGTCCGATGGGGGTTTTTATTAATGAGGATTTTGACATTCCCGAAAAAATGTACACAATAAAACTAAAAATATAATGAAAAAGGCTGTGATTACTCTTTTAACTTGCTTTTTGAATTTTGGGATTCTCTTTGGCCAGGCCGGCAAGAAAAAAATTGATGAAAGTGTATATCCAATTTGGAAAACAATAAAAAATACCTCCATTTCTAACGATGGAAAATGGATTACCTATGAAATCAATCCTCTGAAGGGTGATGGATGGTTGTATATTGTTAATACCGTCAAAAATAGCAAAGATTCCGTTTTCCGCGGCTGTGACGCTCAGATTTCGGCAAACAATGAATTCGTGGTTTTTAAAATCAAGCAACCGGCTGATAGTGTGCGCAAACTGAAATTAAAAAAAACAAAAGACGAAGACCTCCCCAAAGACTCAGCAGGAATATGGATGCTTAAAACACGCAAACTCAAAAAATTTGATAACGTAAAGTCTTTTAAAACAGCGCCTGATGGCGGATCCTGGGTGGCAATGCTGCTTGAAGAAAAAAAAGAAAAAAACGAGAAAAAAGATACTGCCAAAGTGGCTGATACTGCTAAAGGTAAGCAGGCCGAACCCAAAAAAGACAAGAAAAAAGCACCCAAGCAAAACGGTACTGATTTGCTTATTTATAATCCAATGGAGGATATTAGTCTGGTCAACAAACTGGTTACCGAATACAGCTTTTCTAAAAACGGAGCCTTGCTATCCATGGTCTCGGTTAAGAAAGATTCTGTTGACACGGTGGCTGTCAGCATTTTTACAGCGGGAAAAGCAAAGGCGGACACACTGATGCTAAGTCCGGGCACGGCCAAAAATCCTGTGTGCGATGAGGCCGGGCAACAATTGGCATTTTTGTTTTCGCAGGATACAGGCAAAGTAAAACAATACAGGATAATGGGCTGGAATACCCTGCAAAATGATGTGCGCACTCTGGTAGATACTTCCGAAACCAAATTTCCGCCAAGCTGGCGTGTCAGCGAAAACCAGGTTCCGAAGTTTTCAGAAGATGGCGCCTTGCTATATTTTAGCACGGCTCCGCGCAAATATCCCGAACCCAAAGACACAATTCTGGATGAGGAAAAAGTAAAACTCGACCTGTGGAGCTGGACCGATGGCCGGCTACAGCCGCAACAGTTGAAAGAACTGGACAAAGACAAAAAACAATCCTTCATGGCGGCGTATTTTTTAAAGGAAAATAAAATTGTTCAGCTTGCCGATACCCTGATTGACCGCATCAGCCTGCTCAAAAAAAATACCGGCCTGGCGTTGGGAATCACCGATTTGCCATACGAAAAACTGTCTTCCTGGGAAGCGTCGTATGCTGATTATTATATAGTGGATGTAAATTCTGGTAAAAAAGACCTGGTACTCAAAAAACAACAAAATGACGTGAAACTTTCGCCCCTGGGTAAGTACCTTGTTTATTACAACTACAGCGATTCTTCCTGGAATGCTTATTCCGTAAAAAGCAAAACATTCATTTGCCTCACCGCTAAGATTCCCGTGAAATTTTTTGATGAAGAACATGATGCCCCTGAACAGCCTTCGCCTTATGGTATTGCCGGCTGGACAGAAGATGACGGATTTGTGCTGGTGTACGATCGCTACGATATTTGGAAAATTGATCCGCAGATGCTTGTCGCCCCCGAAAATATCACCAGAAACGGAAGAAGTACCCATACCGAATATCGTTATGTTCGCACCGACAGGGAAGCGGAGCATATCGACACCCAAAAACCCTTGCTGCTGACTGTGTTTGATACACAAACCAGGCAAAGTGGATTCGCATCGCTGAACATGAAAAATGCGAAATCACCGGTGAGGCTTATTTTCGACAATTATCAGATGAATTTCATAACTAAAGCCCGGAAAGCTGAAAAACTTATTTTCACCAAAGAGTCTTTTACACAATATCCTGACCTTCAGTTTACAGATACGAAATTTTCTACCACTGTCAGGGTTTCGGATGCCAACCCTCAGCAGAAAGATTATTACTGGGGCAGCGTGGAACTGGTAAACTGGACCTCCTTTGACGGCATCCGTCTGGAAGGTCTGCTGTACAAACCGGAGAACTTCAATGCGTCAAAAAAATATCCTGTCATCGTTTATTTTTACGAACGCAATGCCGACAACCTCAACCGGCACTGGATACCCTCGCCGAGCCGTTCCATTATCAATCCTTCAATTTATTGCAGCAACGGGTACATCGTATTTATCCCCGATATACGCTATAGCGACGGTTATCCCGGCAACAGTGCATACAACTGCGTGGTGAGCGGCACGGAATTTATAAAGAAGTATGAATTTGTGGATGCAGAGCATATAGGCATACAAGGCCAGAGCTGGGGCGGCTACCAGGTGGCTTATCTCGTTACCCGCACAACTATGTACAGGGCAGCCATGGCCGGCGCAGCCGTTACCAACATGACCAGCGCCTATGGCGGTATACGCTGGGGTACGGGCATCAGCAGGATGTCGCAGTACGAACAGTCGCAGAGCAGGATAGGAGCCAACCTGTGGCAAAACCGCGACTTGTTTATTCAGAATTCTCCCTTATTTTATGCTGACAAGATTTCCACTCCTCTGCTGTTGATGAACAACGATAACGACGGGGCTGTGCCCTGGTATCAGGGGATTGAACTTTTCACCGCCATGCGCCGGCTCGACAAACCCGTGTGGATGCTGAATTATAACGGCGACGAACATAATCTTGAAAAATGGCCCAACCGTATTGACCTGAGCATACGCATGATGCAGTTTTTTGATCATTACCTCAAAGGTAAACCAATGCCGCAATGGATGAAAACCGGCATTCCGGCGCTGGAAAAAGGGAAAATTACGGGTTATGAACTTGTAAAATAACACTGTTTCACCGGGCTATAGCAATCCGTAGTATGCCACATGCTACTTTTGGCCGGAGTAGTCAACTGTTAGTACTTACCTGTGTGTCATGCAAACTCCGTGTTCACGGCTGCATAGGGGTTTTTTACTAATCAAAGTGATTTTTTGTGTTTCTTCAGCACTTTTATTGCTCTGTTTCTAAAGCCTGCCGAAGCTTCGTCAAGACAAAATTCCAGCGAATTCAGAAATTCGCCCAATAGTTCCGGTTCATAGCGGCAAAACTTCTCGATAATGCCTATACAATAGTACCTCGTGCCCAGGGCTTCGGCAGGGTTTATCAGCCAGTCGAAACAGTTTTGTAACAACAGTGCATTATCTTTTATCAGTTCAAAATCCACAAATTCATCTATAATTTTCAGAAAATTTCTTTTTACCCCTTCCACTTGAGAATTACAGATTTTTACAATCACTTCATCCAGCCAGGGCATGATGAGACTGATATTTTTTTCGCAACAAAGCTGCACCACCCTGGCAGCACGCATGCACAAAGGGTAGGGTTTTGAAAAGCTCATATCCACCAACAGCGCAAAACGCTCCGGATCGTTTCCTACGGCCTCTACAGCCATATCGGCGGTTTTTCTGCCAGAGTCGTACAACCCAAACTCAAAATCTGGCATTTTTTTGCTTTCAGAATGTTTTTTCATTTGTCAGTGAGTTTTTTCCGGCTGGTAAGCTTCTCCATAAATGTCTTCATCCTGTTGTCCCGGGTTTCCGGCCTTTTTGCTGATTCTATCCAGCATATATATTCCTTACGGTTGGTAAATGACAAGCTGTTGAAATATGCTTCCGCCTCAGCATTACCGGCCAACAGACAGGCCACATCTTCCGGCAGGGATACTGTTCGTTCTTCTTTGTCCTCTTCCATTTCCACGTGCACCGTATCACCAAAAGTTTTATTGATGCGTTTTCGTATTTCTTTCGTAAGCCCGATAACATAAGCTGCTTGCCCCATGTGGAAAAGGCTTCCGCGGTACACAACTTTTCCATCAAACAAAGCTTTTACTTTTAAATTACCGCTTCTTCCAAAAAATTCCTTCACGTCAAAAGGAATTTCCACAAAAGCCGCATCCATGTTTTGGTGCTGAATGATGCGGGCTGTGAACTTTATTTTCTTGTTTTCTGTCATGTAAATAATGTTAACAGCTTACTCAAAAGGGTGCTTATGCTCAAAATCCGGCTTGTAATGATCCCTGCTTTCCGGTTCCTGTATCCAGCCATTGGTCAGGCCCAGTTTTTCCGCCTCAGCCACCACAAGGTCATATTCTTGTTTTTTCAGCGGCCTGTTGATGTCGGTGCGTTTCATTGCTTTATACACCGGGTAATACTGTGACATCAGCGAAATATGTACTTTGGGCGAAAGTTCTTCGGCAATAAAGCGTAACACATTCAGGCTGTTCTCCACATATCCCGGAAGCACCAGGTGCCGGATAATCATTCCCGATTCCACATGATTTTCATCCAGGTAATGCAAAACGGGACCTTTTTGCCTGTACATTTCTTTGAGTGCTTTGCGGGCCGTCGCGGGATAGTCTTTGGCATCCGACAAGGCCGAAGCAAGGCTGCTGTCGAGGTATTTCATGTCGGGAAGGTACACGTCTATGAGGCCTTCCAGCTCTTTCAGGGTTTCAACACGGTCGTATCCATTGCTGTTATATACAAAAACAGGTCTTGGCCGGTAATTCTCAAATGCCTTGATAATAGATACCATCTGCGGTATCTGGTGCGAAGGGGATACAAAACCAATAGCGCTGCAGCCCGATTCCAAAAGACGATGCAAATCGGACAAGACTTTTTCAAAATGATGATATTTGCTGTTGCCTGCCGAAAGATTAGAACTTATCTGAAAATTCTGGCAATAGATGCATTGCAGGTTGCAGTGGCTGAAGAAAACATTGGCGATGCCATGAAGCCCGCTGACAGGAGGCTCTTCGCCCCGGTGTGCCACAATGGAACTGATGGCGTATTCGTGGCCCGATCTGCAATAGCCGCTGTTGCCTGCAAACCTGTTGGCCCCGCAATTGCGCGGACAAAGGGCACAAGCTGTCAAGGCTTTAAAAGAGATATCCATTGATTAGGTCAGTTGGATTTTAGAAATTCGCTGGAAAACAAAAAGCGAACCATCACATTATAATGAGGACGGAACACGGCATAATGTTTCAGGTTGATTTTTGACCAGTAAATTGTTCCAAGCAGATCGAGGCCCAGGTGTTCACTAAACCGGAATCGTATGCCCGGCGACAAAAAGGCACCCAACCCAATACCGCCTTGACGCACAGGATATTCCTGAAGTTGCGTGTTGGGTATATATTGCTGGTCTAAATACACGTTGATGATGCTGTATTCGAGACTTTGGATGGCAATTTTGTTTTCCCTGACTTTGGTGTTGTTTAAATTAAACCCTGCTTCTACAAAACCTGATATTTTTTCATCGAGAGGAAATTCGTAACCCACACCCAGGTCAATATTGATACGGTCTTCCGAACCCCATACCGGGCAAGTGAGCGTGCTGTCAAAGGTTTGTGACGATGAAGTGGCACCGATTTTCAGGGCAAAGGCCCCTTCGGTGGTAAACCGCGAATGGTTAAACTGCATGAAAATGCTCAGGTGGTTATTCAGGTTTTTTTTAACATAAAATCCCACACAAAAGGCAGGCTTGTACTTCATCTGCGCAGGCATGCTGTACAATGAAAAAGTATCATTGATCACCTGGCGGATTTCGTCGTAGTGATATTTGTTGTCTAAAATATAACCCAGGGTATTTTCGTTGCCCGCAGCGCCGCTGTAAAAGTTGGCATGATACTTATTGGCAAAAGCCGCCCCGCAGTTGATGCCAAAACTCCAGGAGCGGTTTTGTGCCGTGGAATCATCAGGTACGCTTTGGCCAAAAACATGACCGCTTATCATGCTGAAAAAAATTGCTAAAAAACTGAAAACGTAAATTTTTATCGTCCTGTCCATACTTATAAAATACCTGCTGCGTTAATAGTGATACACAAAATTAAGTCTTTTGGTGATTTTTATAACAAAGTTTTTTATTAATTTGCAAAAAAGTTTTTCATGAAACACCTGGCGGTATTGTTTTTGTGTGTCCTGTTCTCTTTTTCCCTGTCTGCGCAGGATACGGTACAAACAACACCGCAGGAAAAAAGTCCCAGAGTGCGGCTGAGCGGTTTCGGAGGATTGATTTCTGAAACATTTTTTTTGAAAAATCAGGTTGCAGAGGCCTTGGGCGCCGGTGGCGCGTTGATGATTAACAATTATTTCTTTTTAGGCGGATACGGCCTGACAACAGTTTCGAACCACACAATAAAAGACCTGATAATTCCGGATGAATTTCTGTTGGATAACCGGCCGACGTATTATTATGGAAAACCATTGCGGATAAACTACGGCCATGCCGGTATATGGGTGGGCGGAGTTTTTTTTCCCGGCAAAAGGGTCCATTTTGGTGTTAGCTCACGATTTGGCTGGGGCAATATACACCTGACCGATTCGGTAAACAATTCCTATATAAACAATGTGGATTACCGACTGGAATTTACCAACGACAAGATTTTTGTAATTTCGCCGCGTATCGAACTGGAAATTAACATCACTTCATGGCTGAAAGCCAATATTGGATTGGGTTATAACTTTGTAACAGGCATTGATTTTGACAGATACAAAGAATGTAAGTTCAGCTCGCCGCAATTGTCCATAGGAATATATTTCGGAGGTTTTAGCGACCGCGATGAGGAGGTAAATCCCGAGGATGATGAATATCCTGAAGAATAAAAACAGTGTGAATAATGAATGGAAAAAAATCTGATGATACCGATGCATAATGATTATGATAAATTGAGGCCTTACCACGACGAGGAAGTCAATAATGCCATAGGCGAACTGATCAAAGATCCCGAGTTTGCTATTTTTATACGCCATTTGCTACAAGGTCAGGATAGGAATGAGGTATATAGTATGCTGAAGGGCATAACCTCAATTGAAGAATTTCAACGGGTGTTTGTGCTGCCGGTGCTTGACAGAATCATAAAAAACAGCATGGATAGCCTGACGTGTTCAGGAATTGACCGTGTCGATAAAAAACAACCCTATATTTTTATCACCAACCACCGTGATATCGTACTGGATTCTTCGTTTTTAAACATGTTGCTTTTCAAGCATGGTTACAATACCACGCAGGTAGCCATAGGGGGTAACCTGCTGATATCGCCCATGATTACCAATCTTGTCCGTATCAATAAGAGTTTTATTGTCAAACGCAACATACCGCCCCGCGAACTATACGAATATTCAAAACTGCTTTCCTCATATATAGCCCACACCTTGTCCGAACGAAAAGAATCTGTGTGGATAGCGCAACGCGAAGGCCGTTCGAAAGACGGTAGCGACAAAACCCAGTACAGCTTGCTGAAAATGCTGGCCATGAGCTACGAAGGCGAGGAAAGAGACATTTTTATGAAGATGAATATTTTTCCTGTCGCCGTTTCTTATGAATACGACCCCTGCGATATGTTTAAGGCCATTGAACTGTTTTCGGCCGCCAACGGCGGCCCTTATGCAAAAACCAAGGAGGCCGATTTTCAGAGCATGATCACCGGGATACTCGGTTATAAGGGCAGGGTGGAGGTTTCGTTCAGCAACCCATTAACAGATAAAGATTTTGATGCTCTGAATGAACTCCATAGCAATGATTTTCTGAAAGGCCTGGCCTCCATAATTGATAACCGAATCTATAGCGCATACAAATTGTGGGATACCAACTTTATCGCCTACGACCTGCTTAATGGCAGCGCCGTATTCAGCGACAGATACACCGTGGAATCAAAAGAAAAGTTTATTAATTATCTGAAGGAAAAATCCAACAAGCTCGAGGAATTTTATCCTAAAAGGGATCTCCTGAACCTGATGCTTAACATGTATGCAAACCCGATAAAAAACAAGCTGACGGAAAATATCGCCATATAATCAGAACACCTCCAGTATTTTTTCTTCCGTATCTCGAAACCTGAAGATATCGCCAGCCTTGTGGTCTTTCATGGCGTGAAACAAGGGCACGGACTGCGAAATAACAAAATAGGTTTCGTTGTCGACCACTACCTTGCCAAGGCCCACAGCAATAAATAATTTTTGGGTTTCGGTGATTATCACCGAACCAAAGGCCGCTTTATCCGATATCTTTTCCGGATTAATCCGCTCCAGCATCTTCATTTCTTCACCCACCTTCTGTAGCTTCAGCGAGCAGGCATCACGCTTGCTGAGCATATCCATTTTGTATGTATCCAGCCAGTCTTCGGGATTACCATATTCTGCAGCATTTTGATAGGCTTCATTCATTTCGGCAGTCAGCCTTTCAACTGTTTCCTGATGCAACTGCATACACAAATCCACTAATTTTTTCTTTATTTCCTTCCTGTTCATTTTGTTCATCTTGTTTTGTTCGGCAGGAATGATATACTACCTGATCCGGAAATGTTCCTGAGTAAAAAATAAAATAAAATTTAAATGCAAAAAAAGCGTTTACTAAACTGATATGATCAGTTATGGATTATTATTCTGTTTTTTTTTGTAAAAAACAAATATATATGTTTTTTCTGCAAAAAGCAAATTTTTAAAAAAAATTGCAATTAATAAGTAATAGAAATTATATTTGTTTTCTCAAAACATTTTTTGTCTATGGGTAAAGAATCAAAAGAAATAGTTCAGTCGCGTAACGTGCTGGAATTTATTACGGTAGCCAACGAATTGTGTATTTTTCTTGAGGAAAATGACAAATACGATATCGCATTCATCTATACGTATCTGCAAAAAGTATTGCCGTTGCTGTACCTGAAAGGTACCATGCTCCCCGACATATTTGTGGATGACGAGGATGCCAACGAGCGTTTTGTTACGTTGGAACACTGGGAAAAGATTTATCTGGCACTATTAGGCAAAACAGCCACGACCGACAGTTTTTATTTTATTGGCGACGATGATGGGAGTGATAACAAACCGCAGAAAGGTAGCATTGCTGAAAATCTGGCGGATATCTACCAGGACCTGAAAGATTTTCTTTTGCTCTATCAGAAGAATATGCTGGCAGCCCAGCAGAATGCCGTTCACGCCTGCAGGGTATTGTTCGAAACCAACTGGGGCATCAAAGCTTTGTTGACGCATACCGCTATCCACAATATGCTTTATGGTAAAAAAAAAAGTGAAAAGGAGTTCTTTTTAGGGTTTTCACCAAACTAATCTGTTATGTACCTGCAAAAAATTGCATTAATCAACTTTAAAAATTATCCGGAACTCGATCTGAGTTTTTCGGAAAAAATCAACTGTTTTATAGGAAATAACGGCGTGGGGAAGACGAACCTGCTTGATGCAATCCATTACCTTTCGTTTTGTAAGAGTTATTTCAATGTCATTGACACGCAAAACATCCTGCACGAGGCTGATTTTTTTACCATTCAGGGTGTTTGGGTAAAAAATCCGGACAACCCCGACACCATTTTCTGCGGACAAAAACGCAATCAACATAAAGTTTTTAAGCTGAACAAAAAAGAATACAGCCGGCTGGCCGACCATATAGGCCTATACCCCCTGGTGATGGTGTCGCCGCACGACTCCGACATGATCTATAGCGGCAGCGAAGAACGCAGGAGGTTCCTCGACAGTTTTATCAGCCAGTTCGACCATGTGTACCTCGACGACCTGATAAATTACAACAAAGCCCTTTTTCAGCGCAATAAACTGCTGAAGATCTTTGCCGAAAGCAACTCCTTCGATGCCGATGCCTTAGAAATATGGGATACACAATTGGTAGCCCTGGGAACCAAGATACATGCTAAAAGAACATCTTTTATCCTGGATTTTTTGCCCTACTTTAACTACTATTTCGAACTGATTAGCGGAAAAAAAGAGAGCGTTTCGATGACTTACGACTCGCAGCTCAACAGTGCTCACCTGAACGACCTGCTGAAATCAAGCCTTGCCAAAGACAGGATAGTTCAATACACCACCTGCGGCATACACAAAGACGACCTGATATTTAATATTGGCGATTTTCCGCTGCGAAAGTTTGGCTCCCAGGGTCAGCAAAAATCATACACCATTGCCATTAAACTCGCCCAGTTTGAATATATCAAAATCATGAAAGGTTATAAACCGGTAGTGCTTTTTGATGATATCTTCGATAAACTCGATGATGAAAGGGTGGAACACCTGGTGAAACTTGCCAC
>Ga0209097_10002114_pt1 | contig 16309 bp, 8 predicted proteins | sample AD_UKC052_MetaG_FD_184419 | JGI IMG/M metagenome (GOLD analysis project Ga0209097, IMG submission 184419) | Active sludge microbial communities of municipal wastewater-treating anaerobic digesters from USA - AD_UKC052_MetaG (SPAdes) (version 2) | ecosystem: Engineered > Bioreactor > Anaerobic >... | reverse complement strand
GTGCCGGTCAAACCGAGGGTCTCGCGCAGCACCCACAGCAGCGGGGTTTCGGGATCGACATCGACCGTGATCCTTTCGCCGTTCACCTCCAGTTTATAGGGCGCCATTTTACCTCCTTGCGGTAAAACATCGGTCAGCAATCATCAACGGCCCGGCTTCCCGGTGGTCCTCAACCGGAGGGCCTATCTGAGCATTTTGAGCAGATAGATATGTTCGAGGGCGATCATCTTTGCCCTCTGCTCGTTGGTCACCCCTGCGCCGTGGCCGCCTTCGGTATTCTCGAAATAATAAAAGGGATAACCCAGCGCCTCCATTTTCGCCGCCATCTTGCGGGCATGGCCGGGATGGACGCGGTCGTCGCGCGTGGTCGTGGTGAAAAGGACCCTCGGGTATTTCTTGCCGGCCGCGAGATTCTGATAGGGAGAGTACTTGCTGATATAGGCCCACTCCTCCGGCAGGTCGGGATTGCCGTACTCCCCCATCCAGCTGGCGCCGGCCAGCAGCTTGTTGTAGCGCTTCATGTCGAGCAGGGGGACCGAACAGATCACCGCGTTGAAGAGATCGGGGCGCTGGGTGAAGGCGGTGCCAACCAGGAGGCCGCCGTTGCTGCCGCCCTCGATGCCGAGATGGCGGGGCGAGGTGATGCCGCGCCGGATCAGCTCTTCGGCGACCGCATAGAAATCATCAAAGGCGCGCTGGCGGTTCTCCTTGAGAGCGGCCTGGTGCCACCTGGGGCCGAACTCCCCGCCGCCGCGGATGTTGGCCACCGCATAAACACCCCCCTGCTCCAGCCAGGCGACCCCGGTGATGGCCGAATAGCCGGGCCGCATCGCCACTTCAAATCCCCCATAGCCGTAGAGAAGGGTCGGCCGGGCGCCATCCAGCCGGGCCTTTTTGGCCCGCACGACGAAAAAGGGGATTTTGGTGCCATCCTTCGAGACTGCCTCGAGCTGCTCGACCATCAGTTTGCTCGCGTCAAAATAATCGGGCAGGCTTTTGGCCCTGGTCATCCTGGCGCCATCCGCAGAGACATAATAGAGCGAGGTCGGCGCCAGATAATTGGCAAAGGTGAAAAAATAGTGGTCGGACTGATCGTCCGTCGCCGCCAGGCCGATGGTGCCGAGATCGGGGGCCGCAACCCTAACCCCGCGCCATTGGCCCTCGTCGAGGGTATAGCGCCACAGCTCGCTGATGACGTTGTTCATTTTCAGCAGGAGAAGGGCATTCTTGGTGGTGGTCATCCCGGCCAGACTCGAACGCTCACCCGGCTCGAAAACGACGGAGAAATTGCGGTCACCCATCAGGAACCTGTCATAGTCGATGCTGATCAGGGAGCCCTGCCGCCAGGTGCGACCGCCGGTGCTCCAGTCGGATTTGAGCTCGATCAGCATCTGGTTCTTGAAAATGCCGTTGAAATCGGCATCCTCCGGTATATCCAGCCTGATCAGCTTGTCGCCCTCCATGACAAAGATATGGCCGGTGTAGAAGGTCATGCGGCGGCTGACGAAGAGGTACTGGCGTTCGGGCTGGTGGTCCACTCCCGCCCCGACGCTCATATCGGTCTGCTGCCCCTCGAAAAGGGGGCGCGCCCCGCTCAAGGGGGTGCCGCGGTGCCAGATCTTGACCTGGCGCGGATAGCCCGAGGTGGTGAGGGTGCCCGGACCGAAATCGGTCCAGACCAGCAGGGTATTGCGGTCTTTCCAGGAGACGCCCCCCTTGGCCTGGGGGACAAAAAATCCGCCGGCGACGAACTCTTTTTTCACCAGGTCGAATTCCCGCATCTCGGCCGCGTCGCTGCCGCCGCGGGAGAGAGAGATCATGCAGCGGTCATAGGCGGGATAAAGATAGTTGGCCCCATGGAAAGCCCATTTTTCCCCCTCGGCAGTGCTGAGGGCGTCGAGGTCGAGCACGGTCTCCCAGGCCGGAGCGGAGTTGAAATAATCGGCCAGCAGGGTGCGGCGCCAGAGGCCGCGCGGGTTCTTTCCATCCTGCCAGAAATTGTAGACATACTCCCCCACCAGAGAGGGAAAGGCGATGCGCTCCCGGGAATTGAGCACGCTGAGAATTTTACCCTCGAGGGCTGCGTAGCCGGGGTGTTTTTGCAGCTCCGCGATAGTCGCCGCATTTTGGGCCTTGACCCACTCCAGGGCCCGCTCGCCTTCGACCTCCTCGAGCCAGAGAAAGGGATCGGCATCCTCCTGAGCTGTCAATGCAGCGGCGCAGACAAACAGTGCCATGGTGATCCTCACAAACCGGTTCAGTCTCTTCATTTTGTGCTCCCTCCACTCTCCCCCGTCAGGGCCCGGATGTAGCCGGGATTGGGGGTGCAGTTGACGAATTTGATATTTTCAAGCAGATCGCCCATCGCCTTTTTCACCAGCGCGGGCGCGGGACGGCTCTTGCGGATCTCCTCGAAACTGCTGCGCGGCCCTTCCACCCAGGCGACGATTGCATCCCACTCGGGTGTCCGGGGGAAACTGACGATGCCCCGGCTGGAGTCCATCTTTTTGTAAGGCCAGAAGCTCCAGCCGATGTTGTGCTGCTCGAGCAGCTTGCGGAAGGCTGCAATCCACTCATCGGTGTTCTCGCCCGACTCACCCAGCCAGATGGGCACATTGTACCGGTCGCGGAAATCGAGGTAGGCCTGGATCTCCTTCTGTTCAGTCGGCATCCAGTATTTGTGAAAGGTGTAGGCGAGATTGGCGTCGAAAGGGGGGCCGAAGACCGCGAAATTGGTGTTCCACTGCGCCCCGCCGAGGAAGATGATATGATGGGGATCCACCTCGCGGATGGCGCTGACCATGCGCTTGTAGAGGGGTTCGAGGGCCTCGTTCAAACCCGCCTCGCCGGCGAAATAGTGGGCGATGGGCTCGTTGAGCAGATCATACCCGAGGACGATGGTGCGCTCCTTGCAGCGCTCGGCGATCCTCCGCCAAAGATCGATGGTTGTGGCCTGGGCGGCGCTGTCCGTGAAGAGCCAGGGGTAGCCCCAGCTGTCGTCGATATTGTCGCCGGTCTGCCCCCCCGGCGCGGCGTGCAAATCGAGGATGACGTAGAGCCCCTCGGCCTCGCACCAGCCGATGACGTCATCGAGGCGGCGGAATCCCTCCTCCAGCATAATCTCCGGATGATCCTCGACGAGAAATAATTTGAAGTTGAACGGAACGCGCAGATGGTTTAAGCCGAGGCTCTTGAGATAGTGGATGTCTTCCCGGGTGACATAGTGGTCGCGGAAGCTGCGCCAAAAGGCGTTGACTTCGTCCGCCCCGGCCAGCTCCTTGAGGGCCTGGTCGATGAGGCGGAAGGAGTTGACCCGTTTGAAATGAAACATGTAGCCCTCGGGATTGAGCCAGTTGCCGAGGTTGGTGCCGCGGAGCAGGAGCTCATGCCCGTCGGCCTCGCGGATGACCTGGCCATCGACCCGGCAGAATCCGGCGGGCTGGGCGGCGAGTCCTGCCGTGACGAGGAGAAGAAACGCCAATACAATACTCTTCGTTTTCATGGGTATATTTTTCCGGTTAGGGTGCGCTGCGACGGGGGCCTCTTAAGATAATAATTCCACGCGCACAGCGCAACGATTTAATCGAGGAAATATTCAGATCCGCTCGACCCCAATAAAAAAGGCCCCCATAACCTTGCGGCTGTGAGGGCCTGAAATAGAGCGAAAAGGCTCGTCACTGCACCGGATGTCCGTCCACATCGATGACCCGGATCTCTCCCCAACCCAGCTCCTTGAGCGTGGGCTCGACCTTGGCGCGGTCGCCGACCACGATCCAGACCAGCTGATCGGGATGGAGGGTCTTGGCCGCTGCGGACGAAATGTCACCGAGCTTGAGGCCGCGGACCTTGTCCGGATAGCTCTTGAAATAGGTGTCGGGCAGGCCATAGGTGACGATGTCGGCCAGTGAACCGCCGACCGCCCCGATGGTCTCCCACGTGCCGGGCAAGCCGAGAATCTCGTTCTTCTGGATCTTGTCGAGCTCCTCCTGGGTGGCCGGACGGGCGCCGAGGATCTCCTTGAGTTCCCTGTAGATTTCCTGTACGGTCTCTTTGGTCTTGTCGCCCTGGACCGGGGCATAGGCGATGAAAGGACGCTGGCCGCGGGCATCGATGAGCATGCTGCGCGCGCCGTAGGACCAGTGCTTCTCCTCGCGGATATTCATGTTGATGCGCGAGGTGAAGGTGCCGCCGAGGATGTTGTTCATCATGTTCATGGCGATGTCGTCGGCATCGGATTTGGGCGGAGCCACGTGACCGGCCATGACCATGGACTGAGGGGCCTGGGGCTTGTCGATCAGATAGAGGACCGATTTGGCCTTGTGCGCCACGGTGGCGACGTTCTTTTTGGGGACGGCGCCCTTTTTCCAGGCCGCAAATACCTTTTCCAGTTTCGGGGTGATCTCGGCCAGCCGGGTGTCGCCGACGATCACCAGGGTGGCGTTGCCGGGCTTGAACCAGGTCTGGTGAAATTTGGCCAGATCCTGGACGGTCATTTTGCCGACCGACTCCTCAGTCCCGGTCCCGGTGAGCGGAATTGCGTAGGCATGCCCCTCGCCATAAAGCAAACCGGGCAGGAGGCGGACCGCCATGGTCACCGGCGAGGCCTTTTCCTGTTGAATCCGGGCCAGCATCTGCCTTTTCAGCCGGGTCATCTCTTTCTCGGGGAAAGAGGGATTGAGCACGACATCGGCATAGATCTCGAGGGCGGCATCGAGATTGGCCTTGAGGGTGGAAAGGCTCACCATCGAGGCGTCGAGGCCGGACCCCGTCCCCAGGCGCGCCCCGAGCAGGGCGAGCTGCTCGCTGATCTCCAGGGCATTGCGGCTTTTGGTGCCCTCATCCATCATGTCCATGGCCAGGCCGGCGGTGCCGAGCAGAGCACCCTGGTCGGCAGCATAGCCGGCATCCACAAGCAGGTTCATGTTGACCAGGGGGACGTTGTGGCGCTCGGCGAGCACGACCTTGAGGCCGTTGGAGAGGGTCGCCCGCTGGATGGCCGGGAAGGCGACGACGGGCGGAGCGCCCGGCTCCGGCACCTTGCTGCGGTCGACCGTGCTCTCGCCGGCTGCATACGATGGATATGGATGAACCTCGAGGATGTAGACCCCGTCGGAAAGCCACTCTTTGGCGGTGTCGCGCAGATCGGCGGCCGTGGCCCCGTTGACATGTTGGAGGGTGGTCTTGTAATAGTCCGGAGTGCCGCCGAAGACCTCGTTGCGGATGAGAATATCGGACTTGCCGCCGAAGCCGCCGATGCGTTCGCTGCCGCGGACGAAGTTGGCGAGATACTGGGCCTTGACCCGCTGCAGCTCGGTCTCGGTGGGTCCCTCGGCGATGAATTTTGCCAGTTCCTCATCGAGGGCCTTCTCGACCTTTTTCAGATCCTCGCCCGGCTTGGCTGTGGCATAGACCGTGAAAAGCCCCGCGATCTCACGGGTGTCGACATAGGCCGAAACCTCAGTGGCAATCTGATCCTCATAGACCAGGCGTTTGTAGAATCGCGAGGTCTTGCCGGAGGCAAGGATGTCGCTGATCAGATCCAGGTTATCGGCACATTTCGTGCCCCATGCCGGCATGTTCCAGATCTTGTAGATGCGCGCCTGCGGCACGCGGTCCTGGGCGACCTGACGGGCTGAGCCGGCGCGCTTGGCCGTGAAGGCCTCGTATTTGGTAATCGGCGGCCCGGCGGGGATGTTGCCGAAATAGCTCTTCACCTTTTCGAGGGCGGCCTGGGTGTTGACGTCGCCGGCGATGGCGATGACGGCGTTGTTCGGACCGTAGTAGGATTTAAACCACTCATGGACATCCTCGAGCTTGGCGGCGTCGAGATCCTCCATGGAGCCGATCACGGTCCATGAGTAGGGATGGCCGGCCGGGAAGCAGTTCTTTGCGACCAGCTCATCGACCAGGCTGTAGGGCTCATTCTCGTACTGGCGCTTCTCGTTCTGGACTACACCGCGCTGCTCGTCGAGCTTGCCCTGGTCAATGGCGCCGAGGAGATGGCCCATGCGGTCGGACTCCATCCACAGGGCGACATCGAAGGCCGAGACCGGCACGTTCTCAAAGTAATTGGTGCGGTCCTCGTTGGTGGTGCCGTTCAGATCGGTGGCGCCGATCTTCTCCATCGGCTTGAAATAATCGTCGTTGTGGTGTTCGCTGCCGTTGAACATCAGGTGTTCGAAGAGATGGGCGAAACCGGTCTTGCCGGGCCTTTCATTCTTCGAGCCGACATGATACCAGACATTAAAGGCGACGATCGGGGCTTTATGGTCCTCGTGGATGATGACGGTCAGGCCGTTATCGAGGACGAATTTCTGGTAGGGGATTTCGATCTCCTGGGCCTGGAGCAGGGCAACCATGCCGGCGGCGAGGAGCAGGATGGCCAGCAGCAGGGGCAGAACAGCAGAGGAAGAAATGAGTTTTGGGTGCATGGGACCTCCTTGAATTGATTGGTTGCGGCGGGTTACAAGAGCATCAACTATACTACGCAAAAGAGTAGGTTTTGTTTTGCTTTTTTTTCGGGCAAATCTCTCCGGCGGCGTCATCTTCGCCGGGCAGCGGCCACGGTAATGAGCGGAAAAATGCGGACAACCCTTGCTTTTTTCATCACTTTCTCCTAACTTGTTCTGCAAAACACCGCGCGCCGCACGGCTGCTGCAGTCTGTTTTCATCGCCGGCGGCCCGGCCTGCCATCCTCTGAGAAAGGAACCCATCATGAAAAAGTGCGCTCTGCTTGTTCTCCTCCTGGCCGGCCTCGCCCTGGTCTGCTGCGCCGAACTGGCGACCATACTCCCTGAACTGGCCAGCGCCGCCGGCGGCGGATTGACCACTGAAGAGATCGTTGCCGGCCTTAAGGAGGCCCTCGTCGTCGGTGCGACCAACTCCTCCTCCACGGCTGCCAAAAACGACGGCTTCAACCTCAACAGCGCCATCCGGATCCCCTTCCCCCAGGAGGCCATCCAGGTGAAGAAAACCCTCGAGGATGCCGGCCTCAATAATCTGGTCAGCCAGTTCGAGACCTCTCTCAACCGCTCTGCCGAGGAAGCTTCAAAGAAGGCGCTGCCGATCTTTAAAAACGCCATCACCTCCATGACCATCGACGAGGCTGTGAAGATTCTCCGGGGCTCCGATTACGCCGCCACGGAGTATCTCAAGACCAAGACCACTGCCGCTCTCACGGCCGAGTTCACCCCTGTCGTGGGCAACGCCCTCAAGACCGTCAATGTGACCCGGTACTGGACTCCCGTGGTGACGGCCTATAATATGGCCCGGGCGGTCAGCGGCGGCTCATCCTCCTCCAAGGCGATCGATCCGGACCTGGAGGCCTACGTCACCGGCAAGGCCCTGGAAGGGCTCTTTTATCTGATCGGAGAGGAAGAGAAAAAGATCCGCGAGGATCCGGCCGCGCGGGTGACCGAGCTTCTGCAAAAGGTCTTTGGATCAGCCCTCCGCGGCTAGATACGATGCTGCAGCGGTTATAAAAACGCCCCTGATTCTTTACGAATCAGGGGCGTTTTAATAAAACCCCGTTTACGCATTCCTCAGAGGATTGATCTCTGTATGCAGCGGAAATCCAAGCCCCAACCCACAACTCAACCGAGCTGCCCGGCATCGGGGAGTGCTCAGGTCAGGACTTTAACCGAATAGTGTCCAGCATTCCCTCCCGTTTTACTCCACTTGGGTAAAATAATCAAGAAACCTGTTGAAGTGCCCACATTACATCGTTAAATTGGTTTTACGCACCATTGTAAATTGACCGGACAACGGAAAAAATGCCAGGGGGTACTTGTACCATAACCTGGAGGTCACATCATGAACAAAGTTTTCAGAATTATCGAAAGCCTGTTGATCGCTGCCCTGGTGTTAACCGCCTGGTTGTCTTTCGCCGATGCAAGGCCGGCTCCCGTAAACGGCACACTACCGAAGGACACAAAAGGCCGAACAGAAGCCCCACTGGTGCTGCAGACGCTCGACTATACCGAGAATCCGGTCGATATCCCCAATCCGGACCGGGGCCCCTATCGCGGCCGCTGGCAGAATATCCCCCCCGATTTGACCAATGAGACCAATTCGCCCTTCGGCATCACCCCCGAAGTCGATCACCGGGTGCCGGTGGATGCCAGCTCCGTGCTCTATCACGGCCGGCAGGTGCCGCCGGTGGAGGGGGATGATATTGAAGAGACGCAGTTTTATAACGGCGTCAATCAAAACACCAATCCCTACGTCGGCGGCACCGGAGTCTCCGCCCTCCCCTCCATCTCCTTTATGTGCTTTGACCTGTGCAACTTTTCCTCGAACGCCTTCCTCTCGGCCAAAGCGGCCTTTGCCTACAAGACGGATGGATTGTTTGCCGACCCGGGAACCGGCGCCACCAGAACCGGCAAAACCCAACCCCTGACCGCCTATGCGCTGGAGTATATCAGAGGCCTCCTCCAGAAGGTGCGGGAGGGCAGCGGTGTCGCTTTTGTGAAATTCTCCTACGACGGCAACGGATTTGGCTATATCGAACCTCACAAGTACCCCCGCCTGAACCTCACCGAAGGACTCATTCTTGGCCCGGAACCAGCCTACGTAACGCCGAATAATCCCTCGGCCCTGTGTGATGTTCCCGGCCATACGGACAAAGACTGGATAGAATATCATCTCTGGCAGCTCAAGCCCATTTTCCATGAATTCGAAGATGTCATCATGTGCGTCAAGACCGGGATGTTCGGTCCCTGGGGCGAACAGCACTCCTCGCCCATGGCTCTGAGTGCGGAGGCTGCCAAAAAGCTACTGGATGCCTATCTGGAGGTTGTCCCCGCTTCGCGTATTCTCCTCACCAATCAGCGCCTCTTCACGGCCTGGTATAATCTGACCTACGGGACCACCTATTCCGCCGCCAATATTGACGCCATGCCGGTTCCGCCCAGGGGCTCGCCGGAGGCGCGATTTGGCTTTTTCGACGACAGCTATGCAGCCAATTACTCCAACAACGGCCGGTTTCATGCTCCCCAGGACCGCTTCCGGTTTCTCACCTGGCTGCATGATCGCAATACGATCCTGCAAGCTGAGGGCGGGGTCGGCGATAATGCGTTTGGCAAAATGCCGGGCGCTATTATCGAAGCCCAACAATTCCGCACCACCGCCCTGAATATGCGCCATGGCAATTATTCCCGGTGGAGCAAGTTCATCTATACAGAGGCCAACGTCACGGCGCCGGTCACTTTCCCGGCCTCAAGTGAGGAGACCGTCCCTCCGTTCACGGGGCCGACCAAAACGGCGATCTTTGACCCGGTCTATGATGGCAAAACCGGACTGGAGTATTTCCGCGACCGACTCGGCTACCGGCTGGTGCTGCGCGAGGCCCATGCCAGCGCACGGGTAAAACAGAATGGCACCCTGAAATTCGAGGGCAAGATCCAGAATGTCGGCTTTGGAAACATCGTCAACCGGAAAAAGGTCGCGGTCATCCTGAAAGCCAAAACCGGATCCGCCACCTTTGCCGCCCTTACGAACCTGGACGCCAGGGATTGGCTGACCGATGCCGGCGGCAACGGCCGGCCCGACAACCGGGCGGCCTGGCACGATGTGGACTTTTCTCTCCCCCTGAGCGCATTTGGCATCGTGCCTCCCGGGGAGTATGAGATCTACCTGAAGATCAATGATCCCAAAGAGGAGAGCGCCAACAAACGCTGCATCCGCTTTGCGAACAAGGGCGACAGCTGGAATGGTGACCTTGGCGCCAACCGGATCGGCTCGACCAGAGTGACTCCGTAACCGGCATCGACAAAAATGAACCCATACAAGCTGGAGGTTGGATAATGGCTGATTATTTGCGCACAAAGGGGATCTGGTTAATCGTTGTCCTGGCACTGACCGGCAGGGTGGCTGCCGCCGGCGCCAAGGCTCCCGCAGAGGGCCATGCGGTGCAGGGAGCGGATGATCAAGCAGCTGCCCCGCTGGTGCTGCAGGCGCTGGACTATACCGAGAATCCGGTTGATATTCCGAATCCGGACCGGGGTTTTGAAAGAGGCAATGACGATGCCGCAGGCCTGGGGGCCTTTGTCCCGAATACCCCGGGGGGCTCCAACTATTGGGGGCACATGACCATCCCGGCGAGCGCGAATACCATCCTGGGCCAGCCCTTCAGGATGGCCTACGAAATGACTCCACCGATCTATTTTGGCCTGGAGGGCGCAGAGCCCGGATACTGCAACGTCCCGGTTGAACCCCGTATCGTCCAGTTCTACCTGGTCCTCAATGAGTTTTCCTCGAACGCCTGGTGCGACAGCTCCCCCGGTAATCCCGCTGAACACACCCGTGTAGGGATCGACGGACCCATAACCCCCTACGGGCTGGAGTTCCTGCGAAAACAGCTTGAATTCATCCGATCCCGCACCAACAGTGTCGCCCATATCCGCGTCTGTTATGATCCCAAAGGCTGGAACCACTTTGTCTGGACGCAGGATAATCTGAATTATGAAGACGACGGTCCCGCCTCCGCCAAAGAGCGATACTATTACAAGGCGGATTATCAAAGACCGGTGCCAGCGGAAAAACGCGCCGCTCACCTCGCCAAACCCGGCGCGGGTACCTGGAGAGGCTCCTCGCCGATCTTCAGAATGTGCACCGTGCCCGGCTTTACCGGGATGAACTGGGTGCAGTATCATTATCATCAGCTCAAGCCGATTTTCCAGGAATACTCCGACGTGATCTGGGCTTTTGATTCGGGCACCTTTGGCCCATGGGGCGAGACCCACTCCAACTATGACGCCGAAGTGCCCGGCCATTACAAGATCATCCTGGACGCCCTGCTTGACGCGGTTCCCGACGGCAAACCAATCATGACCCACATCGGCGGGTTCCTCGATTGGTACAACCGCACTTACCACACCACCTATGACTTTGGCACGCTGGATCGCCTGCCCACTCCCCAGCGCGGTACGCCGGAGGCGCGTTTCGGCATGTTCGATGACTCCAATGGCTTTTCAGCGGATGAATATTCCTATGGCGACAATGGCTCCCTGTCCGAAGGGTACCGCATGCTGGCGCATGATCCCCTGCTGCCGGGATACAACCCGACCGGCGTGGATCCCTCCCTGCTGCGGCCGGGCGTATCCGCCATCATCGGCTATAACGATTCCGGCACCAACCGGCTGGCGGCCGTCCCGGAGAAGCTGGATGATCCGCGCTGGCGCGGCGTCTGGTTCATCGACTGGGATCGCACCAGGGTGATGCGCTTTCTCGGCCGGATGTCCGTCTATGGCGGCGAACAAATCTCCAGAGAACCCGACTCCCGCACCAACGGCGGTTTTGTTCCGGTCGGCAAACGACTGGACAACCCCTTCAATGAGGTCATTTTGCGCTTTCCCTCCATGTTCTATGAACACAGCATCGCCGGCATGACCTATATGTGCATGCAGCAAGGGCCGGGCAGCTTCAAGTCGCGGGCCGATTATCCCTATACCCGCGACAGCATCGCGGTGGAGATCACCTGCCCCTGGAATGGTCAAACCGTGCGGGTGCTGTATGACCCGGTATACGAAGGCCAAAGCGCCCTGGCCTATTACCGCGACCGGCTCGGCTTCCGCCTGGTCTTGCGCGAGGCGCAGGCCAGCGAATGGGTGGCGCAGAAGGGCACCCTGAACTTCGCGGGCAAGATCCAGAATGTCGGCTGGGGCAAGATTTTCAATAAAAAAGCCGTCCAGGTCCTGCTGAAATCCAAAGCCGGCGGGTTGGTCTCAGCTGCGGTGCTCACCAGCATTGACGCGCGTGACTGGCTGCCCGCCGGGATGGGGCCGAACCGGGAAATGCCAGACTCCAGGGCCGCCAATACGGCGGCCTGGCATGATCTGAACTTTTCCATCCCGCTGAGCGCATTTGGTCAGGTGCCTCCCGGGGAGTATGATATTTACTTAAAAATCAACGATCCCAGGGAACAGAGCGCCAACAGGCGCTCGATCCGTTTTGCCAACAAGGGCGACAGCTGGAATGGTGCCCTGGGCGCCAACCGGATCGGCTCGACCAAAGTGGTGCGCTAAATCAAATCGGCAATGATGAATCGGACCAAACTGGAGGTGTAATGAAGGTAAACCTGTGGAGCGTAAAGGGGGTCAAATCGATCATCGTGTCGGCGTTGACAGCCTGGCTGTGCGTCGCGTGTACGGGCACCGACGCCGGCAAGACAACCGCCGTCAAAGGTGCGAAGGATAGCGACTCGGCCCCGCTGGTGCTGCAGGCGCTCGACTATACCGAGAACCCAGTCGATATCCCCAACCCGGACCGGGGCCCCTATCGCGGCCGCTGGCAGAATATCCCCCCCGATTTGACCAATGAGACCAATTCGCCCTTCGGCATCACCCCCGAAGTCGATCACCGGGTGCCGGTGGATGCTCATTCCGTACTCTATCATGGCCGCCAGGTGCCGCCGGTGGAGGGAGATGATATCGTCGAGACGCAATTCTATAACGGCGTCAATCAAAACGCCAACCCCTACGTCGGCGGTACCGGGGTCTCCGCCCTCCCCTCCATCTCCTTCATGTGCTTTGACCTGTGCAACTTTTCCTCGAACGCCTTTCTCTCGGCCAAGGCTGCTTTTGCCTACAAGGCGGATGGCCTGTTCGCCGACCCCGCCACCGGCGCCGCCAGGACCGGTAAAACCCAACCCCTGACCCCCTATGCCCTGGCCTATATCAGAGGCCTGCTGCATAAAGTGCGGGAGGCCAACGGCGTCGCCTTTGTGAAATTCTCCTATGACGGCAACGGCTTCAATTACATTGAACCCCACAAATATCCCAACCTGCACCTCGAACAGGGACTCATCCATGGTCCTGAGCCCACCTTCGTAACACCCAACAATCCCTCCGCCCGGTGCGATCTCCCCGGTCATACCGACAAGAACTGGATACAATATCATATCTGGCAGCTCAAACCCGTTTTGCATGAATTCGAGGATATCATCATGTGCGTCAAGACGGGGATGCTGGGTCCCTGGGGCGAACAGCACTCATCCCCTGAGGCGCAAAGTGTGGATGCCTACAAGATGCTGATGGATGCCTGGCTGGATGCTGTTCCCGCTTCGCGCTCCTTGTTGACCCACGCGGGCGGCTTTCTGGCATGGTATAATGAAACCTATAGGACAGCCTGGACCTTTTCAAATATTGACGCCATGCCTGTTCCACCCAGGGGCTCGCCGGAGGCGCGTTTTGGTTTCTTCAACGACAGCTATGCCGCGGGAAGCTGGAGTGACAATGGCTCGCTCTCCGAAGGGGAGCCGATGATCAACAGCCGATACGGCACCAGCAGCTATGATCGGTACAAGGTCATCACCTGGATCAACAGGCAAAACCAAATCTGCCAGGGCGAAGGCGGGATTGGTAACAATGTATTCGGCACCATGCCGGGCGCTATTATTGAGGCGCAGCAGCTCCGGACAACAGCTTTGAATATGAGGCACGGCCGCTATTCCCTGTGGAATGAGTTCATCTATAACCAAGCCAACGTCACCAGGCCGGTGCAGTTCCCGGCCAACGAAGAAGAGGTCAGGGGAAAGGTTTTCACCGGACCAACCAAAACGGCCATCTTTGACCCGGTCTATGACGGCAAAACCAGCCTGGAATATTTCCGTGACCGGCTGGGCTACCGCCTGGTGCTGCGCGAGGCCAGGGCCAGCCAATGGGTAAAGCAGAAGGGTATCTTGAAGTTCGCGGGCAAGATCCAGAACGTCGGCTTTGGCAACGTCGTCAACCGTAAAAATGTGTCGGTCATCCTGCAGGCACGGGATGGCTCCCGCACCTTTGCGGCACTGACAGACCTTGACGCCAGGGATTGGCTGACCGATGAGGGCGGCAACGGCCGGCCGGACAACCGGGCGGCCTGGCGGGATATGAACTTCTATCTCCCGCTGAGCGCCTTTGGTCAGGTGCCCCCCGGTGAGTATGAAATCTATTTAAAGATCAATGATCCCAAAGAACAGAGCGCCAACAAGCGCTCTATCCGGTTTGCGAACAAGGGCGACAGCTGGAACGCTGACCTTGGCGCCAACCTGATCGGCTCAACCCGGATAAAGGAATCGTTATGAACAGAAAAGAATTTTTGCGAACCGGTCTGCTCGCCGCCGCTGCCCTGGGCGCCGCGCCGGCCCTGAGGTCCAGAATCCTCAACCCGATCGTCTCGGCGGGTGAGCCGGATCAAACTCCGCCCTGGACACCCAAAGGGGGCGCCACGCTGGCAGAGCTCCAGGCGCGGGTTGAAGCCTATTATGGTGATCCGGATGATGTCAGTGCGGTCGGGCGCGCCCGCAAGATGCAGGCTCTGATCATGGAGATCGCCGTCAAGGCCAAGACGCGGAACCCCAACTTTCAGGTCGTCCCGCAGGACACCCTGGAATTCGCCCATATCGATGGCAATCCGGATAATCCCTATGACTGGAATCTCCTCAACCTGCTCGATGGCTGGGGGATCGAGAATTTCAGCCCCAGGACGGTAAGCCGGCTGGCCAACCTCTCAAAGGTTGGCATCAAGGGGACGGCGAATACCAATGGCAGCACGGTTAAAGTGGTTGCCGATAACCAGAAAATCGCCGCCGATAACAACATCCTCTGGCACCCGCGGCTGAGTGCAGAAGTCTATCAGTCGCCGGGGATCGGCAATCCCGGCTACATGCCGATCTATTCACCCTCCTCCAACGCCTACAATATCATCCATCATCCGATCCCTGCCGGGATCGCGCACACCCTGAACAGCAGCGATGTCCATTGCATGATGGATGCGAAAAACCATCTCTACATGATCAGCACCGGCAAATACACCAACTGGCCGGCCTGGGAAGCCAATCCCGCCAGGATTCTCGACATCTCCAGCAATGCCGGTTATCTGGTTCCCTGCAAGGGCGGCCGATTTCGGCCTGCCGGGCCCGCGGAGGTGGTCGAAAAAGCGATCGCCGACCACGGAACGGAATGGGACTTTTTCTGGGTGGCCAATGGCTGCACGCAGAATGACGGCAGGAAGGCCTATATCGCCGAACTCGCGGCCTCGGAGTGGGATGCCTTTTATATTGACGCGCATTTCGACGAACAGGCGCTGAGCCGGGAAGAGGTTGAAAAGCTCAAATGGAAACCTCGCGGCGGCAGGCGGCAGGTGATCGCCTATCTGAGCATCGGCACGGCGGAACTGTACCGCTGGTTCGCCGATCCGGCCATGGTCAACCCGAATCCCCGCTCTTTCTTCCACGGCGTGGTCGAGAACGGGGCCTTCAAGCCCGCCCGTGAACGATTCTGGGATGTCGGCCTCCCCAATTGGCTGCTCTGGTCGGCGTACTCCGGACAGTACGCGGATGAAGCCACCCCGATCTGGTGGCATCCCGAGTGGCGGGATATTATCGTCCGCGGCGGCAGCCCGTACAAAAATCCCGGTTATGATCACTCCCTTTTCCCGGCGGGCCGCTCCTCCATCGACCGAATTGTCGACATGGGATTTGACGGCGTCTATCTGGATAATGTCAGCCGCGCGACTTCGTCCGGCGCCAACTGGAAGGCGCTGCAGGCCTATAATACGGCGCATCCCGGATGGTACCTGGAGCCCTAGTCTGGCAGGTTTCATGCCGGAAGCAGGCCGGATCTTCCGATCCGGCCTGGTCTGTTTATGGCGTTTTGACAGAAGCGGGTCTGACCATGCGGGCAGGCGGCGGGTAAAAATACCCCAAAATCTGGTTCCCACCCGACTGCTAGCGCTTGAATATAATGGAGCTACGGGTGAGTATGATACTGTACAAATTCATCGGGTGGTCTCATTGAAGAAGCTTGACATGGATAGCCCTGCCAGCAATCCCGAACAGTTGGGATTGGTATTTGAATAAAAAACGGGGGGTACCCTGCTATCTGTTAGCGCTTGATTTTGACCATTTGATTGGTTACTTTTTTTTATAAAGGGACGATCGATAGCATGAAGGATCCCGGACGCATTTGAATAACCCTATAAGGACTGGGAATCATGAAGAAAATCATTCCATTAAGCATCAGGTGGCTGGCTATCGCAACTCTATCCATCTCGGGCTGCCTTTTTTACTGCACCGACAGCGCGGTGGGCCCGAGTGGGGAGGAACACCCTTTTTCCTTTTCAACTCCATCGCCCATCAAGCCCGCAGAACAGGGCGGCATGGCTGAAATTGTAATCACCGCGTCCGGGGGCTCTTTGCCCTATACCTTTTATGTAGTTCCCGAAACCCAGTGGCTTGCCGGAGACAAAATTAACGAGATGCTCACGCGTAATGATTTTTCCAGGCTGTATCGCTACGCCTGCAACAGACGGCTATTTGGCAGCCACACCA
>Ga0209097_10002111_pt1 | contig 16332 bp, 11 predicted proteins | sample AD_UKC052_MetaG_FD_184419 | JGI IMG/M metagenome (GOLD analysis project Ga0209097, IMG submission 184419) | Active sludge microbial communities of municipal wastewater-treating anaerobic digesters from USA - AD_UKC052_MetaG (SPAdes) (version 2) | ecosystem: Engineered > Bioreactor > Anaerobic >... | reverse complement strand
GTAGCATAAATCAACAGGCCGGTTAACAGGTGGGCCACAACGGTAATGCTTCTTAACACCCACTCGTGGTAACCAAACAACCTGAAACCGGCTGCCACTATCCAGTTAAAAAGCGGCGGTTTGTTGTAGTAGGGCGCTCCATGTACCGTGGTATGAAAATAATCCCCGCTGTACAGCATTTCCATGGCCACGAGGCCGCGGCGGGGCTCCTCAAGGAACAAAGGCGCATTGCCCATGCCCACCACTAGGCATAAAAAGGCCAGTATAAACAGTAAAATCACCTGTTGCCGGTGCGATTGAAATAGCATAACCAGATTTGGCAGCAAATTAAAGCAGCGCTATTCAATTTCAGCTAAATAACCATATTATGTGGCTTTTATTAGTGGCGGGGGTTATTGGCAGGGGTCCCCCTAACAGTTATTGTAACGAACTACACCACATCTATCAAGTGTCCATATTTAAAAAGAAACCATAAGCACAAAAGACAAACATAACAAATAAATTTTAAAATAAAACGATAAATAATAGTTGTTTTAATTTAAACAACCTCTACATTTGCCCCGAACAATTAAATTTTATTAAAATGGGAAAGGCAAATCTTCTAAAACCAATCTTCATTAAATCAATTTTATGGGGAACAATTTTTTTTTCGACAACAGCATTAATTTACCACATTCGCTGGTTCATACCTTTTTTGACAGAGAAAGTTTCTTATGTTGTTCCAAATGGACAGTCACCATTAATTTGGTTTCTCGTTCAAATTTGTAACAACTTGATTTTTTTATTCGTTGGATTTTTATTGAACAAACTGTTTAGCAAATTTCAACAGACAGGTTATTTTGACAAAGATTGTATTTTAGTTCTTGACAAAATAATTGTTTCTTGTGTTGGACTTGCATTTCTAGGAATAATTAAGTTAGGTTTTAGCAACTACAACGACATACAATTAAGAGAAATAAATGTAATAAATGGACTAAATTCATTTATAAGATTTTTCACCAACATTTTAGTTCTCAAAGAACCACAAACAATGTATTTATTGTTAGCGATAATTCTTTGGACTGTAAAGCAATTTGTAAACAATGCAATATTTGTAAAAGCAGAAAACGAAAATTTCATTTAGTATGGCAATCATAATCAATTTAGACGTTATGATGGCTAAACGAAAAATGTCATTAAATGAACTTTCCCAAAAAGTTGGGTTGACAACTGTAAATTTATCCATTTTAAAAACAGGGAAAGCAAAAGGTGTGCGTTTTGACACACTTGAAGCAATTTGCAAAACACTTAATTGTCAACCAGGAGACATCTTAGAATATAAGGAAACCAATTCTGAAAATTAAAGGGAGAAAAATTACGAACCGCTAACATGGGTAAGTATGGCTTGACGTTGTTAAATCCGCTTTGGTAATTTTATTGCCACACCCACACAAAGCCCCGGCCTTTTCCCCTTTATCCTGCCTTGTTAAAAAACATTGCAAAATAAATTCCCTTCAATAATCACCCCGGTTCCATCACCATCCCTCCCCCTTTCGCCAGCGCACTAAAAATAGTATTCCGTATAAATTCATTCTCCGGGTAGGCGGTTACCAACCCGTTTACCGCCTCCCAATTTTCCGGGGGCTGTTCGGTACAGCCCATTCCCTTAAAGGTTCCTTTAACCACCTGGTAAATAACGTATCTCGTATTTCCAACAACATCCTCTCCCCTTTCAACAAGGGCAAAGTCGGGCAAATAACCGGTGAGGCCATTTATCAGTTGTTGCATCCTTTCGTTCAGGTCATCGGGCAACACCTCTTCGGGATGATACCGGCCAAAAACCCATTCCGTATTCAGTTCCAGCGAAGCGGCAAGGCTGCTAACCAGCTTATACCCTTCTTCGGGATTGGAAAACGTGTGCAGGGCAGGCATTACCTTTTTCTTTTTATCTACCAGCAACCGGATTCTTCCGGCCCGGTCCTGCATCGAATAAAGGCCATAGGTAGCTTCATACCGCTTTTGGCTTCGGTTATACAGCGGCCAAAGGCGTTTTATTTCAATGGATTCCAGCACAATGGCCATCAGTTCGGTGGCACAGGTTGTGTATTCAATGCTGTGAATATTGCGGAGCATTTCCTGGCGCCGGCGGCCGGCTGCATTATTGGTAAAATGGCTCTTCACCCTGAATTTGAGGTTAACCGCTTTGCCCACATAAACCACTTTGCCTTTTTTATCCCTGAAATAATAAACCCCCGGGCTGTAGGGCAGGTTTTCAATGACCTCGGCAGGCACATGCATGGGCAGATAGCTGTGCGGGTTTCGGCCCTTCGTCATCTCCTGAAGCACTTTTTTATCCTCATCAATTGCCAGCAGGTGCTCAAAAAGCAGCGTGGTGGCCGTGGCGTCACCGGCTGCCCGGTGGCGGTCTTCTATTGGAATACCGAGGCTGCGGCAAAGGTTACCAAGGCTGTAGGAGGCAAGACCGGGCACGAGCTTTTTTGCATAACGTACCGTACAAAGCTTGCGTGGCTGAAAAAGCAAATCGGCCTGCTTAAACTGGTAATGCAGAAATGAATGGTCGAAATTTACATTATGGGCAATAAAAATGCGGTCCTGTAAAAGCTGGAAAAGTGTGGGGGCAATTTCGGCAAAGGTTGGCGCGTTACGTACCATTGCATTATCAATACCGGTAAGGGCGGTTATATAATGGGGTATAATGGATTCAGGATTGATGAGGGTGGAAAAACGGTCCTCCACTTCCTTTCCGTTGTGCAATAATACAGCTACTTCGGTAATGGCGCTTTGCGCGGCACTTCCCCCGGTGGTTTCTATATCAACTATTGCAAACAAGCGGCCAAATGGTTAAGGGCCGAAGGTAATACTAAAATATTTAGCCTACACTTTTTTCAAAACATAAATAACCGAACTGCACCGTGCGCGGTTAAAAATAGCATGCAATACGCTTACCGTTCCATGATAAAAGGCTGGTAAAAACCTGTTTCTCCCGTGCCGGTATTGCTCACTCAGCAAGGCGATGTAATAGGCATCGAGCCACATGGCTTTGCGTTTTACAATGGCAAAACCAAATTGGTTTGCAAGCGATTGCATGGAAGCCGGGGAAAAATGATGCAGGTGGCGGGGAACATCATAGGCGGCCCAAAAGGCTTTGTAATGTTGTGCATCATGCGAGGTGTAATTGGGTACCGCTATAAAAAGCAGGCCCGAAGAATTGAGCAACTTTCCAAACTGCCTCAGATAACCCGGTAAGTCGTATACATGCTCAAGCACATGCCAAAGGGTGATTGCATCAAAACTTTTGGCAGATAATTCAAATAACTGTGAAGGTTCATGAACGGGTAGTTTGTACAATTTCATTGCCTTTTGCCTTGCATTGAAATCAGGTTCAAGACCCGTGGTTTGCCAGCCTGAAGTTTCCATTTCGTTGAGAAAGGCGCCGGTGCCGGTACCTACCTCAAGCAGTTTGCCGCTCGCAAGGCCTGTTTGCCGCTGTACAAACCGCCTTTTTTCTGACAGGGTAAATTTGCGTGCCGTTTTATACAGTTTGGAAATAATGCCTTCCGAAGTATCTGAATGGGAAATATAATGTTCTGCATCATAGTACCTGCCAATCTCAGCTTCGGCAGGAACCGGGAAGGTAAACCTGTGGGTACAGGTTTTACACTGCCATAACCGGAATATTTCTTTTGAAATGCTGTGATCTTTGCAATCAAAAACATATCCGGCAGCGGGAGATGTGCAAACGGGACAATATGAAGGTTTGTTAAGGGAGCTCATAAAACAGGCCAAAACTAAGGTTTTGGCCAAAAATGCCCAAAGGTTACCTAAATATTAATATTGGAGAAAGGTTAAATGTTGATTTGGCAGAATTTTTACAGCCTGTTTTGGCACCGTATGATGGGTATTTTCTACCTTCACGCCAATATGTTTGGGCAGCTTGAAGCGCGTTTGAAAAACGGGAGGACAATCCTTGAAAAAATTACTACTTACTTTCCATTAAGGTTTTACCTGCTGGCCTTTCTTGTGTTTTCATTTGGAGCCAACCTTATTTTACAAAGACAATTACACCCCGAACCATCAGCATTTAACGATATGCTGACCGCATTGCTTAAATTGGTGCGTACGGTAGTAGTTCCCCTGCTAGTATTTGGTGCCACTAGTGTGGCTATTCCATACCTTGTGTTTTGGTGGGCCTACCGCAGCAGAAAACTGCAGGTAACCCTCGAATCGCCCGGTTTGCAACCCGAGGGGTTGAAACAGGAACTCAGGCTTACAATTAATCCTTTGTGGCAACCCCTGTTCGGGCAGGTTTATTTCAGGTTACTTTACGATAAAGGTCAGAAGCGCTCTCCAAAATTTTCGCTGGTTCGCAGGGAAAACGCTATTGGGTTTGCAGGCAAAAAGCAGGAAGGATGGTACCGTTGGCCGCTTCCCGGCATCCGGGATTATGATATTGACTCCATGATCGTTTATATGGAAGATTTTTTTCATTTTTTTAAACTGGCCATGCCTGTAAAAGTTAACCAGTCTTTTTTTACCCGGCCTTCAGGGCTCGCCTTTAACTCCCCTGAAATTTCTCCCTCAAAAACCGAACACGAGGATATAAGAATTAAAGAATGGCGAAGGGTACAGGGTGAAATGATCAATTACAAGCATTTTGACAGCAATGACGATGTACGCCGTATTGTTTGGAAAATATATGCCCGCAACCGCGAATTGGTGGTTCGCACCCCCGAAGTGCTCAACCCATTTGCCTCGCACGTATCCATTTTTATCTCTTTTTTCGACGGGCTTGAGGCGCATATCAGCCATGCCGTCCGCCATTCCTGCCTTGATTATTACAAAGCGGCCTGTTGGTCGCTTTACCGCCAATTGCAAAACCAGGGGTTGAAAGTTAACTTTATAACCGATCAGCCGGTACCCGCGCAGGTACCCGGCACCGAAGGGCTGCAGGTGGAGTACGCACTGGCCGTAAGTAACTGGCAGCAGGAAACAAGGCCCGAAGAATTTGTAAATATGAAAGACGCCTCGCTGGTGTGCATTTCATCGCTTTCTGATCCCCGTGATGTGGCCAACCTGGCTGACCTTGCCACCACTTCACTTACCATCGCTTTTGTACCGCTATCCAACGCAACCCCTTTTCCTAAAGGATGGAACCGGCTGAAATGGCTTTTTGTTGAAACGGAAAAAGACCCCAACCATAAAGAAAGTTTGCTGTGGTTTGTATCGCCCATCCGCAAAATGATGATTGAAAACGAGAAAAAAATACAGCAAATACTTGAGCAAAGCGGAACAAAATATTTTCGTTTTGAATCGTTTCCCAACAAATAAATGAAACTGCCCCGCCACCATAGCAAACGAAAGGAACTTGCCCAGTATCTACTGCTGGGTGTGCCCACCATGTTCCTGATGGCGTTTGGCATTTACCTTGCCAATCAGTGGTTATCGGTACTATCCAACCACTGGCTTACCCAAAGCGTTGCATTTGCGGCAGGCTTATCCCTTGCCATCTGGTGTTTTGCGCGCAGGCTCAGGTTTATTACCCTGTCGCTGGGTATTATTGCCCTTTACGCGCTGCTCAAATTTATTTCACAACTTGTGCTGCCCGATGAATATGATGCCTTCTTCTTCATTATAAGGGCCAATAACTTTTTTACCCTGTTTGCCGCAGGCTGGGCAGCGGGCTATGGTTTTTCACGTTCAAGATTCTTTACAGTCTTTTGGTCGGTATGCACCCTTGCCGCACTCATTATGGTAATTGCCTCTATTACGCCGCCCATGCGCAATGCCATTATTTATTCATCGGTACCTGTATTGGCATACATGGCCTATATAATTTATACCGGAGAGTTCATCCGCAACATGAACGAGGACCAAACCGGTTTTAAATGGTATGTGCTGAGGCGTTTAATTACTTTTGGCATACTGATATCACTGGTACTTGGCTTTGGCATCAGCCTGCTGAAACCTGATTTTAATACCATTGAAAAAGAATGGGAACACGGCGGCAAACCCAAAGAAAACAACGAGCGGCAAAACAGCCTTACCCGGAACGACGGGATGGGAGTAAGCACCCAAACCTCGATGGGCCTGCAGGGCTTTAACAACAGGGCCAATAAAGATTCGGTGCTGTTTGTGGCCAAACTAGAAAATTACTTCCCCGATGGCGAAACACCCAACCCGCTTTATTTTGTTTCGGATTATTACACCCTGTTTGATACCCTTACCCAAACCTTTGAAACCGATACCCTGCGGCCCTACAATGACCTTTTTCAGCCCGACCTGCTTTCGCTGCCCCTGTATTTCAAGGCAGAAGATACGGCGGTTATCAGTAAAAGCCTTTCGAATATGAACCGTTCGGTGGCTACTGCCGAAGTATATAAAACACAACTATCGCCCCGGCATTTCACGGCTCCTTCCACCGCTTTTTTTGTTCAACCTATTTCGGTACCCGAAGAAAACAAGGATATTTATAAAAGCGCTTACCGTACCAAAATGCTGGTGAGCGACCTCAACAGCGCCTATTTTGTGTACAACCCGGCAGGCGACCCCGGGCTTGAACTTTTCCAGGAACAACGGTTTACCGCCCTGCGCACCATTGAAAATTACCAGGACGCCCCGGCTGATTTTTTGCAATACTATACCCAAATGCCGGTGGGTGCCTCTTACGACAGTATCCGGATGCTGGCACAATCCATTGCCGATTCGGCAACCGTGCTTTCACCCATTGACCGCATGATTGCTATTCGTGACTTTTTTCTGGCCACCGACAGCAGCGGTAATCCCACCTTCAAATATTCCGACAACCCCGGTATTCCCGGTTTGCCAAGCGCCAACAAACTCTGCTATTTTTTATTCGACAGCAAAAAAGGTTATTGCGCCTATTATGCAGGCGCCACCCTGTTCCTTTTACGCGCCATGGGCATTCCATCGCGCATAGCCACCGGTTTTCTTACGGTTGACCGGAGCAATAAAAACCCCGGCTGGTATTGGTTTTACGAAGATCAGGCGCATGCATGGGTGCAGGTATGGTTTCCCGGTTATGGATGGCTCGATTTTGATACCACGGTTCCGAGCGCCGAATCGCAGGAATCGCCGCAACCCGACCAAACCCCTCCCCTTACTTCGCAAACCGCCTGGCTTGTTGCCAATGGAAAGGTAAGCTCGGTTGACACTATTACCCGCAGGCTGCGCATGAAAGTAACCGATGTATTGTATTGGGACCAACCCTGGCACCCAAAAACCCCGCAGGAATTCGAGATGGACATTTCGATGGCAAGGGTATTGCGCGATACCGGGCAGGTTAACCTTGATGCCCTGGTAGCAGGAATGGATATAGTAGCCGTTTCTTTTTCGGAACAGTTTAAGGAACTTCCGCCGCAGGACGGTGAAAAATGGGAATCGCTTTACAAACGCTGGCCTTCCCCTTTGCCGGTTGACGAAATAAAAATAATAGCCCCCGAAGAGGAAAAGAAGGCCTCTATTGCCAATTCAGTTATAAGCAGGTTTTCCATTACCACCCTGTTGATTTGGATCGCCTGGATAACAGGCATCCTGATTGTTGCTGCGCTCCTGTTTCCCCTGGCCTGTTACAGGTGGTTTTCGTGGAGGGCAAAAAGGGCAGTCGAAACCGCTGCCAAAGCCTATTACAGCTACATGGCCTCGCTGCTTTACCTGCATCAACTGGGCCACAGGCGCGGCGCCCTTACACCGCTTGAATTTGCCCAACAAAAAGTGGATCCTGCTTTCGGAACAACATTAACCGACTTTATACGTGTTTACCAGAAAATAAAATACAGCAGGCACCCACTCAGCCAGGCAGAAACCGGTATTATCAACCAGCAACACCCTGCATTTGTAAATAAGGTAAAAGCACAGGTTCCTTTCAAAAAAAGGTTTATCCGCTTTTTGAATACCGAAGCCACGCTCGAATTCTTTACACAACCAAACATTCTCGGATCAACGAAAAAAGCATAATATGGAACAGCAAGTAAACACGGCCGAAGCTCTTGAAAACATACAGAAACTGGTGGCCAATATTGAAAGAGTAATCAGGGGAAAAAGCGATATGATCCGCTTTATCCTGACCGCTATGATTTCAAAGGGCCATATTCTTTTGGAGGATAACCCGGGTACAGGAAAAACCGTGATGGCCAAAACCCTTGCCAAAAGCATCAGTTCGGCACCCGGCAGCCACGATGGCGGGGTACTTTTTCACCGCATACAGTTTACGCCCGACCTGCTGCCCATGGACCTGATAGGCTCGCATATTTTTGATGAAAAAAACAAGGAGTTTATTTTCAAAAAAGGGCCGCTGTTTACCAACATTTTGCTGGCCGATGAAATTAACCGCGCCTCACCCAAGGTACAAAGCGCCCTGCTGGAATGTATGGCCGAAAACCAGATTACCATTGGCGATGTTACCCACCGGCTGAACGATATGTTTTTTACCATTGCCACCCAAAACCCCATTGAAATGGAGGGCACTTATCCCCTGCCCACCGCGCAGCTTGACCGTTTCAGCCTTAAAATAATTTTTGGATATGTAGATGAAGTAACCGAACTGGAAATTTACAAGGATTACCTGGGCATTAACCATAACCTGGAGCATACCGAACAGGTATTGAGTATGGCCGAAATACTGCACCTGCAGGATGTAGCCGAACAGGTTTTTGTAGATGAAGAAATCATTGTGGCGGTAAGAAATATTGTATTAAATACCCGTAAGCATCCCGACATCACCCTTGGCGCCTCCACCCGCAGCGGTATTACCTTTTTAAAGTGTCTGAAGGCGTTTGCGCTGGTAAACAGCAGGGATTATGTAACCGAAGAAGATGTGCAGAAATTAACCACCCCCGTTTTGCATCACCGGCTCATTTTCCGCAATAAGGAAGCCGGAAAACATGCACTGGATAATATTTTAAAAGCCGAACTGGACAGGCTTCACAAAGTAAGAAAAGGATAAACCGGCAATAGCGGCAACATGACAAACGTTTCTTTCATAACAAAAAGCTGGCTGATAGCGGCACTGCTGATAGCGGTTAGCCTGCCTGCTGCCCTGGCGCAAAATGTCGCGGCACGTTATGAGATCAACGCAAAACGAATCGGGCTTAGTTTTACCGACAGGGAAGCCCTTCCAAGGGGAAGAGAGTTTGTACGGCTCGACAGTACCTACTATGTGGGCTGGATGTACCAGGGTCTTTTTCTTGATGACCGCTCGGCCGATGAAACAGGTTATCAGCGTTCTATCCCTTTTTTACGCAATGCCTTTTTGCTGCTTGAAAAAGAATTCAGCCCCGCGCTTCAATCGGTGTACAGCAGCATTTCGCTGTACATGCAGTACAATCAGGTTTATTCCGACTACCTTAATACTGCCCGTGCCCTGCGCGAATGTTATGAATACCTGAACATGCCCGACAGCAGCATGTGGGTATTAAACCGGGTAGAAACCAAGCAATTTCACCGCGATGAATACGGGCTGTATGGTACAAGGGCCTGGCTGATTCACCGCAACCGTTTTTATACAGATGGCAGGTACGGGTTTCTGAAAAATACGGTACAGGAAAACGCCAACCTTGCCCTGCAGAGCTGTTACGATGGCTTTGCCAACATCAGGCGAAATGAAGCGCAAAACACCGATTGGTTTGGCCCCTATGCAACCGAAACCGACAGACAGGTGCTATACCATTACCTGGCCATGATACATAGTTACATGCAGAACTATGACAGCAGCGAATATTATTACAACCAAATGGCCGAAGTGGGAACCATATCGTGGAATAACTATGGCAGCCTGAAACATGAAACCGGCAATTTTGACAATGCTGCGCAATTGTACGAGCTCGACCGTTCCAACGATTATGGTGATAAGCGATTGAGGGAACCTTATTACTACCTGCCCATGATTCAATTGTATGCCGGCAAAACCACCGAATCAATGAATATGGCCAAAGAAGCGCTCGGCATGTGGCAATCTATGCCGGGCTTTGGATGGTACAATATAGCGCTGGCAAGGGCCTACCTGTACAATGGTCAGCTCGACAGCGCCGACCTTACGCTTACCAAGGCCCAAAACTTTAAGGAAGTGCATATTGGCACCACCCTTACACAGCCACAATATGAATTTACCATCAGTGTACTGCGGATGATCTGGTACAACAAAAAAATAGCCGGAATCAAACTTTCCAACAGCGGTTGGTGGTACCGGCCATCCATGCTGTATGAAATTTTATCGCTTGCAGCAAGGCGCTATGCCGACAAATTTGTACTGGCGGGTTTGCTTGCCGAAAACCCCGAACGCGACCGCCTGATCTACGATTTGTTTTGCGGGGAAAGCACCGTTTCGTTTGATGAAATTTATTCCATTATGGAGGCATTCAGCCCAGCCTATTTTTCGCGGCTGATGGAAGATAAAACAGATACCGACCCACGATACAACATCAAAAAATATTTTCAGCTTGCAAGGGTAAAAATGCTGGCTGCACAGGGAAGGAAATCAAAAGCGAAGGAGGAAATAAACGCCCTGCTTGCCAACCTGAAGGATTTAACCGAATACGATAAGCTTTTTTTGGCGCGGGCCTACGAAATGAAAGCATCGCTTTCGGAAGGAAGCGAAAAACAGGCGGCACTCAATAAAATGTTGGAACTGTATCCGGAATTGGTACCCTTTACCGGTCAGTCTATGCAAATGGCACTGAACATAGGGGGTACTGATGAAGACATGAAAGAGGAACTCAGGGACAACCTGGAGTCAACCGGAATTGAATGGGTGGATGTTTCTGCAGAAGTACCCGTTACCAGCCTTTTTGTTACCAAAAAAGGCAATAAATACGAGGTTACCATTGATACCCGAAGTGCGGGCAATGTAAAAATAGTGCAAAGCCAAAAACTCGTTTACCGCGATGCGGAACAGGTAACCGGGGAAATTATGTTCAGGATATTTGGCAAGACAGGTCCTCTGGAACCCGATTTTTGATACCAATTCGGATAGCGCAATGTCAGTGCATCGGATAGCGCAATGTCCTGATACCTCCTTACGTCGGTATCAGAGACATCGCTCGAACACGTCAGCGCCCCGTGTTCGAGCATCGTCTCCCGAACGGATGGAGTACAGGAGTACCCCGCTGCGCCTGCCGTTCGGGGACGGTGCGATGCATCCTCCATCGCAATGTACTGTTACCTCCTTACGATGGTATCAGAGACATTGCTCGAAAGATCCCAAAACCGTGCCTTCCGTGGTTGCCGTGTCACTGGCCTTCGTGCCCGGTGAACGCCCCTTCATGGGGATTTCCTATTTTTGCTGCTCATTTTAGCAGCAAGCGAACAAATTTTCATGAATAATCAGCCCATTTCCAAAAATTTTGAACACAGGGAAGCCGAAACCAATTGGTACAGCCATTGGCTTCAACGGCAATATTTCAATAGCACACCCGACGACCGTCCGGCTTATACCGTAGTAATTCCGCCACCCAATGTTACCGGTGTGCTGCACATGGGGCATTGCCTCAACAATACCATACAGGATATTCTGATACGCAGGGCAAGGCAGGAAGGCTATAATACCTGCTGGGTACCCGGCACCGACCATGCAAGCATTGCCACCGAGGCCAAAGTGGTGCAAATGCTGCGCGAGCGCGGTATTGCCAAAAGCAGCATCGGCCGCGAAGAATTTTTGAAATACGCCTGGGAATGGAAAGAAAAATATGGCGGCATCATTTTGCAGCAGCTTAAGAAACTGGGCTGCAGCCTCGACTGGAACCGGGTGAATTTTACCATGGACCCGGATTATTACCAGTCTGTAATCAAGGTTTTTGTTGACCTCCACGAAAAAGGTTACATCTACCGTGGCAAACGCATGATCAACTGGGACCCGAAGGCGCTTACCGCTTTGAGCGACGAGGAGGTGATTATGCGCGAAACGCAGAGCAAACTATATCACCTGAAATACCCTGTAACGGATGCAAAAGGAAATACTACCGGCGAATTTATTACCATAGCAACCGTAAGGCCTGAAACCATTCTTGGCGATACCGCCATTGCCGTAAACCCCACCGATGAACGCTACCTGCACCTGCATGGGCAATTTGCCCTGGTACCGCTCATCAACCGGCGCATTCCGATTATTACCGATGAATATGTAACCGTTGATTTTGGAACCGGGGCTTTGAAAGTAACCCCTGCACACGATATGAACGACTATCAGCTTGGCCAGAAACATGGCCTTGAAGTGGTTGACATTATGAACGATGACGGTACTTTCAGCGAAGCGGCACAATTGTACATCGGTGAAGACCGGTTTGCTGTACGCAAAAAAATTGTCCCTGCACTTGAAGCCTCGGGAAACCTGGTAAAAATAGAAGATTATACCAATCAGGTGGGCTACAGCGAACGCAGCGATGCCGTGGTAGAACCCCGCCTGAGCCTGCAATGGTGGGTAAAAATGGCCCCGCTTGCCGAAAAGGCCCTTGCCGTGGTTGAAGAGGGCGAAATCAACTTTCACCCGGCCAAATTTAAAAACCTGTACCGCCACTGGATGGAGGGCATAAAGGATTGGTGCATCAGCCGCCAACTTTGGTGGGGCCACCGCATTCCGGCCTGGTATGATAATGAAGGTAACTATTATGTTGGGGTTACAGAAGAAGAAGCCTATCATAAATATTTGGATAAAAAAGGTGTGCCTGATGAAGACCCAGCTAGGACGTCTCCTCCTCCAGTGGGGGAGGGCGGGTGGGGGCTTCAGGACGAAGACTGTCTCGACACCTGGTTTTCCTCCTGGCTCTGGCCCTTTGAGGTTTTTAAAGGTTACAGCCATCCCAACAACGCCGATGTAAATTATTATTATCCAACGGCCACCCTGGTTACCGCTCCGGAGATCATCTTTTTTTGGGTAGCCCGCATGATTATGGCCGGACTGGAATACCAAAAGGAAATACCCTTCCGTGATGTATATTTTACCGGCATTGTACGCGATAAACAGGGGCGTAAAATGAGTAAAAGCCTGGGCAACAGCCCCGATTTACTGGAACTGATTGACCAGTATGGGGCAGACGCCGTAAGGTTTGGCATTTTAATAGCCTCCCCTGCAGGTAATGATATCCTTTTTGATGAATCAGCGCTGGAACAGGGGCGCAACTTTAATAACAAGTTGTGGAACGCATTAAAACTGATAAAAATCTGGCAGGAAAGGGGCATGGATGAAGCAAGTACCGGAGAAAACTTCGCTAATACCTGGTTTGAGGCAAGGCTCAGCAATGCCAAAACCGAAATCAGTCAAATGCTGAAACAATTCAGGCTGAGCGAAGCGTTAAAAACGCTTTACTCCATTATTTGGGATGATTATTGCAGTTGGTACCTGGAGTGGATAAAACCACCATTTGGCAGTCTTGTAAATGCAAAGGACCTGGAACAGGCCGTTTACTTTTACGAAGAACTGATGCTGCTTTTGCATCCGTTTATGCCCTTTATTTCGGAGGAAATTTACCACCAACTTGCGGAGAGGGCCGATGTAGATGACCTTTGCATTAAAACCCCGCAAGCCGTTACAGCCATGGCTGATGCTTCTGTAATTGCCCAGGGCGAGTTGCTGAAAAAGGTAATTACCGCCATACGCGATGCCCGTATTAAAAACCAGGTGAAGCCAAAGGATAAAATTGAACTGACCATTGAAACCGCTGCACCTGAAAATTACCATGCAGTTGAAAAAATACTGGCAGGCCAGGTAAATGCCGATTTGGCATTGGCTGCCGGTCCCGTACCCGGCGCCATTGCAATTGTGCTTGAAAAGGATAAGTTTTTTATAAAGGCAGAACAGGCCATTGACATGGAAGCCCAAAAAGAGGCCTTGCTGAAAGACCTGGAATATCAGCAAACCTTTTTGGCGAGTGTAGAAAAAAAGCTGGGTAATGAGCGCTTTGTGCAAAATGCCAAACCGGAAGTGGTAGCGCTTGAGCAAAAAAAGAAGGCCGATGCCCTGGCACGCATTCAGAATATTGAAGAAAGCTTAGCATCTCTGTAAGAATAAAGGTGGGAGAATTGCGTTAGTTGAAAACTACAATGATCAAAAAAAGCATATTAAACGGTGTTTGGGCGATACTATTTTTGCTGCCCGCGATTGAATTACAGGCGCAAAAAACCAATCCGCAAAAACCAGGCGTAAAACCGGTTGCCAAACCCGCGGTGCCTGTAATACTGCCCGATACCGTTAAAGTTCCCAAATTTACCGTAAGGTTTGGTCCTTACAATGGCGCTACCCCCGCACCTGTGGAAGATATTAAAAAAGTGCTGGCAACCGGCATTACCATTACCGATCAGCAGGGCCAAAAATGGACTCCGCTTACCTGGATGTTTGTATGGAACAAGCAGGAACAAAGCAATGATATAAAGACAGGCAGAACCAAAAACATTTTAACCTACAATGCGGTTCAGGTTGACAGTTCAGGTGTTTTACCGCCAACCTGGCAAAATGAAATCAAGGAATACCTGAAGAGCGGAGAAGAATTTGTTATCGAAAGAATGATTATTGAACACCCCGGCAGCAAACGCAAAATGATGGCGCCTGAATTGAGGATTAAGTTACTTTAATTGGTTAACGAGTTAAATGGTTGACGGGTTGACTGATTGACGGGTTAACGTATTGACTTATCAACTCGTCAACCCGTCAACTTATCAACCTATCAACCCGCCAACTAAAATCCTGATGAATTAATTATTCAGGTTTGGATTATTCAGCACCTCGGCCTGTGGAATTACCATGGTAAGCTTGTTTTCACTATAAGGAAAAGTGGCACCGGCTTCAAACAGGTGGTTTGAACCTCTTACAACATTTTGCTTTAACCGCTTCATAGCGAGATAAGATTTTCCCTCACCCCACATTTCGATACGGGTTTGACGATAAATTTCGCTAATGAGGCCTGAACCGGAAAGTGCATCCAAATAAGACAAATCAGAAACCCGGTCAGTTAAGTATAATTTTAATCCAGAAACAGCCTCAGCAGTTTGTCCTAACCGCGCTTTCGCTTCCGCATTCATTAAATAAAATTCATCAGCACGCATATACAGGTAATCGGTTTCAACCTGACGTTGACCTCCTTCAGTTCTTGCCGGGGCAAAAAACTTATTAACTGGCTGCAATGGAAAGTCTTCATTTGGCGTAGCAAATTGTGCCTTACGGATATCATCAGCGGCAATACCATCGTATAAAGCCTTATCAATGACTTTAGGATCACCCGCCCATGCATAGCTGTAAGTAAACTGATCAACCTGACCCCACCATGAAATTAAATCAAGATCCTGCGCTAAAGTAAGGTCAACACCCCACATCCAGCTAGGGGTAGCCACATTGTTAAAACCGGCTGTGTTTCCATTGGCGCCGTTATATACCAGGAAGTTAGGAGTAGTTTTTGGAAAAGCACTCATGATTTCCTGTGTAAGCGTAACCACTTCTGCCAAATCGGCCTGACTTCCTCTTGCTGAAAGAACATAGGTCAATAGACCTTTTGCCACACTAGCATTAATCTGTTGCTTTCCGCTACGGCTGAACCCGGTTAACAGGGTTATGGCTGAACGAAGGTCTGATTCCATAAGGTCGTACACTTCTTTGGTGGTAGATTTCGGAAGATTCAGATCTGTAGATGAGGTTAATAAGGGTAATATCTTTTGGGTGCCATCACCATATTCCTTTGCATATAACTGTGTAAGATAAAAATAGGCATAGGCGCGCATAGCTTTTGCCTGCCCCATGGTATACTTATTACCTGCTTCTTCAGGAATAGCATCATTTCCACCCAATATACCAATAATGATATTGGAACCGTAAACAAGGCGGTAGTAATAGCGCCATGGTACATAAACCGGGTTGGTAGTAAAGTCATTGGTTGCCAGGTAGCGCGCAACCGTTGAATACCAGCCATAGTTTAATGCGCCCAATACCATGTCGGATTGCATCATATCGGTATAAATATCTATACCTTTCTGACCGAAATCATCATGGCCGGTTGTTCCGCCAACACCTGTGGTAAACATGGTTGAATACAACCCGGAAATATTACCGTTCAGCAGGTTTGGGTCCTGTTTTGCAGCCCCCGCCAATTGTTCCGGCGTAGTAAATCCGGTAGGTTCAACCTCCAGAAAATCTTTTTTACAACCCCCTATGCCAACTGTTATTAGTAAAGAGGCCAGAATGAATTTATTGTTCATATTAAATATTTTTAAAATTAAAATCTAACTTTCATTCCCAATGTATAGGTTGACATGGGTGCGTAATTATAAATATCAGAATTGCCTGATTCAGCCGTTGTAGGATTGAATCCATTTCTTTCTGTATGCAACCAAAGGTTG
>Ga0209097_10002109_pt1 | contig 16339 bp, 11 predicted proteins | sample AD_UKC052_MetaG_FD_184419 | JGI IMG/M metagenome (GOLD analysis project Ga0209097, IMG submission 184419) | Active sludge microbial communities of municipal wastewater-treating anaerobic digesters from USA - AD_UKC052_MetaG (SPAdes) (version 2) | ecosystem: Engineered > Bioreactor > Anaerobic >... | reverse complement strand
ACATGTCGCCGAAGAATCCTCTGCGCTACCTTGAGCTTGTGTTTGGCTATCGTGGCACTGGTTTCAAGCCGCGTGAAGGCATCCCCGGCGTCGACTACGCGCGTCACGAGCGCCGGACTTACTACGGTATAGGCCTCAATGTCGAAGAAATCCTGCGCGGCACGATCTTCAAAGATAACGCCAAACCTACCCGCGTGCAGGCTATTACTGAGGGCGTGCTGACCTACGTGCAGCTCCCAGGTACTGTATTTGCGAAGACGCACGCGTTCTAACCCGTTGTGCTGCGGCCGCGCAAGGGCTTGAAAGCAGCGCGCGACTGCGCTATAGTGTGGGGATGCAATCGCATATTCAGCAATCCGCCAACACAGCCTTCGCACGCTTGAGCATTATTTGCTCGCTGCTGCTGTCTTCGCTCGGCCTGCTGTCGCTGCTGCGCCCCCAGCGCAAATAAATTTCCCCCACTCCCCTCCGTTGCGCCACGTCTAAACCCTGAAAACCGGGAGACGAGGCCGCATTTCCGTACTCCCATTCCTTTGCTTACGATCTAGAGCCTCATCATGCCAATGTTGAAACAACCCAGCCAAAAGTACGCCGCGTTCAAACCCGTCGCATTGCCCGACCGCACGTGGCCAAACAACACCATTACCAAGCCGCCCGTGTGGCTCGCCACCGACTTGCGTGACGGCAATCAAGCCCTGATCGAGCCGATGGATGTTGAGCGCAAGAAGAAGATGTTTGCGCTGAACGTGAGCGTGGGCATCAAAGAAATCGAAGTCGGTTTTCCGTCTGCATCACAGACCGATTTTGATTTCGTGCGCCATCTGATCGAAGACAAAAAAATTCCGGACGACGTGTGGATTCAGGTACTTTCGCCGTCGCGCGAGCAGTTCATCGAGCGCACGTTTGAGTCGCTCAAAGGCGCGAAGCGCGCGATTTTCCATCTCTACCACGCGGTCGCGCCGGTCATGCGAAATGTTGTCTTTGGTATGTCGCAGGACCAAATCGTGAACGAACTCACGATCCCGCATGTGAAGCAGGTTCGCGAGCTGATGAAGAAATATCCGGAGACCGAATGGCGTTTCGAGTTTTCGCCGGAGATGTTTTCCAACACCGAGCTTGAATTCTCTAAGCGTGTGGTTGATACCGTCGTAGACGTCTACGGCGCGACACCGCAGAACAAAATTATCATCAACTTGCCAACCACCGTCGAGAACGCGACGCCCAATTGCTACGCCGATCAAATCGAATGGATGCATCGAAACGTTGCCAAGCGCGACTGCATCTTGATTTCGTTGCATCCCCACAACGATCGCGGTACGGGAACGGCAGCGGCGGAGTTGGGTTTGATGGCTGGCGCCGATCGCGTCGAAGGTTGCTTGTTCGGCAGCGGCGAGCGCACGGGCAACGTCGACATCGTGAACCTCGCGCTCAACATGTACTCGCAAGGCGTGCACCCGAATCTTGATTTCAGCGACATCGACGAAGTTAAGAAGACGGTTGAATACTGCAATCAACTTCCGGTTCCTGCGCGCCACCCGTACGCGGGCGATCTTGTCTACACAAGTTTTTCCGGTTCGCATCAAGACGCGATCAAGAAGGCATTCACCGCACGTGAAACCAACAACACACAGTTGTGGGACATGCCGTATTTGCCGATTGATCCGATGGACGTTGGCCGCAGCTACGAAGCGATCATCCGCGTCAACTCTCAGTCGGGCAAGGGCGGTATCAGCTACCTTCTGCAAAACGAATACGGCGTAGATCTGCCGCGCCGCATGCAGATCGAGTTCTCGCAGGTAGTGCAGCGCGTGATGGACGACACCGGCAAAGAAATGACCGCGGACGACATATGGAACATCTTCGACGCCGAGTACATCAGCGGCGGTGCACAGTACAAGTACGTCGCGCACAAGCTCGCCGAAGATTCTTCGAAACCGGAAGCGGTGGAAGTGCAGGCTGAAGTCGTGATCGATGGCGACACACACAAAGCGACGGGCACCGGCAACGGACCGATCGACGCGTTCGTGTCTGCCATCGCGAGCCAACTGCACGCGCCCGTGAAGGTCATGGACTACCACGAGCACGCCATCGGTCAAGGCGCCAACGCAACGGCTATCACTTACATCGAAATGCGCGTCGGCGAAGGCCCGTCGCTGCACGGCGTAGGCATGGACAGCAACATCGTCACCGCCTCGTTCAAAGCGATCCTGAGCGGCCTGAATCGTGACGCAAAGCGCGTTCGCGCGGCTGATTCGGTCGTCTCGAAGTAACTCGCAACCACCTTCGTTGCGGAGCAAGGCGCTCCGGCGCTTCGCTTTGCAACGGGACTTCATCCATGAAAATTGTCTATCGTCGAGCGACGCTCGAAGATGCGTCTTCCGTTGCGCGCGTGCACTGTGCGAGTTGGCGCAGTACGTATCCAGGCCTCATCCCCGATCACGTCATCGATGCATGGGCGGACATTGACCGACGCACCGACGGCTGGCGCCGAATCATCAACGAGCGTCCCGAAACCCTTTGGCTCGCGATGCGCGACGGTGAGGTCGTCGGTTTCGCCGACGGCGGCGTCGCGCGCGAACCCAACGATGGCGTCGCAGGGCAGTTGTTCGGCATTTATTTGCTTGGCTCGGCGCAACGCAACGGCGTTGGCCGCGAGCTTGTCTCGCGTGTGTTGTCTGACTTGCGCCGATGTGGTTTCGGAAACGCGCGTGTCGAGGTGCTCAAAGGCAATCTTCCGGCAATTCGCTTCTATGAAGGGCTCGGCGCACATTACGTTCGCGAGGCACCGTTCGAGATGATGGGCGAATCCATGATTGAACTCGTTTACGTATGGGACGAATTGCCGCGCTGACCCCCACCGTCGCGACCAATACAGCTTTTCGCGTCAAGCGACAGCCAGATGGTCGTTGTAGGCGTATTTTGCTTATTGTTGACTTTTCTCAGAAAACAGCCCCATTGGCCGCCTGTCTGTCGTTAACTGCTAAAAGCTGTTGATACCCAGCTACTGCGCAAGCGTGGCGCTTGCGGAAACATTTTTCGAGCAGTTGTCTTGTTTCTGGGGGCGAAGTCGTTTTTACTCGCAGATCTACCCACAATTTTTAGTACGAGGTTGCTGTGGCGCTTCTCCGTTCTCTACTTTCTTGCCGCGCCTTCCGGGCCGTCCCCGCTTTGGGTGTTCGTGTGGCACTCGTGGCGTTCGCCTGTATTGCCGCTATGTCCGCCCAGGCTCAGCCCTACAGTTCGATTTCCGTTGGCGATTTCCACGTTTGTGCCGTCCGCACCAACGGTGGTGTTCAGTGCTGGGGGGACAATGAATACGGGCAGCTCGGAAACGGCACGACGACCTCGAGCGCTTTTCCAGTCAATGTGATCGGCATCAGCTCGGCCACGGCAGTGACCACGGGCGGGCGATTTAGCTGTGCGTTACTCCAGGGCGGGCGGGTGCAGTGCTGGGGGGGCAATAACATCTACCAGCTCGGCAATGGTACGACGACCCAGTCGTTGACGCCGGTGTACGTCGGTAGCACCGAGCTGTTTTCTGCAATCGCCGCCGGTAAATCGCACGTTTGCGGCGTACTTCTCACTGGAAGCTATGCGTGTTGGGGCGACAATACCTCAGGGCAGTCAGGCTTAAGCCTGACCTCGGCCCTCGCCGGGATACCGCTCACCGGGTATCCTGCGCTAGTTAGTAACGCAGTCGCAATCGCTGCCGGGACGGAGCATACCTGCGTGCTGCTCGCGACCAACGAGGTGAGTTGTTGGGGCGCGAACTCGGTAGGGCAGCTGGGCCGAAATTCGGTGAGCGCTGCTGAACCGGCGCCGATGGTGATTCCTAATTTGACCAATGCCACTGGCCTTGAATTGGGGGCGTATCACTCCTGCGTGCGTATAACCGTGGGGCAGGCGCTGTGCTGGGGCAGCAATAGCTCCGGCCAACTGGGGTTGAACACTGCGGTCGTCACCCACGCGACGATCCCGCAAGCCATTCCGAACCTCATTCTCGCGGGCGCGAACGTGGCCGCCGTCAGCGGCGGCACATTCCATACCTGTGCCAAGCTCGCGGACCAGACGGCGCGCTGCTGGGGCAACAACAGTCAGGGCCAGCTGGGTGATGGCACTCGCATTAATAGTTTCAATGCGGTGACCGTGACCGGCTTGAGCGGTGTGCAGTCGATCAGCGCGGGCCTCTACACCACCTGCGCCCTAACGACGACCGGCGCGGCTGTGTGCTGGGGCAGCAGTGACCAAGGTAGCGGTGGCAACAGCCCGCCGGTAGCGGTGTTTGGCGTGAGCGCAGCGACCGGCGTTGCGGCGGCCGGCGAGTCGAGCTGCGCGCTACTCGGAGGTGCGGTGAAATGCTGGGGTTACAACTACACGGGCGCGCTGGGCAACGGTACTTTCGTGGACAGCACGATCCCCGTATCGGTGACGGGCATCAGCAATGCCACGGCGCTCACCGGAGGGGCTTATCACTACTGCGCGCGCCTCGCGACGGGCGTGGTGCAATGCTGGGGCTCCAACACTGAAGACGCGTTGGGGCACGTCGGGCAGGTGGGCGATAGTGCGTTGCCGCTCAATGTGACGAACGTCACGACCGCGGTTGCTGTGAGCGCGGGTGGAGGGCACAGCTGCGCGGTCTTACAAAACCAGTCCGTGCAATGCTGGGGAGACGGTTATGTTGGGCAACTCGGTGCCAACCCGCCGTCTGGCACCAGCTCTGCGACGCCGCTCGCCGTGGTCGGGATCAATACCGCGACCGGTATCGCCGCCGGCAGCGGGTTCAGCTGTGCGCTGCTGTCGGGAGGTGGCGTCAAGTGCTGGGGCTTGAATACCGCTTCACAATTGGGTAACGGGACGGTGAACTCGGGGGGCATCACTCCGGTGATCGTGTCAAACGTCCTCACCGCCACGGCGATAACGGCGGGCAGTAAACATGCCTGCGCTTTGCTTGCCAATCAGACCGTGTGGTGCTGGGGCGCCAACGTGTCCGGACAGGTGGGCGGCGGTGCTTTCGGCGCGTACTGGTCCGGCGCCCAGGTGCTGGGCATAAACAACGCGACGGCGATTTCCGCTGGCGGCGATCACACCTGCGCGCTGTTGAGCACGGGCAGCGTTCGCTGCTGGGGTTCGGGGCAGCGCGGGGAACTCGGCAACAACGGCAATTCGGACAGCCACACGCCAGTCAACGTGCTCGACGTCACCAATGCGACTCATATTGCGGCGGGCGTTTACCACACGTGCGCGAGACTTGCGACCGGTAGCGTGGTCTGCTGGGGGGCGCGTGAGTGGGGTCGTTTGGGTGACGGCAGTGGGCAGGTGATGCGCCTGACGCCGCAGTACGTTGCTTCGGGCGCGTGCAGCATGGACCTCGACGGCGACGGCGTCGTGACCGCCACGGGAGATGGATTGATGCTCGTGCGTGCGCTGCTGGGGTTTAACGGCAGCGCCGTCACCACGAACGCCGCAGCCGCCAGCGGAACACGGCGCACCTGGGGCGAAATTCGTGCGCATCTGAAGACTAGTTGTGGCGTGCAGGGATTGGCGCCGTGACGGTGAACGTCGAAACGATGTAACGCCCGGTGGGCTGAACGGAAACTCGACGCGGTCGCCCTTGGCGTTGACGGGCGTTGCGTCGCCCGCAGGATTGAGCCCTGTGGAGCAGGCGTGAACGCTCCCCGGCTACACTCCTTTTCATGACTGATCGCACCATTCACCCCGATACGCTCCACCGCTGGGTGGCCGATTTATTTTTGGCGGCGGGTTCGTCGGCCAACGAGGCGAAGCTCACGGCGGACCATTTGGTGCTGTCGAATTTGAGCGGGCATGATTCGCATGGTGTCGGTATGGTGCCGCGTTATGTGAAGTCCATCGCTGCGGGCGAGTTGGTGTTGAACACGGACGTCGAGGTGGTGACCGACGCTGGCAGTTTGCTGGTGATCGACGCACACCGTGGCATTGGTCAGAGTGTTACGCATCAAGCGATGGCGATTGCGATCAAACGCGCGAAAGACACCGGCGTGTGTGTAATGGGTCTTCGCAATTCGCATCATCTCGGGCGCGTTGGGCATTGGGCGGAGCAGGCGGTCGAAGAGGGCTTGATCTCGGTCCACTTCACCAACGCGGTGAGCCAGCATTGGGTCGCGCCGTACGGAGGCGCGGAAGCGCGCTTCGTGACCAATCCTTTCACCGTCGGCATTCCGCGACCGGCCGCTGATGGCGGCCCGATTTTGTTGGATTTCGCGACGAGCGCGATCGCGCAGGGCAAAGTGCGTGTGGCGTACAACGCGCAGAAGCACACGCCCGAAGGCGCGTTGATCGATCACGAGGGATTCCCGACGACTAACCCCGGCGTGCTCTTTGAGCCGGTAAACGGGCGCATCGGCGCGCTCACCACGATGGCCGCGCACAAGGGATATGCGCTTGCGATGGTGTGTGAACTCCTTGGCGCGGCGCTGACCGGCGGCTCGGTGACGATCCCGAAAAATCAACCGAAGGCTGGCGTGTGGAACAACATGCTGACCATCGTGTTCGACCCCGCGCGCTTCGGTACGCAGAACGCATTTGAAGTGTCGACGCGGGAATTTATCGAGTGGGTGAAGTCGGCGCGCTTGTCAGAGGGCCATGACGAGATCCTCATGCCCGGCGACCCGGAGCGCAAATCGCGTATTGCTCGTGCGAGCGCATTGCTGATTGACGCGGGCACGATTGCGGAGATGGACGCTGCGGCGGAAACGGTGAAGTCTCTAAGCGGCAAAGGGCCGGGAGCGTTGTCGGCGCTGATGCACTAGCGTGATCGCTCATTTGCTGATTCTCTGTGGCTGGCAGGGCGGGCACCAATCCACCGAACTTAGGCGGTTCGCACGTGATTTCTGGACACGGATTTCACTGATGAGTTAGTTGATTTGCACAGATTTTTACGAACCACCCTCTGGCGAAACGTGTTCCATCAATCTGTGTTCATCTGTGTAAATCAGTGGCAAAAAATTGTTCGCCTCGCTTAAGTTCGGTGGATTGGGGCGGGCACTGCCCACTTAACTCTGCCCAACAGCTTTTTGGTGCGAACTACTGCCCAGGGGTCGTTCGCGCATTTTTTCCTAGATATCGACAATGCCATTAATGACGCTGAAACGTCCGCCCGCTGGTCGTTGGAGCGTTAAAGCTGTATCCATCCCTTCACTACGTGGCGAAAGTGCATTTGCCGCGATCTACGGTTTCGCCGTGAGCGAGATATCGCCGAATCGTGCGCTAGCTTTGTCGCCGGTGTTGTCGGCGTCGACCATGATGGCAATGCCTGAAATGCGAGTCGGCTCCTCGCCGAAAGCGCGTTTGTAGTCTTCGTAAACGTCGCGCGTGAAGCTCTTCCATAGACCCACCGACGCCGGATCGGCGTCGACGACGATCATGCGGGCGCGCGAGGTGTACGGGCTGGTGATGATGTCGCCGCGCGCCGCTTTATGTGTGAAGACGTAAGTCAACGCGGCGTGCGGCGGCGTTTCCTTGTAAAGCGCTTGGGCGATTGCGTTTTCTGCTCGCTCGCGAAAACTCTCCCGCGTCGGGTCGTTGGCGAAGGTCACATACACGCGCGCCGCGTAGTCGTCGCCGGATTTTTCGCGCGGGTTGCTGCGGTCGAGCAAGTTGCCCACCTTCCAACTAAATCGAAGGACAGGTGTCGCACGGACGTCGACGTCGAGACGATGAGCCAAGGCCGCGGCAGACGCGTTGGCCGTGCCCTCAACTACAACGGCGTTCGCTTGTTCGTCGCGAACCAGCGCGTAACTGCTCGCTTGCTTAACGCTGCGAAAGGTCTGCACGTTCCAGCCCTTGATCGTGGCGCCAGCGCTGAAGCTAGAAAACGTAGCTACGTTGACGTTGGCGGCATCCGCAGCTTGGGTCGCTGAACTCACACATGCCAAGAACGCCCCGGCCGCGACCAAGAGGTTGCCTAAAACGATCTTCGCAAGACTTGCCATTTAGACTCGGTGATGGGCGCGGACTGCCCAGTGAAATCGAGATGCTTGCACACATCAGCAAACCGCGCTAACAGATCGGCGGCATCGCGTCCGCCCATGTGCACGAGCGCGTAACGATAATTGCCGAGCCATTTGGTTTCGCGCGCGCGCGAAGTGGCGTGTTTCAGGTCGAGAAACAGGCGTGCGTCCGGGTATGTTTGCGTGAGCCAGCGCTGCTGCGAATCGGGTGGCGCGAATTTCACGGCATCACCAAACTCGCGAAACACAAAGCTCGCAGCCGAGCCAAACGCGCCGGCCTTGCGCGGCCATTCAGGCCTCTTTCCGAGCGCAAGCTCAAGCTCAAGAGCCCACAAACTTTTGCCGTCAACGCGCTCGTACAGATCAGAAAATTGCCCCGCCATGCGTGGGTTAATTTCGATGATCGTGGTGCGCTCAGTCTTCGGATCGAGAAACAGTTCGACGTTAAACAAACCGTGAGTGAAACCGATCGCTTCGACGGCTCGCTTCGCAACATCTTCTAGGCGTTGAACCCGTTCCGATGCGAGTTGCGACGGATACTCGAACCGCATGAACGCGCTAGTGCCCGGATACATCACGGAATCTACTGTGCCAAGAATATGCACCTCGCCGTCTTTTGCATAACCGTCGACACACACCTGAAGCGCGCCGTCAACACAGCCCTCGGCAATGAAGCAATCGGCGTCGATTTCACATTCGATGCGCTGCGCCGAGACACGTCGAAACGGCCACGTGAGCCGTTTGATGATGAATTTTTCCCACAGCGCAAATTTGAGATGCGCGCGTAGAGCTGCTTCGTCTTTGCAACGTTTGGCAAGCACAGAGAACGCCGCCTTCACGGGCTTTACAAACACCGGGTAGTCAATCGTCACGGCCGTCCGAACATCGGCGTCGTAACGAAACCCACAGAAAGGCGGCACGTTTTCCGGCATGCACTTCGCGTGAATTTGGCGTGCGAGAAATTTGTGTTGCGCAGTTAAGAGCGACTGCAACGATGCGCCGGGTAGCCCGAGTCTTTCAGCCAACAGGCTCGCAGCTAGCGCGCCAAATTGTTCGTGCGTCGATGCTACAGCCGCTATGGTTCGGCTGCGGTACTTCACGGCAAGACGCTTTACAAAAAGCTCAACGTCGAACCACAGCAAGCGTGCATTCGACGGGAATGTGAAAAGATCAAAACCCTCTCGAACGAATTCGTATTCCGAATATGACGACTCGAGCGAAGCAAGCGCTAATTCGTCGTATTCCTGCGCGAAGAGAATCAGTATCAGGGGTCTCATCGTTTGTCGTTGAGATTCCAGTCGTAATCGAGATGCGAAATGGCAACCTTGCCGGCCTTGATTTCCGCCTGTGCAGCAGGATCATTGCTTAGACGATCTGCATACTTTCCGAGCGTGGCTTCAAGCGAAGCATAGCCCTTGTAGCCTTTGGTGAAGTCTTTCTTGTACCAGTCAAAAATTTTGCTGACTTCGAGTTTCTTGGTCTCAGCGTTGTAGCGATTGCGCGATTTGTCGGACAAGAAGCGCTGCATGCCGTCTTCGAGTTGCGCGTCAATCTTTTCGGCGGTGAACACTTCGTTTCGGAGCATCGGACAACCGATAGAGGCACAGACCACGGCCACGTGAATGCGTGGGTCGTTAAAGACGCCTTCCGCGCGAATCATGTCGTGTTCGATGTTATCGAGCGTCGTTTCTTTGCCGAACAATTTGAAAAATTTCAGGCCCCACGGTTTGCTAAAAGTGCCGCCCAAATCGCGAATGGATTTGAGGTTCGGGTACTTGGTGAGGATCAACTCAATCGTGTACGCGTTGTACGCATTGATCAGAAACGCCAATTGCTGATTTTTGTTCCACGATTTGTATGTCGCTTCTGGAACGGCGGACACGGCGTCCAAGTAGCTCTTGAGCGCGGCGCGATCACGCGCGACGCCAGCGTACGAAAGCTGCGATGCGTTGCCGTTGGATATGAGCGTGACGTGCTTCTTGAGCAGATCGTCGAAGGCCTTGTGCGAATGATCAAACGGAGCTTGCGCGAAAGACGTTGCGGCGATCAATCCGAAAACGGTTGCGATGAGTCGATGGAGGAAGTTCATGAGCGTGCTTTCGTAGGGCGGGCACCGCCCACCGGGTGTGATGAGGCGGGCAGATCCCGCGCTATGGCGTGAGCGAAATTGTTCTGCTTCTATCCACGCTCCCACGCGTGAAACTTGGCGACCCATTCGAGTAGCTTGGTCGGTTGATGGTTCCGTTTCCACACCCCAGCGGCGTATTTGTTCGCTTCGCCGAGTGTGGGATACGTGTGGATAGTGCCAAGAATTTTATTGAGTCCAAGACCGTGTTTCATCGCGGAGACGTACTCGACAAGAATGTCGCCGCTATGGTCGCCCACAATCGTTGCGCCAAGAATCGTATCTTTGCCGGGAACGGTGATCACCTTGACGAATCCATGCGCCTCACTGTCCGCAATCGCACGGTCAAGGTCGTCCAGACCATACACCGTGACTTCGTGCGGTATGTTTTTTTCCTTGGCTTCGCTCTCGGATAGACCCACGCGCGCCACTTCCGGGTCCGTAAAGGTTGCCCACGGAATCACGCGGTAATCCGCCTTGAATTTCTTGAAGCGACCGAAGAGGGCGTTTACGGCGACGTACCACGCCTGATGCGCAGCGGTGTGTGTGAACTGGAACGGACCGGCAACGTCGCCGCATGCAAAGATGTTCGGGTACAACGTTTGTAGATATTCGTTGGTTTCAACGGTCTTGTTCGCGCGCGTAGGAATGCCTAATTCTTCGAGTCCGAATCCGGTCACGTTGGCCGTACGACCCACGGCCACCAAAATCTCATCAAATGGAATGCGCACCTCCGCACCGTTGTGCTCGCACACGAGCACTTTTTCGCCGTTTTCAACAACCACTTGCTTGGCCTTGTGGCCAGTCAATACGGCCACGCCATCCTTTTCTAAAGACTTGGCAACGAGTGCTGACACTTCCGGGTCTTCGCGAATGAGAATGCGGGGAAGCATCTCCACTTGCGATACGTTGGCACCAAAGCGCGCGAAACACTGCGTCAATTCCGAGCCAATGGGACCACCGCCGAGTACGACTAAACGCTTCGGCAGGTCACGTAAATTCCAGACGGTGTCGCTGGTCAAGAACCCCGCATCTGCCAAGCCAGGAATTGGCGGTACGAATGGGCGCGCGCCAGTGGCGATGACGATGTTTTTTGCGGTCAATGTCTGCTTCGATCCGTCTGAGCTCGTGACTTCGACGGCCCACGGAGAAACGATGCGCGCACTGCCAGTCAAGCACTCCACACCCAAACCGGTGTAGCGCTCAACCGAATCGTGCGGCTCGACTTCGTGCACCACGCGCTGCACGCGTTGCATCACGTCGGCGAAATTCCATTGTGCTGAAGCGCTGGTCAATCCGAATTCTTGGGCACGCTTCATGTGCGAGAGCAGCTTCGCAGTGCGAATGAGCGCTTTGGACGGAACGCATCCCGTGTTCAAGCAGTCGCCGCCCATTTTGTGCTTTTCAATCAAAGTCACTTTCGCTTTAACTGCGGCTGCGATGTAACTTGTGACCAAGCCGGCGGAACCCGCACCGATCACGATCACGTTGCGGTCAAACGTTTTTGGTTTGACGCTCGCAAAACGCGCATAAACCTTGCGGCCATTCAACCAATCGAGCACTTTCTTCGCGATGATCGGGAAGATGCCGAGCAACGCAAACGACCCGAGAATAGCCGGTGAAACAATGCCCTTCAGCGAAGAAATTTGCGCCAGCTGTGTACCCGCGTTTACGAATACCGCGGTACCCGCCAGCATGCCCAATTGGCTCACCCAATAAAACGGCCAGGTCTTGATAGTCGTGAGCCCCATCACGAGGTTGACCACGAAGAACGGGAATAGCGGAACGAGGCGCAGCGCAAACAAGTAAAACGGGCCGTCTTTTGCCACGCCGTCGTTAATCGGTTTCAATCGGTCACCGAACTTGCTTTGCACCCAATCGCGCAACAAGAAGCGAGAGGACAAAAACGCGAGCGTCGCACCGATGCTCGATGCGAACGATACGATGATCAGGCCCTTGCTGAAACCGAAAATTGCGCCTCCGACCAGCGTCAGTATTGCCGCCCCCGGCAGCGACAGCGCCGCCACCGCAACGTAGACCGCGAAAAACGCGATGGCGCTTTGCCAAGGGTTCGACGCTACATACGCGCTCAACGTCGCCTGCTGCGCTTTGAAGCCGTCAAGCGTCAACAGTTTCGCAAGATCAAAGTAGAAAAATGCGCCAATCGCCCCGGCAATCACGATCAGCAATGCAATTTTTGATTTCATATGCGCTTTATTTTTTGTTACGACCCCGTAAATCGCCGAAATGGGCATCTACGCAATATCGAGAAGTATGGTTTTAGCGCTTTGTCGTGCGCCTTGTGCTTGCCCTTACACAGGACGCAGGCATTTGTCGGAATTGCGGGCACGGGCGGCGCCGCGACTGTCGGCTAACCCTGTGCTACCCTCGCTTCATTAGATCCACTCACATTTACTGCTTGATGTCTGCCTCCCTCGCCACCGCCCAATCACTCCTTCTAACGCCCGCTCACCTTTCGCTAGACCAACTCTCAAGTACTTTGGGAGGTTTGACCGCGCGCGGCGTTGAGTTTGCTGATTTGTACTTTGAGCACCATAAATCGGAGAGTTGGTCGCTTGAGGAAAGCATCGTCAAGAGCGGCAGCTTCTCCATTTCGTCAGGGGTGGGCGTGCGTGCGATCAGCGGAGAACAAACGGCGTTCGCCTATTCGGGCGACATTGGTGCGCATTCCATCGCCGAAGCCGCCAATACAGTTGCTGCGATCGGACGTGCAGGGCAGAGCGCCTCGGTCGCCATCCCAAGTCAGGTTCGCGTGCCATCGCTCTACACTGCTGCTGACCCGTTAGCGTCAATCAGCGACGAAGCCAAGATCGCATTGCTACGCGAAACCGAACGCATCGCTCGCGCACGCGATCCGCGAGTTACGCAAGTCATGGTCAATCTCGCTTGCGAACACGTGGTCATGCTCGTGATGCGCACCGACGGCGTGGTCGCAGCGGACGTGCGGCCGTTATGTCGGTTGAATGTCACGGCAATTGTTGAGGCCAACGGCAAGCGTGAACAAGGGCGCTCCGGTGGCGGCGGTCGGTACGGGTTCGAGAAATTTGACGCCGCGTTCATCACGAAACGCGCCAGTGAAGCTGTGGACATGGCGTTGGTGAACTTAGACGCGCGTCCCGCGCCAGCGGGCATCATGCCGGTGGTTTGTGGCCCCGGTTGGCCCGGCGTATTGCTGCACGAAGCGATTGGCCACGGCTTGGAGGGTGACTTCAATCGCAAGGGGTCGTCGGCATTCACCGGGCGCATTGGCGAGCGCGTGGCGGCCAAGGGTGTGACGGTGCTCGACGACGGCACGTTAAAAGATCGCCGTGGTTCGTTAACTGTGGACGACGAGGGCACCCCCACCAACGCGACCGTGTTGATCGAAGACGGTATCCTCAAGGGCTACATGCAAGACACGATGAACGCTCGCCTCATGGGCGCCGCGCCTACCGGCAACGGCCGTCGCGAGAGCTACGCGCACCTGCCGATGCCGCGCATGACGAACACGTACATGCTCGGCGGTGACCGCGACCCGCAGGAAATTATTGCCAGCGTCGAAAACGGCATCTACGCCGTAAACTTCGGTGGCGGTCAGGTTGATATCACCAACGGCAAGTTCGTTTTCACCATGGACGAAGCTTGGAAGATCGAGAACGGCAAGCTTATGTACCCCGTCAAGGGTGCGACGCTCATCGGCAACGGCCCGGACGCGCTGACGAAGGTCACGATGATCGGCAACGACATGGCGCTGGACGAGGGCATCGGCGTGTGCGGCAAAGAAGGCCAAAGCGTGCCGGTGGGTATTGGCCAGCCAACCCTGCGGATTGAAGGCTTGACCGTTGGCGGAACTGCTTAGGGATCTCGGCGAGGTTGGCGTCGAGCACTTCCACGGCGCCGGTAAAACTTGAGTAGGTTCTGACGCGGCGCAACATTTTGATCGTCAGAACGCCTTTTTTTGGCGTAAATTTCCGCGATTTCTCGTCTTTGTGAGGAATCAGGAGAATTTGTAATGCAATCCGAAACCATCGTCCGCTTCTTTTCGTTTTCGTTCGTCGCGCTTGCTATGAGCGCCTGCGGCCCTAGTCCCGAGCAGGTCGCGCGGGAAGAGGCTATGAAAAAGCTTGAAGCAGCGGCCAAAGACATGGAGGCTGCGGGTAAACGCGCGGAAGCCGCAGCCAACAAGGGCGACGTCGGCGCCGCGATGGGCGAAGCCATGAAGGTGCTGGGAGCGCTCGGCGGCGCGGCTTCGGGCGCGGCGGGTGCAGCAGGCGCAGGTAGTTTCGAGCCGGTCGACTTCCGTAAGCTGAAAGAGGCGCTGCCGCAAGAGCTCGCTGGATTCGAAAAAGGCGAAAGTTCGGGTGAAAAGAACAACGCGTTCGGAATTTCTGTCGCTGAGGCCAAAACTTCTTTCCGCACCGCCGACGGCAGTAAAACCGTCCGCTTTGAGATTACCGACCCGGGCTCCCTCGCAGGTCCGTTTGCGTTGGCTAACGTTTGGCTCAATGTGGAAATCGATAAAGAAACAGACAGTGGGTACGAAAAGACGTCGACGGTGTCCGGACGCAAATTCCACGAAAAGTGGAATAAGTCTGGCAAGCACGGTGAGGTCAACCTCGTGGTCGCCAATCGCTTCATGGTGGAAGTGAATGCGCGTGGTTTAGAGATGGCCGAAGTGAAAGCGCTCGTCGGAAAGCTTGACCTTGCAAAACTTGAGTCCATGAAAGGCGAAGGTAAGAAGCCGTCGTAACTCGCCTCCAGCTCGGATTTGGTGCTTCTGTAACTCCTTACCGATAGCCGCTGATTGCCATCGCCCGCGCAAGATGTGAAAATTCTGTCAGTGCCTCCTGCCGCGCAGCGGCAGGCCCAGCTGGCTCGCTCCTCCGTTTTTCTAAAACGTTTCAAACAGTTTACTTACACAACAATTCCTCGAAAGGTCGCTCCATGCAGTCCAAGCAAAACAAATTTTTAGGCGGCGCGCGAAAAGCGCTGGCGGCGGCAGTTTGCTGCGCGATCGCCGTACCATCGTTTGCCAATAACCTAACCGCCGGACCAGTGGTTGGAACCACTGACTTTGCGATGTTCGGCATCGGCGGGTTGCGTGGCACCGGTAACGGCACGATAACGGTGTCGGGCGTTTCGGGAACCGTAACTCGCGCGATCTTGGTATGGCACGGCGTTTCCAATTCGGCCACAGCGATCTCTCGCACTGGCACAATCGGATCGACCAATTTCAGTGGCACCAACATTGGTTTGAGTGACAACAATTGTTGGGGCCAAACCTCGTCGCAGGCGTTTCAAGCAGATGTGACCTCTGCCGTCACCGGCAACGGCACCTATGCACTGAGCAACATGCGCACGGCGGGTCCATTTGACCCGAACGGTGCTTCGCTGCTGGTTTTCTATAACGACGGGAACAGCTCCAACAACCGCGACATCGCCGTGTTTTGGGGGAACGATTCGAACATCGCCAACGCGTTCGACTCGGCAGGCTGGAGTGCGACACTTTCGGGGATCAACTACACCAGCGGCACGGCAAGTCTCGGTCTGATCGTATCCGACGGGCAGAACTTTGGCGAGACCGGTACCAACACCATCTCCGTGAATTCGACACCGGTAACATTTCCGTTGTTCCAAGGGGCGAGTGTGCCCGTTGCGCCTGGGTCTGCGGTCACCGACGGCGGCCTGTGGGATCACGCGACTGCCCCGATAACCTCTCTGCTTTCCCCGGGCCCGAACACTCTGACATTGAGCGCAAACCCTGAAAGCACCAGTGATTGCTTGAGCCTAATCGGTACCGTGTTCGATTTACCGGCGGGGACGGTTACGCCGCCGCAACCGGTCGTTGCGGTTGAAGTCCCGACGCTTTCTGCACTCGGCTTTGGCGGCATGTCGCTGTCCGCCGCGCTGTGGGGTGTGTACGCGCTGCGCAATCGCCGTCGCGAAGGCACTGAAATCGTGCGCGAGGGCAATGGCGACGCGGCCTAATCGTCGCGTAGTAACGTCCCGTGTGACGAACGAAAAAGCCCGGTTAACCCGGGCTTTTTCGTTTTGGTCTTCGCGAGCGTGGCGCTCAATCCACCTTAGCTTCCGCAGGAAGCAATGCTCGCGGTCGCCATCAGCTCATCAAGCAACGCCATCGACGCTTTTCCCGACACTGCGTACGGATCGAGCACAGGCTTCTCCGAATACTTCAACAGTACGGAAATGTTGATTTTTTCGAGAT
>Ga0209097_10002096_pt1 | contig 16400 bp, 8 predicted proteins | sample AD_UKC052_MetaG_FD_184419 | JGI IMG/M metagenome (GOLD analysis project Ga0209097, IMG submission 184419) | Active sludge microbial communities of municipal wastewater-treating anaerobic digesters from USA - AD_UKC052_MetaG (SPAdes) (version 2) | ecosystem: Engineered > Bioreactor > Anaerobic >... | reverse complement strand
TAACCCCGGATACACACCCAGCGCGGCCGAGATCGCAGCGGGCGGTGTGACGCTGACCTTGACCACCACCGGCAACAGCACCTGCCCACCGGCTCAGGACCAAGTGTTCATCAACATCCCCCATAGCTTCGCGAACACCACGGTGGATGCGGTCGACGCCCTCTGCTTCGGCACCAACACCGGCTCGGCCAGCGTGGTACCGGTCAACCCCGCTTTCACTTACCTCTGGAACGATCCGGCCGCACAGACCAGCGCCACGGCGAGCAACTTGGGTGCTGGAACCTATACCGTCACCATCACCGATGGTTTCGGTTGCGACACCCAGCTCACGGCCAACATCGGTCCGGTGGCCAGCGTGAGCATCGCCTCGCTCACCGCTACGAATGAGGCCTGCCTCGGCAGCGGTGATGGAACAGCCATAGTGACCGTCACTGGCGGCACCCCACCCTACACCTACCTCTGGAGCAATGGGGCCACGACCCCCAGTATCACGGCCACCAGCGGCACTTACACGGTGAGCATCACCGACGCCAACAACTGCGCACCGGCCAGCGGTTCCGTCACCATCGCCGCGCAGGGCATCCCCAATGAGTCGGATGCCGGATCCGACCTGGTGGGCTGCATCGGGGCGTTCCCAGTACAGCTGACAGGCACGGTTGTGAACGCCACGGGCGGCTCTTGGAGCGGCGGAACAGGAAGCTTCAGTGGTACCGGACTGAACCCCGATTACACGCCCAGCGCGGCCGAGATCGCAGCGGGTGGCGTGACGCTGACCTTGACCACCACTGGCAACAGCACTTGCCCACCGGCACAGGACCAGGTGTTCATCAACATCCCCAACAGCTTTGCGAACACCACGGTGAACGCCGTGGATGCCATCTGCTTCGGCACCAATACCGGATCGGCCAGCGTGGTTCCTGTGAACGCCTCGTTCACCTACCTGTGGAACGATCCTGCAGGTCAGACCACCGCCACGGCCAATAACCTCGGTGCAGGTACCTACACCGTCACGATCACCGATGGTTTCGGTTGCGACACCCAGCTCACGGCCGACATCGGTCCGGTGGCCGCGCTGAGCATCGGCTCGCTCACCGCCACGGATGAGGCCTGCCTGGGCAGCGGTGATGGAACGGCCGCCGTTACCGTCTCCGGCGGCACAGCGCCCTACAGCTACCTCTGGAACACCGGGGCCACGACCCCCAGTATCACGGCCACCAGCGGCACCTATACGGTGAGCATCACCGACGCCAACAACTGCGCACCGGCCACCGGATCCATCACCATCAACCCCCAAGGACTGCCCAACGTGGCCAATGCCGGGCCCGATCTGGTCGGTTGCCTGAACGCCTTCCCGATCGCCATCCAGGGTTCTGTGACCAACGCCACTGGGGCCAGCTGGTCCGGCGGGAATGGCACCGTCAATGGCACGGGGGCCAACATCCAGTATTTCCCCAATACGAACGAGGTGATCGCCGGTGGCGTGACACTGGTGTTGACCACCACGGGGAACAACACCTGTCCCCCCGACCAGGATAGCGTGTTCATCGCCCTGAGCAACAGCTTCCTCACCGCGGGACTGAGCACCACGGCACCCTTGTGCAACGGCGCCCAGAACGGAAGCATCGTTTACGCACCCGAGCTGAGCGGCCTGAGCTACCAGTGGAACGACCCCGCTGCACAGACCACGGCAACGGCCAGCGGATTGACGGCCGGCACCTACAGCATCACGGTGAGCGATGCCTTGGGCTGCGACACCACCCTGAGCGCTACGCTGGTCGACCCACCTGTACTGGCAACGACTGCCGTGATCACCACCGATGTCACATGCAACGGCGGGAACAACGGCGCTGTTCAATTGTCCGTCACCGGCGGAACACCGGCCTACACCGTGAATTGGAACAACGGTGCCATGGGCCTGACACAGGCCAACCTGAGCGCCGGATCGTACTCCGCTAACATCGTCGATGCGAACGGCTGCACCACCATCGCGATCGCGATCATCAATGAGCCCGACGCCATCCTCCTCACTGCACAAGCGCCCGATACGGTTTGCGTGAACGCAGCGGTCACGCTTACTGCGCAAGCGACCGGGGGCTCGGGGAACCACGTGTACACATGGGTGGGTCTGGGTTCGGGACCGTCACTCACGGCGGCCTTCAACCTATCGCAGAACATCACGGTAACAGCCATGGACCAGAACGGTTGCACCAGCAATGCCGTGCAATTGCCGATCACTGTCCTCAACCTGAATACCGCCACATTCCTGGCCTACGGCGATACCACGGTATGCCCCGGTGGTTCGGGTACCATCGGCGCAACCTTCGCGAACTATCCGGGTACGTGGAACATCGTGTGGACCCCGATCGGGTTCGTTGGGAACGGCCCGTTCACCGTGCCGATCACACAGGACCAGACGCTTGTGGCCACCGTCACCGATGGTTGCGGCAACCAACGTACCGATGTTGTCCAATTGCAGTTGGACGAACCTCCGAGCATCCTGTTGCCAGTGGTCATTGCTGAAGGATGTGCGCCATTGACGGTGTCCATGCCGGACCTGCAACTCCCCAACGGCATCAGCTACCTGTGGGACCTGGGTAATGGCCAGACCTCCACACAGTCCGCTCCCACGTTGACCTATTCGGCTGGCACCTACGCCATCGGGCTCACGGTCACTACGGCCTACGGATGCACCAGTACAGCGCCATCAACCGGGTCGGTCATCTCCCATGCGCTGCCCACTGCCGCATTCACCGCCAGCACGTATACCGCAGATGCCGACAACGCCACGATCCAATTCACCAATGGGAGTACCGGTAACATAGCCACCTTCGACTGGATCATGGGTGACGGTGGCACAAGCAGTGCGCAGGACCCGAGCCATACGTACATGGAAGTGGGCACCTTCGAGGTGGAGTTGTTCGTGGAGGACGTCAATGGTTGCACGGCGATGAGCACGGGTACCATCACCATCAACCCGGTGTATGACATCACCATACCTACTGCCTTCACCCCCGACCCCAATGGCGGCGGTGGAGGAGGATGGATCCCGGGTGATCTGAGCAACGACGTATTCTATCCCTTCGCACGCTTCGTGGACGAGTTCCGCATGCGGATCTTCAACCGTTGGGGCGAGCTGATCTTCGAGAGCACCGATATCCAACAAGGCTGGGACGGCTACTACCGCGGCGAGTTGAGCCCGCAGGATGTCTACGTGGTCCAGACCTGGGTGCAGTTCGTGGATGGCAAGGAACAGGTCAAGCTCACCGATCTCACCCTCTTCCGATGAACGCCTTGCGCCCCCTTCTTCTCGGCGCCCTGCTGTTCGCAGTGGCAGTGGTGCGTGGTCAGGATCCGCAATTCTCCCAATTCTATGCGGCCGCTCAGTACCTCAACCCTGCCCTCACCGGCAATACCCACCAGGACCGGATCGCGCTGAACTACCGTTTGCAATGGCCCGGCATCCAACCCGGCTATGAGACCTTCATGGCCGCCTACGACCACCGCTTCAGCACGGTGAACGCGGGGATCGGGGGTATGGTGCTTCGTGATAAGGCCGGCACGAGCGGGCTCACCTTCACGACCATCGGCATGAGCTACAGCTACGAGGCCCGCATCAGTTACCGCAAGGCCATCCGCTTCGGCACGCGCATGGCCTACACCATGCGGGGTGTGGATCCTGGCGGGTACCTCTTTGCTGATCAAGTGATCCGCGATAATGCACCCACCAGCGTGGAAGCCAACCTCATCCCGCAGATCGGCTACCTCGACTTCGCTGCCGGAAGCATGTTCTACACCGAGCAATTCTGGGCAGGCCTATCGCTGAACCACATCAATCGCCCCAACCAGAGCTTGATCCTGGATGGTGATGCACGCCTTCCCATGCGTGCCAGTGTGCATGTGGGCTACAAATTCCCGATCGACGGAAGGCCCATCGGCAAAAGCGATACCCGGATGACCCTGGCGAGCCATTACAAGGCACAAGGCAAGTGGGACCAATTGGACCTGGGCGGCTATATCGAACATGGTCAATTGACCGGAGGCATCTGGTACCGCGGCCTACCGGTGGCCAAGGCCTACCAGCAAGGCTACAGTAATAGCGAAGCCGTGATATTGATGGCCGGCGTTCTCGTGGACGATCAATTCCGATTCACCTACAGCTACGACATCACCATCAGCAAGTTGACGATGAACAGTGGTGGGGCGCACGAGATCAGCCTCATCTACGAGTGGCCCAAGAAGGCGAAGAACCGCAGGCACAAGGTGGTGCCCTGTCCGAAGTTCTAAGGACGCAGCACAGTACTCACATCCGCTCCGGCACACCGATGCCCAGGCACCACATGGCCTTCTTCGTGACCGTTGCCACCGCCGCGCTCAATACCAGACGGGATCTCTGCTTGTCCGGATCCTCCTCCTTCATCACGGGCACGCTCTGGTAGAAGCTGTTGTAAGCCTTCACCAGTTCGTACGTGTGGTTCGCGATCGTGGATGGCTCAAGCTTGGTAGCGGCCTCGTTCAATACCGCCGGGAACTGATGAAGGAACTTGATCACCGCGCGCTCCTCGGGGAGCAGTTGGTGGTTGTCGGTTGTCAGCGGTCCGCTTGCCACGGACAACTGAGAACTACCGACTGACAACTCAACTGCCTTCCGGAGCAGGGACTTGATCCTCGCATACGTGTATTGGATGAAGGGTCCGGTGTGCCCTTGCAGGTCGATGCTGGCAGCAGGGTCGAATAGCATGCGCTTCTTGGGATCCACCTTGAGCAGGTAGTACTTCAGCGCAGCAAGACCGATCGTCTCGTACAGGGCACTCTTTTCCTCCTCGCTGAACTCATCAAGCTTGCTGAGCTCCTCGCCTGCCTTGCGGGCCTCGTCCACCACCTCCTGCATCAGGTCGTCGGCATCCACCACGGTGCCTTCGCGGCTCTTCATCTTGCCACTGGGCAGGTCGACCATGCCATAGCTCAGGTGGTGCAATCCCTCGGCCCAGGTGAAGCCCAGCTTCTTCAAGATGATGAACAGGACCTTGAAGTGGTAATCCTGCTCGTTGCCCACCACGTAGATCAGCTGCTGTAAGGCCGGAAATTCCTCGAAGCGCTTAACGGCCGTGCCGATGTCCTGCGTCATATAGAGGCTGGTGCCATCACCGCGCTGAAGGACCTTCTCATCCAGGCCTTCGGCGGTGTTGTCCACCCACACGCTACCGTCGGGCTTGGTGTAGAACACACCTTTCTCCAAGCCCTTGCGCACGTCCTCCTTGCCCAGCACGTAGGTCTGGCTCTCGTAGTACAGCTTGTCGAACTCCACGCCCATGCGGGTGTAGGTGGCGTTGAAGCCGGAATAGACCCAGCCGTTCATCCTCTCCCACAATGCGCGGACAGCGGGGTCATTGGCCTCCCACGCGAGCAGCATGGCCTGGGCCTCTTTCATCAGCGGTGCCTGTTTCTCCGCCTCCTCCTTCGGCATGCCTCCCGTCACCAGCTGCTCGATCTCGGCTTTGTACGCCTTGTCGAACTCCACGTAGTACTTGCCCACCAACTTGTCACCCTTCAGGCCGCTGGTTTCGGGCGTTTCGCCCTTCCCGAACTTCTGCCACGCCACCATGCTCTTGCAGATGTGGATGCCCCGGTCGTTTATGATCTGCACGCGCACCACCTCATTGCCCGCCGCCTTCAGGATGCGGCTGACACTATGCCCGAGGAAATTGTTCCGCAGGTGGCCCAGGTGCAGAGGCTTGTTGGTGTTGGGCGAGCTGTACTCCACCATCACCTGCCGTCCGGTGCTGGGGAACTGCAGGATATCCTTGTTGCCCGCCTCGCGCAGGAAGTCCGTCCAGTAGCTGTCGGCGATGACGATGTTGAGGAAACCCTTGACCACATTGAAGCGCTCCACGATGGGCACCTGGCGTTGCAGGAACTCGCCGATGGCCGTGGCCGTCTGTTCCGGCCCTTTCCCGCTGATCTTCAGGAACGGGAAGACGTTGATGGTCAGGTCGCCCTCGAACTCAGGACGGGTCGGTTGGAAGCCGACACTTCGCACGTCGAGCTCATGGCTGAAGAGGTGTTGGAAGGCGCTCTGGAGCGCGGGCACGAGCTGGGCTTGCAGTCTATCCTGGAACATGGTCTGGGCTGCAAAGGAAGGACTCAGCGACGAATGGCGCTGGGTAGGAACACCTCCGCCAACATGCACCGCACGCTGCCACCGCCCACCGCTTCGATCGTGGGGATGGCCACCGGGACCAGCTGCGCGTGCTGCTCCAACGCGATGCGCTGATCCGGCCGAAGGGCATGGAAGGCTGTATCCGACAAGAAAACAAAGGGTTCACGTCCCTCCCGTCCGCCGCGGAGCTCGAGCATGTTGCCCGCGTAGCGGTGCATCTGTTCCAGGGTGATGGGGAGGATGGCCTTGCCGGCCTTGGCCAGTTCCTCGCGCAGTTCCTGGCGCTCCGCGGGATAAGGGACCGCATCAAAACAGACCACTGCGAAGTGCAGGCCGATGCTCATGACCACGTTGGTGTGGTAGATGGGCTGGCCGCTCAAGGTGCCGTCCATGGTGGCGGTGAAGGGAACGGGCACGTAGCCCAGTTGCTCGCACCAACCATTGAGGGCCGAGGGATGTGTACGGGGTGAGGTGACGGCGAAGGCCAAGCGTTTCACCCGGTCCAGGACCAGGCTGCCCGTGCCTTCCAAAAAAAGGCCCTTTTGCTCCCACTGGGAAAGGTCCATCACCTGACGAACGGTGAAGCCTTCGTGCCGTAGGACTTCGGCGATGGCGGGGTCACGCTCCACACGGCGCGATGGGGTGCACATGGGATAGGTGACCACAGTGCCATCCGCATGGGTGCTGAGCCAGTTGTTTGGGAAAACGGCATTGGGGGCCGCGGGGTCCACGGGGTCGAGTACGATGGTGTGGATGCCGCAATGGCGAAGGGCGGCGAGCAACTCGTCGAACTCCATTTCGGCGCGTTGCCGGATGTGCTGTTGCTCCAGTTGGCGTTGGAAAGCGTTGCTAGCGGCCGTCTCGGGATCGAAGCCGAAACCAGTGGGGCGGATGAGTAGGACTGAGGAGGCGCTCTGGGTCATGGGGTCACAAGATCATGTGCCCATGTGGACTTGTGCACAGGTGAGCATGAAATACGCGCTTCGACCCATTGTCGTGCGGCTCGACAGGCTTAGTGCTCACCGCGAACATCGAAGCATGGTGTCATCTTGACCGGCTATCCGGGAGGAGAGTAATGGGCACACAAGCACCTGTTCGCATGGCCACCTGTTTCACGACCTATCGATTCCTCAAGATCGGGAACAAGGGCTCCAGGATCTTCAGCGTGGCCTCGGCCATGGCGTTGTTGGTATCGAGTGAGGGGTTGATCTCCACCACGTCGAGGGTGGCGGTCTTGGGGTCGGCGCAGAAGCCTTGGAGGAGGGCGGATGCTTCGTCGCTGAAGAGGCCGTCGGGGACGGGGGTGCCGGTACCGACGGAGATGGAGGGATCGAGGCTGTCGACATCGAAGCTGACGTGGATCTTGTCGCAGGCGGTGAGGTGGGCCAGGGTCTCCTTGACGATGGCCGCCGGGCCTTTCGTGCGCACATCGGCAACGGTGATCACCCGGATGCCGAACTCTTCGATGATGGCGCGCTCCTCGGGTTCATAGTCCCGCAAGGCGATGAAGACCAGGTCACTGGGTACCATCTTGGGGCCGCTGACCCCGATCTTGCGGAGGCGGTCCCACGTGTCCATGGTGAAGACCTGGGGGCGATTCTTACCGCGCTTCTCGATCTGCATCAGGAGGGCCAGGGGCATGCCGTGGACGTTGCCACTGGGGGTGGTCCACGGAGTATGGAGGTCGGCATGGGCATCGATCCAGACCACGCCGATACGCTTCTCGGGGAAGGCCATCTTGGTGCCGGACACGGAACCGATGGCTATTGAATGATCGCCTCCGACCACGATAGGAAAGACGTTATTCCTGAGGTACTTATAAACCTCGTAGGCAAGGTCGCTTTCGAAGCGGATGAGGCCGTCGATGTGGTGGGCATTGGGTGAGATGTCGTCCTCGTAGAGCACGTCGTTCTCATCCCGAAGGATGCTTTCCTCGGCATGGCCGAAGAGTTCACTTCCGAGTTTCCAGGCAGCGACGCGCAGGGCTGCCATACCCATGCTGGCACCGCGCTTACCCGCCCCGATCTCCGAGGCTGCTTCGATCAATCGTAATTCCATGCGCTCCCGTTAGGGGGTGGACAAAGGTAGGGCGCCCAACCGGGGAAGGTTTCCGGCCGAACGGGCAACTATGGCCGACCAATGTGCGTATCACGGCCACCTACCTTATGAGAACACCGATGAACAACCCCGTTCGCAGCACCCTCACCGTCCTGGTCCTGGGCACCCTGCTCAACAGCTGTGGCACCGGTCTGCTGGAACAGCGCTTGACCGAAGGGGTGATCGAATATGCGTTGAGCTTTCCCGATTACGACCCGAACGGGATCATGGCCGGCATGCTTCCGGAACGGACCACGCTGACCTTCAAAGAGGACAAGCAGGTGGCCGAGCTGAGTGCCGGGATGGGCGTGTTCCGTACCACGATGGTGACCGACAATACGAACCAGGCGCTGGACTATCACCTGAGCCTGATGAGCAAGAAGATCGTGGCACACATGCTACCGAACGACCTGGAGCTGTTCAGCCCATCGGCCAGCAAACCGACGATCCTGTACACCAGCGACGTGGATACGATCGCGGGCTATCCGTGCAAGAAGGCCGTGGCCGTGTACGACGACCTGGACCAGGTGGAGTGTGAGCTGTGGTACACCGACCGGATCAAGATGAGCAACCCCAATTGGTTCGGCCCGTTCGCCGAGGTCCCCGGGGTGCTGATGCGCTATGATGTGGTCCAATACGGCATGCGGATGCGCTTGAACGCGCTGTCCGTGACGCCCGGGGAAGTGGACCCTGCCAAGTTCGATACCAAGAAGGAGTTCGAGCAGGTGCCCGCGGAGGTCCTGCACCATGAACTTGCGGAGGTGCTTGGCACCTTCGCGATGTAGTCCGCACCACTCTCCCATCACCCGCCTTGCTCGCAGGCCGCTCCTTATCCGGGCGGCCTGTGTTCGTTGGCACCGTACCCACCAACGTGGTGGTGTTGATAATAGCCATGGCCTGGATCCCGTTGTCCCTACAGCCCCGGGTACTTTTGATCGTCCCGCGAAGTGCGGGGTCCAACCGCATTGCACGTGGCCAAGAGCAACCGGGTCCGCGAGACCGCCCATACCGAGGAAGAAGCACCGAAACGTCGCCGACGCACCAGCGAACAACCCGCTGGCGAGGGTCGCTGGGCGCGCTTCAAGGCCTTTCTGGCCGATGAACGCACGCACAAGGTGTTCGGCCTGTTCCTGATGCTGGGCGCGTTCTACCTGGTGACGGCCTTCATCTCGTTCCTCTTCACTTGGCGGATCGACCAGGACCTGATCGGTCGGCCATGGGGAGCCATCTTCGACCCGAGCATACGAGCGGACAACTGGTTGGGCAAGTTCGGTGCGCTGCTGAGCAACAAGTTCATCTACACTTGGTTCGGACTGGCGGCGTTCACGTTGCCGCTGTGGAGTTTCCTGGTGGGCATCCGGTTGTTGCTGGGCACGTGGCTGCTACCTGTGCGCCCCACGCTGGGCTGGACCGCCATGGCGCTGCTGTGGTTGCCGGCGCTGTTCGGCTTCTTCTTCCGGGGCGAGTACATGTTCCTGGGTGGCGGTGTGGGCTTCGCGATGACGCGGCACCTGACCACGCTGTTGGGCAATTTCGGAGCGGGTGCCCTGCTGGTGTTCTCGGCCGGGGCCTTCGCGGTGTTCACCTTCAACCTGAACTTCCAGTGGCTGGGTGATGTGTTCGAGAAGATGAGGACGTGGCGCGCGAGCAAGGAGGAGGACGTGGACGACGTGGAGGAAAGCGCCGAAGTGGTGCCCGCTGCGACAGGCGTACGTGTGAAGCCGGTGCCTGTGGTGGAGCCCGTGCAAGCTGTGGCGGACGAAGCGGACGACGAAGTGGAAGAGGAGGAGGACGCTGCGGATGAGGAGTTGGTGGAGGACGAGGAGGAGCCCATCACCGAGCAGGAGGAAGAGGAAGTGGACGTGGCCGAACTGGAACTGGAGACGGCGCCCTTCGAGGTGGTGGAGCCGATCATCTCACCGGTGGTGGCCGTGACCCATGAACTGAGCGGCGACCTCAACGGCATGGATGTGCAGGTTGCGGCGCCGGAGGAAGCGGTGCTCAGCGAGGACGAGATCGAGAGCAAACTGCAGGAGTTCGGGGAGTATGACCCGACGTTGGAACTGAGCAGCTACGAGCTGCCCCCCATTGACCTGCTCGTGGACCATGGGACAGGCGAGGTGACCGTGACGAAGGAAGAGTTGGAGATGAACAAGGACCGCATCGTGGAGACCTTGGGGCACTACAACATCGGTATCGACAAGATCAAGGCGACGATCGGGCCGACGGTGACGCTGTACGAGATCATCCCGAAGGCCGGGGTGCGGATCAGCAAGATCAAGAACCTGGAGGACGACATCGCCTTGAGCCTGGCCGCGCTCGGCATCCGCATCATCGCACCGATCCCGGGGAAGGGTACGATCGGTATCGAAGTTCCGAACAGCAAGCCGCAGGTGGTGGGCATGCGCGCGGTGATCGCGAGCGAGAAGTTCCAGAACAGCGGCATGGACCTGCCCTTGGTGCTGGGCAAGACCATCAGCAACGAGACCTTCGTGACCGACCTGACCAAGATGCCGCACTTGCTGATGGCGGGTGCTACCGGTCAGGGTAAGTCGGTGGGCTTGAACGCGATCCTGGTGTCGCTGCTGTACAAGAAGCACCCCAGCCAGATCAAGTTCGTGCTGGTGGACCCCAAGAAGGTGGAGCTCACCTTGTTCAACAAGATCGAGCGACACTTCCTGGCGAAGCTGCCCGGCGACGGGGAAGCGATCATCACCGACACCAAGAAGGTGGTGGCCACGTTGAACAGCTTGTGCATCGAGATGGACGAGCGCTACGAACTGCTGAAGGATGCGCAAGTCCGCAACATCAAGGAGTACAACGCCAAGTTCATCAGTCGCCGCTTGAACCCGGAGAACGGGCACCGTTACCTCCCCTACATCGTGCTGGTGGTGGACGAGTTCGCCGACCTGATCATGACGGCCGGTCGCGAGGTGGAAACACCCATCGCCCGTCTGGCGCAGTTGGCCCGAGCCATCGGCATCCACCTGATCATCGCCACACAGCGTCCGAGCGTGAACATCATCACGGGCACGATCAAGGCCAACTTCCCGGCCCGGATCGCCTTCCGCGTGACGAGCAAGATCGACAGCCGTACGATCCTGGATGCCGGCGGTGCAGACCAGTTGATCGGCCGTGGTGATATGCTGCTGAGCACGGGCAACGACCTCATCCGCATCCAGTGCGCCTTCGTGGATACGCCGGAGGTGGACAAGATCTGCGACTTCATCGGCAACCAACGCGGCTACCCGGATGCCTTGATCCTGCCCGAAGTGCCCACCGAGGATGGTGGCGAGTTGGAGGTGGACGACGGTGACCGCGACAGCATGTTCGAGGATGCCGCCCGCCTGGTGGTGATGACGCAGCAAGGCAGTACGAGCCTCATCCAGCGCAAGCTGAAGCTGGGCTACAACCGCGCAGGCCGCATCGTGGACCAGTTGGAGGCCGCCGGTATTCTGGGCGCCTTCGAGGGCAGCAAGGCGCGACGGGTGCTGATCCCCAATGAGGCGGCGCTGAACGCGCACCTGAACAATGGGGTTGTGGTGGGGTGAGGTTGGGGGATTCTGAGTACTGACCAATGGCTGAAACACGACCATCAGCGTATCGAGCGGCATTTCATCTGGCTAGCAAGAGAATTGCTTATATGGATGAACACGAGCTTAACGAGCTCATGCGGGAACTTCTTAGGGCCCAAGCTTACAGAACGGGCGCAGATGTGAGTGCTGTACGAGTGAATGCTGAGGTCAAAGCCAAGGATGAGGGTTGTGATGGATGGTCACCGCAACCAGGGAAACCGGACAGATGGCTAGGTGAAGTGCCGACGTGCTGGCAATTCAAGAGCGGCGAAGCCGGCATTCCTTCCCAAATGCGCGGGGAAGTACTCAAGAGAATTCCGAGGGAAACACTTAAAGCTGGTGGACGCTTTGTTGTAATAGCGAGCGGCTCAGTTAATGGTCAATCAGGTGAGAGCGTTAGAAAGGAGATTCTCGTTCAGGAGGCAGTAACGCATAGTATCCCTTCCGAACAAATCGTTGTACTTGGAAGTGAGGCCTTAGCGCTCTGGTGCAATGAGCATCCTGCAATAGCTGCTAGATGGGCGCTTGGTTTAGATGGCCTAATTGTATTCGGAGTGTGGGAAACTCAGCGCATACATTCTGCCCTCTGGCAATCGAATGATGCTGTTAGAGCCAAGTTGGCTGAGTTTCAGCGCAATCTGGATTTTACGGATGGCACCCTACTCCATCTACACATCCAAGGCCCGCCAGGGGTCGGAAAGACACGCTTTGCTTTGGAACTGTGTCGTTCAGCCCCTTGGCGCGGCGCAGTCGTTTATGTCTCTCAGGCGCAAGAAGTCAAATTGCTGGAACTCATAAATGCCGCAAGTGCCGACAAAGGCGCGCAGTTGATGATTGTCGCGGACGAGGTTCAGTTTCCCCAGCTCGCGGTTCTAAGGGACAGTCTCGATAATGGGGATGGCCGAATTCGTTTGATCACAATCGGCCATAGTATAAGCCCTAATCCAGTGCTAAGCCCTTCCTACGAAGTTGGCCCTTTGGATAAGTCTAGTATGGCTGAAGTCGTAAAGGGTTGGCATCCAGGAATGCCTTATGAACACGTTGAATTTGTCGTTCGACTAGCTGACGGATTTGTTCGACTTGCCAAACTCGCCGCACAAACAGTTTCAGACAACCCTACTACTGATGTAAGGAAAATCTTGGACCTCAAGCAGGTGGAGGATTTCCTTGCCAAGATGCTCGGCAACGGCACCCGTAGAGGCCTGCACGTGCTGGCATGTCTCAGTATTGTAGGATGGAGCGACGACGTTCAAGATGAAGGCAGAACGATTGCAGAACATTTTGGATGGAACTGGAACGATGTACGCCTCGAGGTGGATGCGTTCCACCGGGACTTCGGCATCGCGCCTCGTGGCGGGCGCTATCGGTACATCTCACCAAGGCCATTGGCGAATTATCTCGCAATGGAAGTATGGCGAGTGTTTCCGGATGAAATGAAAACCCTTCCTGACAAACTGCCGAACGAAAAGGCCCGGGAGTCCTACTATGAACGACTTAGTCAAATAGCGAGTTCTCCCCAAGCTCAATCATTCAGCCGAGAGCAGCTAGGTTTTTTTTTGACCCTAGATGATTTTATGGCTCCTCGCGCTGCGCGGCGTTGGGCTGTGCTGGTCAACGCAGATCCCACAGCCTCGGCTAAAGCGTTATCAGAAATCTTAGCTAGTTCTCTCGTTGATGAGAGGCGACGGTTAGCTGACAGTGCAAGGCGGGAAGTTGTTTGGGCTCTAGTTCGACTGGCATGGGGGAAGACCGGGTTCGGATATGCCTCTAAGGCATTGGCTCTTCTAGCAGAAGCCGAGAATGAAACCTGGGCCAATAACGCAACTGCAGAGTTTGTCAACGGTTACAAGTTGGTGCTTGGAGGAACGGCTTTGCGGTACCAAGAACGACTTAAGGTCTTGGACGAACTGCTCGCCTTGAATCGGCCTCAAATGACACAGCTTGTTATACGTGCGCTAGCCCAAATCGGGAATCGCCATGCAACTCGCACAGGCTTTGAGCCCGCTGGAAGTGGACTACCCGAGCTTGAATGGCAACCGCGAGGAAGGGACAAGCTGGATTGCACAATACTCGCATTACAATTCCTTACACGAATTGCCCTAAAGGCAGAGCCCGAACTGAAGGATGATCTCATGAACGCAGCACAAACCGTGTCGTGGATGCTGGGTGAGAGCGTTGTCAGAAGTGAGGTTTCCAATTTCTTAAAGAGCTTGCGCCAAGCTTATCCCGAAACAAGAGAACCTTTACGAGCCCTCATCGCTCGAACGATATCGTTTGAGCGGCGGGAGCGTGATGCTGAAGCTGTTGCCGACCAAATTGAGATGGTGCAATTCCTTCAAACTTTTGAGGAGAATACGTTATGGGGGCGGTTGCAGCAGCTTGTTGGACCTCGTAGCTGGGGCGAAGACGAACCAGACCTAGCCCCTTTAGCACAAGAGCTTCTTGCTGATCCTGCTTTGTTGGCAGCACATTGGGCTTGGCTTACGTCGGGCGAGGCGAATGACTCATGGAAACTTGGGCAAGCATTAGCATCACTCGATGTTGATGGTAGGCTTGAGTCATTGCTGCCTCTGCTTGAGCGACGGGGAAGTGATCATCGCATCATCTGCATGTACGTGGAAAAGCGTCGAGAGATTAAAGGCGATGCGTGGTACGAGGAATGGTTCCAAGCTCAATATGCGAGGACCCCAGCAGATTTGCGTCTGCTAGTTAATGTTGTCTGGAGAGCCGGCGCAACGGACGGAGTACTTAGGCTCCTTTGTGACGCAATCAAGGCACATCCGATTGATGACCAGCTTGCGGATGCCCTTGGCTATGGGCGCTGGTATGGCGAAGTATCACAAGAAGGGCTCCGCGAACTCTTACAGGAGTTAATTACCCAAGATAAGTATGTCTCTACTGTCACTGTGTTGCATGAGCGGATCACACTCAGGGCTCATGAAATAGATTGGTGGGAAGAGTTGGCACTAGGTGTCGTGATGAATGTAGGCCTGATACATGACATGCACAATTACGCGTCTTTCCATTGGAAAGAGGTTGTGGAGAAGTACCTAGATAAACATGCATCGAAGATCGTTGGAAGAATCTTTGAAGCACATATGAATCAGTCTAAGGGCTACAGGGCTTTCGACCACTATGCAGAGCAAATTGTAAAACAAGCACTCGAAATTGATTCCTTGGGTGTTTGGCGAGAGTTGTCAGCCAAGTTGGAAAACCCTGATATGGCCTATCTGTTTACCTTAGGCTTTCCCGATAGGATAGTTGATGCCCTTCCGCACGATAAGATTATCACGTGGATCGACCGAGATCCTAAAATCCGGGCGCCCCTGTTTGCCCGACTGGTGAAACTTGATTTTCGTAGTGATGAAACCTTGGCCTCTAAGATCCTAGGACAATTTGGAGAACTTGAAACCGTGAGGGACTCCTTTGGTGCTGCCTTCAGTTCGGGAATGTGGTCTGGAACGTGGTCTGGTCACTGGAACGCGCTGGCGGCGAGTCTTGAGCTAGTCGCCGAGCGTACATCTTTTGACAAGCTCCGGTCCTGGGCTATCGAAAAGGCAGCAGATCTTCGACTTCAGGCAGAAAGAGATAGCATCCGGGACGAAGAGGATGACCTACCGAGGTAGGCTTCACCATACCCAACGACTGTAGGCGGTGAGATTGTGAGGGTAGCTTTCAACCACACGCCATACAGGTTGGAAAAAATATGCGGCCAGGCATTGTTGAGGCTCCTATAGCCGGGGCACTTTGCGGCCGAGGCAGACCCTTTGGTAAGAATTCTCCCACGATCAAGCGCCCAGGTGATCGAGGTAGCCGGGGCGAAGTTGGGCGAAGAGGGCCGGATGGTTCAGCTGGAGGGTGTGCAGGGCGGTGAGGCCGTCCCAGTCCTCGGCTTGGTTGCGGAAAGCCTGGTCGTGGTGGATGTATGTGCGGCAGAGGTGGTAGCCCACGGCCTCGTTGAGGGTGCCGAGGATGTAGCCGTCGGGGATGGCGCCGATGAAGGCTGGGAGGCCCAAGTGTTCCTTGCCGGTGCGCATGGCAGTGGCAGAAGGATTGCGGGTGAAGTAGGCCTCGAGGTTGGCGACGGCCTCTGGTGCGCCCGCACCACTGCGCTGCCGGTAGCGGGTGAAAAAATGGGGCGTGTAGACGAAGTGGTAGCCCTGGTAGCTGAGCTGGAGCACCATGAGCCCTTCGGGGGCATGGAACCACATCATGACATTGTGCGTGGTGGTCTTCTTGGTGACGGTGATGGCGTACATCCAGTGGTTGCGCCTTGGACTGGTGTAGCGGTCGATGCCGCGCAAGATGCCCTCGCGCCTATTCTTGCGCTGTTGCCGGGAGAGGGACTTGACGTTGGCCTGCATCTTGTTCTGTACGCTGCGCAGGTCGGCCATTGCCTCGGCAATGGCCTCCTCGATGCTCATGGTGGGTACATACATGGAACGGAAGATGTGGATATGGTGCACGGGTACGTGCGGGTGGGTTGGGTGGGAATTGAACCGGGGGGTGTGGGATCGTGGCGAGCTTTTGGATGGAACGGCGGAGGGGTGGGCTGTTGCGGGGGGGGGGCG
>Ga0209097_10002092_pt1 | contig 16418 bp, 12 predicted proteins | sample AD_UKC052_MetaG_FD_184419 | JGI IMG/M metagenome (GOLD analysis project Ga0209097, IMG submission 184419) | Active sludge microbial communities of municipal wastewater-treating anaerobic digesters from USA - AD_UKC052_MetaG (SPAdes) (version 2) | ecosystem: Engineered > Bioreactor > Anaerobic >... | reverse complement strand
GGCTCCCATGATCCGTTATGCAGAAGTCATCCTGATGCTCGCTGAAGCAGAAGCCAGAAATGCGGCTGGTACTTCTGTATCTGCCCGCGGACTGGCTTTACTGAATGCGATCAGAAACCGGGCGGTCACCAACGTGGCTGATCAGTTTACTGCTGCCAGTTTTGCCGATAAAAATGCGCTGATTGCCGCTATCCTTTTTGAAAGAAGGGTGGAATTCCTGGCAGAAGGAAAAAGATGGGGTGATATCTCCCGCCTGGCTAACGACGCAAACTTTGCGCCGATCGCTGGTGGTGGTGTTCCTTCCAAAGTAGGTTCTGGTGGTGCTACATCCGCTATGTTCAACTGTGCCGGTGCTACGTTCACCCGCTCAGTACCTGCCCTGGCTTATACCAACTTCCGTTTCCTGTGGCCGGTTCCGCTGTCTGAAATTCAGCAGAACGCCAACTACGATCAGAATCCTGGTTACTAATCAACCGGATCTTAATAATGAAAGCGGCCCCGAATCGGGGCCGCTTTTTTTTGCCTGCGGCAAAAATGGGTGGCCACGAATTGACACAAAAGGTCACGAAAAAAATACAGGCCACGGATAACACAGATCAACACGGATAGAGAAAAATACTCGCAGGAGCTGTATTGACTACTAACTACCGACTACGAACTACTAACTTGTTCTGGAGGGGCTGTTTCCTGACAACTGACATCTGACATCCGACAACTTTCTCTCAGGAGGTGTATTGACCTGCCTACCGGCAGGCAGGCTACTAACTACCGACTACGAACTACTAACTTGTTCTGGAGGGGCTGTTTCCTGACACCTGACACCCGACACCTGACACCTTCTACCTGATCAGCGTCACCGTCCCCCTACTCACCAATGGCAATCCATTAAACCCTTTCCCTTTCGCTGACCAGATAAACACACCCGTATCCTGCAGTATTCCTTTTACTCTTCCATCCCAGCCTTTTGCCGGATCGGTGGAAAGAAATATCCGTTGACCCCAACGGTTAAAAATTTCAAACCGGATCTCTTCCACGCCTACCGGGGAAAAGGATAGCATGTCATTTAATCCATCGCCATTGGGGGTAAATGCAGAAGCCACATATACAGCCGGGCCTTTCATGAAACTGATCTTCACCGAGTCCTTGTCTGAACAACCCACTTCATTAGCGACGGTTAGCATGTATTCTATATTCTGATCACCCGATACAGTCGGATGCATGATAAAGGGGTCGTTCAGTCCGGTGGCCGGTGACCAGCTATACAACAGATTCGGACCCGTACTGCTGTTGCCAATCAGTTGATACGATTGCCCGATTGGAAGAACCCGGTCCGGACCGGCATCGGCTTTTACGGATTCATAAATCAGAATATCTTTTGCCACCGAGTCTTTACATCCCAGATCCGATTGCACGGTCAGCCGCAATGCCAGGGGATAAGGCATGGTGCCTGAGACCGGATGTGTATACGTAATGGAGGGACCGGTTCCGATCACCCGGTTATTATGTAATTCGCGCCAGGTCCAGGTAACCGGTAAAGAACCGGCAACAGATACCGTGCGGTCATTCAACTGCAATGGCTGGTCCTTACAAGCCTGACCACTCCAGTCAAAATTCACCTGCAACCCGCCAGGATAAATTTTTGCCGTACTGAATACGGAATCGGAACATCCGGCCGGGTTGGTAACTCTTAAGCGGACCTGAAACGTGCCCTGTTGCGGATATAAATAAATCGGATGTTGTATGATGGAGGTATCGTTCAGGATAGAAGGTACGCCGAAATCCCAGTGATAACTATTCACCGCATTATTGGTATGCAGGAAGCCCGCAATATTATCATTACAGTTGATGATTGCATCGGGCTTTCGTATTTCGCAATCATATACATTCACCTGGTAATCCTTACGACTCGTATTGATCAGTTTCCCATTCCGGTATTCCTCCATTACCATGGCCAGGGCAAAGGCACCGGTACGATCCGGCGTACCACTAAAATTCCCCTTTTCATCCAGCGTCATGGGAGGAGCTCCACCTGCCGGATTCGTTTCCGTAAATCCGTTTCTGAAAAAGATCGGGAAAAAACTGGTGGTAGCTGCATTCACTTTCATATAGGATGGAGCCGGCCTTACTACGACAGAATCACCATCCGGATCACTGAATTGAAATTGATACTGTAGCGGTTTCCCTTTACAGGCATAAATCACCGAGTCATTCAGACTGGCCGGACTGCTGTTCACGTCCACACTATCATGCGAAGGGATATAAGTGACATAAGTCAATGCCTGTCCACCCACCGGGATGGAGTTGACCATTTCGATGCCGCCATTCCCCGCATCGCTCTGAAGATTACCTAAGCCGTTGCGACAGCAAATCGTATAGTAAAAGGTAAATCCCTCCGGACTATAGGGCAAGCCCACCTGCTGCGTATAGGTTCTTTCTTCGATACAGAAGGTCGGGTCATTAACAGAACAATACGTCTTCGAAGAATAGGGAAGCACCCGGACAACCGGATTCGTCATGATATACTCGCGATAGATCTGCGGATGAATATTGCGGGTGAGGTCGGTGGAGTTGATCATACTGATCACGGGATCATTCAGATCCGCTTCAGTAAAACAATCCCGGTACAACTTCAGCGTGAGTTCATATACATACTCATTACCGAAACGGTTGATAAACCGGTAACTGATCTGCCCGCCGGCAAACTGTCCGCCGGAAGCAGAAAAAAAATTGATCAGCAATAAAAGGGTAATGGCTGGTTTCAGCCCTAAAAACCGCATTGATAAATTTACAAATTCTGTCTTTCAGTTACCGCAAGAATCTGCAAACGGTTAATTCAGCAACTCAGCCAGTTTGGCTTCCAGCGCCGCGCCACGAAGCGATTGGGCAATGATCTTTCCCTGGGGATCCACCAACACATTAAAGGGAATGCCATTGAACCCGTAAAGGGCCACTACCGGACTGCTCCAGAATGCCAGATCACTTACCTGTGGCCAGGTGAGTTTATCATCCATGATGGCTTTTACCCAGGCCTCTTTTTGTCCGGGCCGGTCCAGCGACACCCCCAGGATGGTGAAGTTTTTATTCTTATACTTATTATACGCATTTACCACATTGGGATTTTCCATCCGGCAGGGGCCACACCAGCTGGCCCAGAAATCCACCAGCACATATTTACCCTGGAATGAACTCAGTTTGATGGTATTACCGGAGGGATCGGGCAGACTGATCTCCGGTGCACTCATCCCAATCAGGTTGGGAGAAGCTTCCTCTTCTTTTTCCAATATTGCTTTGACACTGGCTACTCCCTGGTGATTAGGAAAAGCAACTGCCAGCTCATTCACGATTCCGGTCACTTCTTCATTACTGAGGGGCTGCAGACCAAATCCTTTATTGCCGGCCATGCTTTGATAATAACCCACTATCATAATGGACAAAGCCGGATTCTTACTGCCCTTAATAGTCGTAGTGGTAAAGGTTTTCATCTCACCGGATATACGCATGCCTTCTGCATTCAATGGGACAAATAAACTATCCGGAGCGTTTTGCTTCATGAGACTGTCAGCCCGGCGGGCCAGCGGAAATATAGTTTGCAATCTTGAATTAAATCCGGTCATGAAATCTTTCAGTTGCAGACTTACCGGTGATCCTTTCACTTCATAAGATTCCACAAACTGGTTGTTCTCTTTATTAAAAGTTGCATCCAGACTGATGGATGAAACATCATTAATAATCGCAGCAATCGGATACTCGTTCTGATCCAGGCGGAGATTGTACACCCGGGATTCGGAGAGCGGGGCGGTCAGTTTATATTTCCCGTCTTTGCCCAGTTCAGCAGAATCCAGGATGACCCCGTTCTGAGGGATCATGGGCACTTCTTCCAGGTAGATCATCCGGGCAGTATTATTCGTGATCGTTCCTCTCACTTCAAACTGGCTCCCGGTCTTTTTCCCTTTACAGGAAGTCAACAGGCTCATGGCGGCAATCACTACAAATACAAGTCTCATTATTTTGAATTTAAACGTTCGAGTAATAAATCATTGGTCATTTTGGGATCGGCCTTCCCTTTGGTCTGCTTCATCACTTCCCCTACAAAAAGGGCCAGTAATCCTTTCTTTCCTTTTTGATATTCGGCCACTTTGGCGGCAAGTTTTTCCAGTACGGCATCCACCACGGGTACCAGCTCCGAGGCATCGGATTGCTGTAGCAGATTGTTATCAGTAGCGATCTGTTCCGGATCCTTTTCTGGTGATTGCATCAGCAACGTGAATAAACGGGAAGAAGCCATGGAGAAACTGAGTTTGCCGGCATCCACCAGTTGTATCAGCTTTGCCAGTTGCACCGGGGCCAACGGGAATTCATCAATCTCCTGGTTGTTTTCATTCAGCCAGGTCTTTACCGGACCCAGTATCCAGTTGGCCGCAGCCTTACTGTTGGGGGTATGACTGATTACGGCTTCAAAATAATCGGCCAGCAGTTTATCTTCTGTCAGCACCATGGCATCATACTCGGTCAGCTGTAAAGCCATATATTTTTTGATCCGTTCCTCCTGTAACACTGGAATGGCCGCACGAATGGATTCAATAAAAGCATCTTCAAGATGGAAGGGTGTCAGATCCGGATCCGCGAAATACCGGTAATCATCCGCATCTTCTTTATCCCGGATTGAAAAAGTAGTGTTGTTATTCGCATCAAAACTCCGGGTTTGCTGACGAATCACTTCTCCATTTTCGAGCAGGTTGATCAGACGGGCCGCTTCCACTTCAATGGCCCTTTTCACATTACGGATGGAATTGAGGTTCTTTACTTCCACGCGGGTGCCCAGCTTCGGATCGCCTTTTTTCCGTACTGATATATTGGCATCACAGCGAAGGCTTCCTTCTTCCATATTGCCATCGCAGATATCCAGGTAGCGCACGAGTTTGCGCACTTCAGTGAGATAAGCAAACGCTTCTTCGCTGCTGCGGATATCCGGCTCCGTTACAATCTCCACCAACGGGGTGCCGGCCCGGTTATAATCGATACAGGTATTTAGTTCATCCACATCATGCAGGCTTTTCCCCGCATCCTCTTCCATATGGATCCGGTTCAGCCGTATTTTCTTCTCTCCTTCTGTTGTCTTAATTTTTACATACCCGTTCTTACAGATCGGGGTGGTATGCTGCGATACCTGGTAGCCCTTGGGCAGGTCGGGATAGAAATAATTCTTCCGGGCGAAATAATTGTGCTTTTCAATTTCACAATGACAGGCCAGACCCATTTTAATGGCATGTTCAATGGCCCGGCGGTTCATCTTTGGCAAGGTACCGGGATGACCGAGGGTGATGGGACTGACATGGGTATTGGGCTCCGCCCCATAGGCAATAGAGTCGCCACAGAATAACTTGCTTTGGGTGAGCAACTGGGCATGCACTTCCAGTCCCACCACTATTTCGTATGTACCGCTGTTTTCCATTTTATGAAGGGCAAAAATAGCCCATTTGGGCCAGTACAGCGGCGTAAAAAAGAGAAGCTGCTAATGACGTATGCCCCCTTCGGTACACTCAGGGTGACATACGTCATTAGCAGCCTCAGTTTAGAGCTCCTGCAGAAAGGTTCTGTTTACAGGTCGGCTGTTTTTATTTTTCTTGGCATTTTTACTTCAATATTCATGGTCTTTCCGCCTCTTGACAGTTTTACCATGATGGAGGTTTTCTCCTTGCTTTCTTTAATGATCCTTACAGTCTCGTCGGTACTGTTTACTGCTTTGCCATCGATCTCGGTGATCAGATCCTCTTCTTTCAAACCTGCTTTGGCCGCATTGCTTTCCTGGTCCACTTCAATCACCTTGACTCCTTTACCATCGTCAGTGTCCTGAACGGAAAGTCCCAGTTTGGGGCCATTACCGCTCCAGCTCCATCCCTGTCCCATCGGGGCTTCAAAGACTTTGAAACGGTTCAGTTCCTGTAATTCGCGCATATCCGGAAAAGCGGGACTATGACCATCATTCTCTACCCTGAATTCTCTTAAAAGGGGACTGGTGGATCCAAAGGAGGACATGCCCTTCCATTTACCGAGTTCAGCAGTGGCTTTCTGTTCTTTTTTATCACGCAGCCATTGTACCGTTACTTTATCACCAGGTTTTTGTTTGTTGATGGCGGAAGAAAGATCATCCGGATTTTTGATCTCGGCCTCATTGATACGGGTGATAATATCCCCTTCTTTTAAACCAATTTTTTCTGCAGCACTCTCTTTGGTTACATCAGTCACCTTCGCTCCTTTTTCATCGCTATTGGTGGTTACACCCAGCATAGCCCGGCTATCGTCAGAGCGAAACAACATGGTATTTCCATTATTATTGAAAGTCATAGTGCCGCCCCGCGGACCGCGTGTCATGGACAGGGATTCCACATCTTTTAAATTATTCAGCATCACTTTTACATCGGCATCCTTATACTCTTCGATCGGTTTTCCGTTAATGGTAATCTTGTCTTCACTGATTTCCACCACGATTTTATCTTTCTTATCGCCTTTACGGGTGATCGTGATCTGCTGGACTTCCTTTTTTTCTTTCTTTTTTTCCTTGATCTTTTCCTCCGGCTGGGCCATCAGAAAGGCAGGTAAACAAAGGGCCAGCAGCAGGGCAGGCATCCATAGTTGAATCCGTTTCATACGCATAAAATCTGTTTTATTTTTTATCTACGTTAAGTTTCGTAGATCAAATATAAAGAGAAATTTGGAAATACGAAATGTTTCGGAAATGTTAAATACAGGGAGGGGGCTTTAATGGAAGCCTACAAAAAATTTGAAATAGCTTGACAGAAGGGATTATTGATTATTTATTATTAATTATTGGGGGTCGTTTATAAGCTGCAAAATTCTCACTAGGAGGTAAATAATTAATAATCAGTTATTAAGACCCTTCCCTGTTTAAAAAGACGCTCCAAATTCAAGCGACTCAATAATCAATAATTACTACCAACTATCTCATACGTCCTCGCCTCATGCCCATCCACCATCTCCTCTCCGATATACTTCATCCCACATTTCTCCAATACTTTAAGGGAAGCTATATTACCTGGCATGGCCCGTCCTACTATCCTATTCAGACCCAGTTTTTCAAACCCATACCGGAGTGAAGCCATGGCCGCTTCACTGGCATAGCCTTTTCCCCAGGCGGTTTTCATAAAGCGGTAACCGAGATCGATCTCATCCAATTCGGGACGGTATTTTAACCCGCACCAGCCAATGAACTCCATGCCGGGTTTGGTATGTACCGCCCAGCGCCCATGATTATACAAGGCATACTGCGGCAGGATCACCTGTTCCAGTACCTCATTGGCATGGGCCAGGTCACGCACCGGGTCGCCGGTATACAGTGTGACTTCCGGGTCCTCATTCAGGGTATAAATCAATTGTCCTTCGCCGGGTTCAAACTGGCGAAGGATCAACCGTTCTGTTTCAATGATAACGTGCATAGATAAACGAAGAGTAGTTTTACTAACCGGAAAGTGGTATTGTGTGTTCCGCAGAATTGCAGTAATTAGTGCTTTAATTCAAGTGACGGTTTCCATGCAGTACTTCATCTCCATTTCCATTATTAGCATTTGCCTGGTTGTGATTTTCTGGGGTCTCCGGACCTACAAAGAGAACAGGGAGCTGGAAAAACAACAACAGAAATACAAGGAAGACGACGACTTCAGATTATACCACTGAACCTTACAATAATTTTTTAACGGCTTCAATCACTTCCTGCAATTTATCGACCTGCTGGCCACCGGCCGTAGCCAGTGTTTTCTGTCCACCGCCTCCACCCTTGATCAGGGGGGCCACAATCTCTTTGATGATCTTACCGGCATCCAGGTTCTTGGCGACAGTCACCGTTTCCGAAATACCAACCGCCACAAAAGGCTTACCCCCGATATTAGCACAAAGCACGGCCACATGATCGCGCAGGTGATTCTTCAAATCAAAGCATAATTTTTTCAGGGCATCCGGATTACTGACTTCAACAATGTCCCCGATAAAGTTCACACTGTTGATGATTTCATCTTTCTGCAACAACTCATTGCGGATACCCACCAGCTGACGGGCTTCCATCGCTTCTGCATGCTTTTTGAGTTCCGTATTTTCTGCCTGCAGACTTTCCACCGCTTTCTGCAGGTCCTTGGGATTTTTCAGTACTTCTTTCAGACTGCTGATCAGTTGCCCTTGTTCATTCACAAACAACTCGGCCTGTTTACCACAAACCGCTTCCACCCGTCGTACACCCGCAGCCACGGCTGATTCACCGGTGAATTTGAAGAGCCCGAGTTCGCCCGTAGCGCCCACATGGGTACCGCCGCATAATTCGACCGAATAAGCGGGATCCATGATCACCACCCTCACCACATCGCCGTATTTTTCGCCAAACAAAGCCATGGCACCGAGTTTCAGCGCTTCTTCCTTGGGCAATGATTTTATAACCACCGGAATATTCTCCCGGATTTTTTCATTGACAATCGTCTCGATCCGGGCCATTTCTTCCTCGGTAACCTTGGCGAAATGCGAGAAGTCAAAACGTAAACGTTCCTCATTCACCAATGATCCTTTCTGGGCCACATGATTTCCCAGTATCTCTCTCAGGGCCGCATGTAATAAGTGCGTGGCCGAGTGATGCAGGGTGGTCTCTTTGCGTTTTGCCGCATCCACTTTCGCATTCACCTTACCGGATACCTCTGCTGGCAAGGTTTCTGTAAAATGAATGATCAGGTCATTATCTTTTTTCGTATCCACTACGGCCACTTCCGTTCCCCCGATCGTTAACCAGCCCTTATCCCCTACCTGTCCGCCGCTCTCGGCATAAAAAGGAGTCTGTTCCAACACCAGCTGGTATCCTTCCTTGCCCTTAGCTTTTACTTTGCGGTATTTTAATACTTCGGTTACCCCTTCCAGTGAGTCATAGCCCACAAACTGGTTGGCACCACCCTTGAGTTCGATCCAGTCACCGGCATCCACCGTGGTGGCCGCCCGGCTCCGGTCTTTCTGTTGCTGCATTTCGGCTTTAAAGCCTTCTTCATCCACTTTCAGGTTATTCTCGGCGGCAATCAGCTGTGTCAGATCCAGCGGGAAACCATAGGTATCATATAATTCAAAGGAATCCTTACCGGAAATACTGCCCTGGGCAATCAGGTCATCTACTCTTTTCAACCCTTTCTCCAATGTGCGCAAAAACGCATCCTCTTCTTCTTTCACCACTTTGCTCACAAAATCCACCTGCTGCTGAAGTTCGGGAAACACATGGGCAAACTGGCCGGCCAGTAACGGAACCAATTGAGCCAGCAGGGGCTGCTTATAATCCAGGTAAGAATAATAATAACGTACGGCCCGGCGCAGGATCCTTCTGATCACATAGCCGGCTCCGGTATTAGACGGCAACTGACCGTCGGCAATCGTAAAACTGATCGCGCGGATATGATCGGCGATCACCCGGAAGGCCACGGCCTGTTTACTGTCACCCCGGTCATAAGGCTTACCCGTTATTTTCTCCGTGGCTTCGATCGTCCCGCTGAAAATATCGGTATCGTAGTTAGAGGTCTTTCCCTGTAACACCCGCACCAAACGTTCCAGTCCCATCCCGGTATCCACGTGTGTGGCAGGCAAGGGTTCAAGACTACCGTCTTTCTTCCGGTTAAACTGCATGAATACATTGTTCCAGATCTCGATCACCTGCGGATGGTCTTTGTTCACCAGCATATGTCCGGGTACCTTGGCCCTTTCCTCATCGGAACGCAAATCCACATGGATCTCACTGCAGGGACCACAGGGACCGGTGTCTCCCATCTCCCAGAAATTATCTTTCTTATTTCCGAATACGATCTGGTTAAACGGATCGGGTAAAAGTGCTTTCCATTTATCAAGCGCAATTTTAGAAGCGGGCAGTTTCTCTTTCTCATCACCTTCAAATACGGAAGCATAGAGACGGCTTTTGTCAATCTTATATACTTCAGTCAGCAGTTCCCAGCTCCATTCAATGGCTTTATCCTTGAAATAATCCCCGAAACTCCAGTTGCCCAGCATTTCAAACATGGTATGGTGATAGGTATCCACCCCCACTTCTTCCAGGTCATTGTGTTTGCCACTTACCCGGAGACATTTCTGGGTATCCGCGGCTCTTTTATAGGGAGCCGGTTTATTGCCCAAAAAATAATCCTTAAACTGGTTCATCCCCGCGTTGGTAAACATCAGGGTGGGGTCGTTTTTTACCACAATAGGGGCTGAAGGGACAATTTCATGTCCTTTGGAGCGGAAAAAGTCCAGGAAAGCGGTACGTATATCTGCGCTGGTCATCATATTACAACAGTAATTGGGTTGATTTTTGCCTTATAACAGGCTATATTTGTTCACCTTCGAAAGAAGGGAGCAAAGGTAAAATATTCAGATGGCATTCTGTGGTTTAACCCTTTAGTAGGCCGCCTCCATGAAGAAAATCAAATATTACTATAATACCAATACACTCCGGTACGAAAAACTGGAGACGCCGCTGCGGGTAAAACTGCTCCGGGTTTTTGGTTTTGTAGCGGCCGCCCTGGTTACCGCCGGTCTGATCTCCTACCTCGCATTCCAGTTTGTAGGCTCTCCGAAAGAACGCATTTTACAACAACAGAATAAGAACCTGAAAGACAACTACTACGAACTCCTGGACGAACTGGAATCAGTCCAGAACCAGATGAAAGAGTTGGAAAAAAGGGATAATGATGTATACCGGGCAATTTTTGAAGCCAACCCGATACCCGACAGCGCCCGTGCTAAAGAGCTGGAAATCAAACTGGAAATCGCTAAAATTGAGAAACTGAGGGACCATCAACTGGTCGCCTCGATCAATAATACCCTGAATAACCTGGTCAGCCGGATCAGCGTCCAGAAAAAATCCTATGACGAAGTGGATGAACTGGTAAAGAACAAGGCTAACCTGCTGGCCCGTACACCGGCCATCCAGCCGGTGAGCAATAAGGACCTGAACCGGGTAGCATCCGGATATGGCTACCGGATCGATCCGGTGTATAAAACCACCAAGTTTCACGCAGGCCTCGACTTTTCCGCCCCCACCGGTACTCCTATTTATGCCACGGCAGATGGGACCATCAGTCTGTCCGGCAATTCAGGAAATGGCTATGGCAACCACGTAATCATCAATCATGGTTATGGCTATGAGACCCTTTATGGCCACATGGTACGGGTGAAAGCCCGGAACGGACAGGCCGTTAAACGCGGCGAAGTGATCGGCTGGGTAGGCAGTACCGGAAAATCCACCGGCCCCCACTGTCACTATGAAGTCCATAAAAACGGGAATAAAATCGATCCCATCTACTTTTTCTATAATGACCTGAGTCCGGAACAGTTTGACCTGCTTCTCAAAAAAGCAGCTGCCAGCAACCAGAGTTTCGACTAGGAATAGCCGCCAACCTTCATTTTTCCACAACACCAGACCGGACCCGAAAGGGCCCGCATAGTTCCTTATTTTTACAGCTCACGTATGGCAAAATCACTTTCACAAATCAGCCTGGACTTTGGTGGCTTTGATGAACCGGTTCAAAAACCGGCCAAGCAGCCCGTGCAAAAGAAAAAAGCAGCGCCCTCCCGCATTTCGGTCATTGCACCGGATCCGGAGCCTGAACCCGTGATTGAACCTGTGTACAATGAACCCGTGTATACTGAACCTGAAGAAGTTTTATCGGTTGTGGAAGAAGCAGCGCTGCCGGTACAACGAGCCGTCGCCAAAAGAACAACGGTGGCGGGCAAACGGGGCCGCCGCTCGCTGAAAGATTCAGCCCTTCAGGCCGACCTGGTACAGGTACCTGAGGATGAAATACTATTTAAAAAACAATATTATTCCATCGGGGAAGTAGCGACCATGTTCCGCGAAAACCAATCCCTGATCCGCTACTGGGAAACGGAGTTTGATATCCTGCAGCCCCGCAAGAACCGGAAAGGTGATCGTTTTTTCCGTCCGGTGGATATCAAGAACCTCGTGCTGATCTATGACCTGCTCCGCCGCCGCAAGTTCACCATTGAAGGTGCCAAGGATTACCTGAAGAAAAACAAGAAGGCCGAAGAAAAATTCGCCGTTATCCAGTCCCTCCAGAAGCTGAAAGGCTTTTTACTGGAACTCAAGGCAAATCTGTAATTCCCTGCAACTTTAACGATTCCCGCTTCATCATTTGACCGGCTGCCTGTAGATTTGCAGCACCAGGTTTTTATCCTACTATATTAATGGGCTATTACCCGGCCACCCGTAAAATCGCAACAGATGAAAAAATTACTTTTACTCCTTACCCTGTCCTTTAGTCTCTCTGCCTTTTCCCAGAATCAATACGAAGTGTTGGTTGAACAACCCAATGAAAAAAGCCTGAAAGGGATCATCTCCCGCCAGGTATTGCTGGCCGATACTACGTTTAAATGGTATGCAGCCAACCTTAAAGGATATACGGTACGGGCGGATGCAAAGGAAGCCCTGGCCAACCAGAAAGATTCAATAAGATTGATTGTGTTTATCGGCACCTGGTGCGAGGACTCCCACTTCATCATCCCGAAACTCTATGCCACTACGGATGCAGCCGGCTTCCCGGATAAAAACATCACACTCATCGGCGTGGACCGCAACAAAACCACCCTCGGCAATCTCACCGAAGCCCTGAATGTAAAAAATGTCCCCACGATTATCGTGATGAAAAACGGTAAGGAACTGGGTCGTGTGGTGGAATATGGGAAGTATGGGTTGTTTGATAAGGAGTTGGCTGAGATCATAAGCAACTCTTCAGTGCATTGAACTTTTACTTAAGGAAATTTAGTTTTTCATATACTTGTTCTAAACAGTAGACGCATAGTATCCACTTTAAAAATTCTAATATGATGGGGAGCGTTCACTGATACCCTTTACCCCTTATTTTCTATAAGCATTTTATAAAACGAACGCCATACAAATACCAATGCGACAACCAGAAATGCCAAACCAAAAAATGGGGCTGCCTGACGGAAGTTTTCAGAAATGGATATTTCCATTGCCAGCAAACCAAAGAGTGTGGTGAATTTAATGATGGGGTTCAGGGCCACGGAAGAAGTGTCTTTGAACGGGTCACCCACCGTATCCCCAACAATTGTGTCGGCATGCAACTGGGTACCTTTTTCTTTCAGATCCACTTCCACCAGTTTTTTTGCATTATCCCAGGCACCTCCTGCATTAGCCATAAATACGGCCTGGAATAAACCAAACACGGCAATGGCAATCAGGTAACTCACAAAAAAGCTCACTGCCTGCACACCTCCTACACTAGCCGGGGATGACAGGAAGGCAAATGCCAGCGAGAAAAAGAAGATAGCAGCAAAAATATTAAACATCCCTTTTTGAGCATATTGTGTACAGATTTTCACCACTTCTATCGACATCCCTACATCCGCTTTTTTAGGTGCATCCGGGTTAAGGTTGATATGTTCCTTAATATACTTAACTGCCCTGAAGGCCCCTGTAGTTACTGCCTGCAAGGATGCCCCGGTAAACCAGTAAATAACAGCGCCTCCCATGATCACACCAAGAATAGTATATGGATTCAACAGGTTCAGCACCGTTTCCGGCTCAATATTGAGCGTTGTTTTTATCATCAGTATTAAAGAAAATATCATGGTTGTGGCGCCTGCTACCGCCGTACCTATCAATACGGGTTTGGCTGTGGCTTTAAATGTATTGCCCGCCTCATCATTTTGTTCCAGGTAGTATTTTGATTTTTCCCAGTCGGGGGTAAAGCCAAAATCTTTTTTTATTTCTTCATCAATGCCGGGTTGTTCTTCTATCAATGATAATTCGTATACCGATTGCGCATTATCAGTAACAGGCCCGTAACTGTCAACGGCAATTGTAACGGGCCCCATACCCAGCATACCAAATGCCACCAGCCCGAATGCAAAAATGGATGGATAGGCCATTATACCATCGAGGTCGTAGGTACTGGCGAAATAAGCAAAAAACATCAGCAACAAAAAAACGAGTCCTTTCCAGAAAGCGGAGAAATTACCGGCTACCAGGCCTGACAACAATACCAGAGATGCACCACCTTCACGACCTGCACGTACAATTTCTTTTACATGGATTGATTTGGGCGAAGTGAATTTTTTAGTCAACTCAGGAATAAGGGCTGCCCCCAGCGTACCACAACTGATAATGGTGGAAAGCACCCACCAGGAATTTGTATTTCCATGCAAATCGGAGATAATGAGTTTACTTACCACAAATGTTACAATAATTGAAAGCAGCGATGTAATCCAGATCAGGTTGGTCAGGGGCTTTTCAAAATCAATATCTTCTTTTTTACTGTACAATACCTGACTGATAAAATTATTAATCCAGAACGAAAACACCGAAGTTATCACCATCAGTATGCGCATTACAAATATCCATACCAGCAGTTCTGTTTGCACTTCAGGTGAAATCACGGATAGTAAAATAAACGAAATAAGCGCCACACCAGTAACGCCGTATGTTTCAAACCCATCAGCGGTCGGACCAACAGAGTCACCGGCATTATCACCTGTACAATCTGCAATAACACCTGGATTTCGCGGGTCATCTTCACCAATTTTAAACACTACTTTCATCAGGTCACTGCCTATATCTGCAATTTTTGTAAAAATACCGCCTGCAATTCGTAAAACAGATGCGCCCAACGATTCCCCGATGGCAAAACCGATAAAACAAGCCCCCGCCAGGTCGCCGGGCATCAGCAGTAAAATAATCAACATCAGCATCAATTCCACGCAAATTAAAACCACCCCAATACTCATGCCCGAATTGAGCGGAATCTGCAATAAACTGAGTGGTTGTTTTTTCAATGATGCAAAGGCCATCCGTGCATTGGCCAGCGTGTTCATGCGGATACCAAATGCGGCTACACAATACGAACCCATAATACCAATAATGGTCCATAATAGAATCAGCAGTACCCCGCCAATGCCAAACAGTGTTTTGCCCTGGTGATCTTTTGCCAGAAAGCCAAAATAAAAAACCACGACAGCCCCAATGAAAATAAACAGTATGGCTAAAAGTTTACCCTGCAGTATTAAGTAAGTGCGGCAGGTTTTATAGATCACATCCGATATTTCAAGCATGCTCTTGTGCGCCGGCTTTTCTTTAATCCTGGCATAATGATATACACCAAACAAAAGGCCGAGTGCTGTAATCAAAAATCCCCAGTATAAAATCGAACTGGAGTGAACTGAATCCGGTATTTTCAGGTCGGCTTCTCCGGCAAGTGCAAAAAACGGGGATACAAGGCATAACAAAATAAGGCTGAGCTTTTTCATGGCCATCGATTTGAAATTACAAAACAAGAGAGGGTTAAAATATGGCAACCCATTGCAATTCGTTGCATTTTAAGAAGGCGGGTGTAAAGTTAGAAGTCGCTGTGATTAACGTTATGAGAGTAATCAGTAGCACTCCTGATTATAACATGATTTGGCTTACGCAATCGATGCCGGAAACGAGAATATTAAAAATAAAAGGATGATTGTGTTGCAACCCTGTGCTACCAACAATGCACTCCTACGGAGTGGGGGGGGGGAGTCGGGAGCCTGCCTGCCGGTAGGCAGGTCAGCAGCCCCAGCTAAGAAGTTATTATTCACACTCTCCCTTCTCACAAAAAGTCTCTGTAAAATGCGGTGCAGTAATGTCGACTCCTCGTTTACGAAGCCGGCCAATTCTGCTTGCTGCAGCATTCCAGGAATGCCCCAACGTGTCAATACTAATGCTTATGCCCTTAATTTTATTCTCGTCTAACTCATAATCATTTTTCAAAAGCGATATAAAAAGGGAATCCTTCCTAAATTGAATACCGGTCAAATAAAAGGAGGTGAAAAATGGCTTTTCAGGAGAGGTACTTAGTTGAAGATAGTCTGGCGCAACGCTGGAAATTCTGCTATACACATACCAGTCAATCCGTTCTCCGTTAGAAGATGCAACAGATTTAATGAATATCTTATTCTTGGGTTCTTCTATGCAACTTAAAGGTAAAAGAAAAACACAGAAATATAAAAGCGTTTGATGTCGCATTGGAAAATTGCTAATTGTAAACTTGAGCTATTTAAATGTATAAAAGAATATGAAAAAAAGGGGGATTTTCACATTTTTGCACACCCTTATCGCTTAAGTCTGAGCTTTTCAGATTTATTCCGCTTATACCCATCAAGTGAATCAAGTCTTTTTTGAATACTTAAATTCCAGGCTGATTGTGCTTCTCGATTTCTTGCCGGAATTGTTGTTGCAGTATCGTATTTTCTTTGCTCATCAAGCATCTTCTTGCCAATATCATAATACAATGAATCAATTATTTTAAAATTCGCAGGTTTAATACTCTTCTTTACAGAGAAAATCGATTTCCGTAATATTCGTGCATATATTTCTCCAATATCAAAAT
>Ga0209097_10002088_pt1 | contig 16443 bp, 15 predicted proteins | sample AD_UKC052_MetaG_FD_184419 | JGI IMG/M metagenome (GOLD analysis project Ga0209097, IMG submission 184419) | Active sludge microbial communities of municipal wastewater-treating anaerobic digesters from USA - AD_UKC052_MetaG (SPAdes) (version 2) | ecosystem: Engineered > Bioreactor > Anaerobic >... | reverse complement strand
CCACATCGCCGCGCATAAAATCGTGGGCAAGGGCATCGCGCTTTGTCCCGAAGGACGTCAGCTTTTCCCGCAGCTGCCCGTTTACAAAAACCTGATGCTCGGCGCCTACCATCGCAAGGACAAGAAGGGTATTGAGGAAACGCTGGAGCAGGTTTACACGCTCTTCCCGCGCCTCAAGGAAAGATACAAGCAGATGGCGGGAACGTTTTCCGGCGGCGAACAGCAGATGCTGGCCATCGGCCGGGCCATCATGTCCAAACCGGAGCTGCTCCTGCTGGATGAACCGTCCATGGGCTTGGCGCCGCTGGTGGTGGAAGGCATCGCCGATGCCATCACGCAGCTCAACAAGATGGGCATTACGGTTTTCCTGTCCGAGCAGAACGCCCAGATCGCCCTGATGATCACTCGCCACGGCTATGTGATGGAAAACGGCCATCTCGTTCTCGAAGGGTTGAGCAAGGACCTGATCACCAATGAAAAGGTCAAAAAGGCTTATCTGGGAACCTGAAATATTTTTCGGCCGCCGGATCGGAACGAAATGGTATCATCCAAAGAGCTCTTACCCCTTCGGGGGGAGAGCTCTTTTTCTTTCATGCGCAGAGCGCTTTCGGAGACCTGTGCAAAAGAATTAATCTGTTTGACACGAACATGCTTATTTGTTAAAAATAGCGCAACTTGCGACCTTGTGAGGTTTTGTGAAGAACCGATCAAAATTGTTTTCCGCGCTGATGATTTTCCTTCTTCTGTTGTATGGCCAGGGGAGTTTTGCCCAGGGGCCGCGGGCGAAAAAAGCCGCTCCGGCCAAAGTCGTCCGGGTTTCCGGCGCACAGGCCTGGGAATGCGCGGCCTGCCATCACGCTCAGAATGTTCTTCCGAAACAACACGTGGATATTCAGGAAATGCCGTATGTCGGCTGCGTGGTTTGCCACCTTTCCGAAGAAGGCTTTGCGGGCGCCCTGAAGGGGAAAATGCCGGGCAGCCACCTGCATGCCTTCCGGAATGTTCCCTGCGCCGGTTGCCACGGCCAGGGGAAAAAACCGGCGGCGGTCGCCAAAAGCCAGTGTCTGGTCTGCCACGGCAGCGCAGCCAAAGTTGCCCTGAAAACTCAAAACACCAAACCGAATAATCCGCACGACTCGCCCCACTACGGGACGGAGCTGGACTGTAATTTTTGCCACCGCCAGCATGCCGGATCAAAGGATTATTGCGCGCAGTGCCACAAATTTAATTTTGTTGTGCCGTAAGATCAACCGGCCCGGGAAGGCATAAGGAAAAATAACCATGGGATGTCCGGAAAATTCATCATGGACAGGCTGTATTCAGGATGCCGGCCGGCGCGTCTTCTCCGGCGGTCCGGTGTATCTGTTTTTTCTGGGTCTGTGTGCCGTGCTGCTGCTTGCGGGGATTGCCGCGGGGATTCACGCCGTTTACATTGCGGGAAGTCACCACGCCTACGGCAGCACCCGGGAGATTCCGCTCGCCATGCTCATTGCCACCTATGCCTTCTTTGTCATCACCTCGACCGGTCTGTGCCTCGTTTCCTCCATCGGACACATCTTCGGCGTGGAGCGTTTCATGCCGATCGCAAAGCGGGCGGTGCTGCTGTCCGTCATCACCATCATGTCGGGATTCCTCGTCATCGGCCTGGAGCTGGAGAATCCGCTCCGGCTGGCCGTTTACCTGTTTCTCTCGCCGAACTTTACGTCCAATATCTGGTGGATGGGGGTTCTCTACTCCTTCGAGGTGGTCCTGCTCATCCTTGAATTTATCTTCATCCTGCTGGACAACCACAAAGCGTCGGTGGTGGCGGGCCTTCTGGGAATCCTCTTCGGCATATTGCCGCCATCAGCAATCTGGGGCGTCTTTGCCATGCTCAACGGCCGGGAATTCTGGTATGGCCCCTATCTGCCCATTTTTTTCATTGCCTCCGCCTTTCTGATGGGGTGCGCCGCCGTGATTTTTTTCACGGTCCTCGCCTACCGCGTCCATCGCGAACCGCTGGACCGCCCGATGGCTGATGCTCTGGCGGCGGTTGGCAAGCTTGCCGGCGTGATGCTGGCGGTGATCATGTTTTTCACGATCTGGCGGATGGTTACGCTGGCGGTGGGAGGAACGCATGGGATGCTGGTGCGCGACGCCCTGGTCAGCGGTCCTTTCGCCTTCAATTTCTGGGCGCTGGAGGTCGGTCTGGGCATGATTCTTCCCTTCGCGTTGATTCTGTGGTCCGCGGGAAAGCGGATCGGCACCCTTTTTCTGGCTTCCGCCCTCGTGATTTTCAGCTCTTTTTTCATGCGTCTGGACATGGTGGTTGCGGGGCAGATCGTTCCCATGTACTGGGAACTCGGCGTCAGGGAGTATGCCAAACTGCACGCGTATTCGCCCACCGGGCATGAAATTCTGGTGGTGCTGGCCGGTGTTGGTCTTTCCGGCGCGGCGTTTCTGCTGGGAGAAAAAGTTTTTCAGGGATTCAGAGAGGTTCAGCTCGCCGGGACTTCTTTAGCCGGAATGCCGGAAGACGACGCGCAGGAGCCTCAAATGGCATCCAACGGAAAGGTTGACGGTTAACCATGATCTTCAAATCGCCGAACAGGGAACCCATGATCAAAGACCCGGAAAAAATTTCCGAAATGGACCGGCGGGAATTTCTGAAAATCGGCCTGGTCATCACCGGTGTTTTTGCGGGGGGCTCCATCGTATCGGTGGCGTCCGCAGCCGAAAAATTATTTCCGAACGGATCGATCGCGGAGAAATATCCCTACCGGCCTCATTACTGCATGGTGATCCGTGTGGACCGGTGCATCGGCTGTCGCCGCTGTGTCGAGGGGTGTGTTGCCGCCAACGCCGTGCCGCCTTACGGCTGGCGCACGCTGGTGCTGGAAAGAGAAGTCCGGCAGGCCCTGGGCCAAAAGCGGGAATTCATTCCCGTCCTGTGCAATCAGTGCAACAATCCTCCCTGTGTCCGCGCCTGTCCAGTAACGGCGACGTACAAGGATCCGCAAAACGGCATCGTCATGATGGACAACAATAAATGCATCGGCTGCAAAATCTGCATGGCGGCCTGCCCGTACGACGCCCGCTATTACAATGAGGAGAGGGGCGCCGTGGACAAGTGCGATTTTTGCTTTGAAACCAGGTTGTCGCGCGGCGAGCAAAGCACGGCCTGCCAGGCGGCGTGCCCGGCGGATGTCCGGGTGTTCGGGGACCTGTCCGATCCCCGAAGCCGCGTTTACCGGCTGGTGCACCAGCTGCAGCAGCCGGTCTGGGTGCTTAAAAAAGATACAGACGCCAAGCCCAATATTTTTTACACGAAAGGGTAGGCAACATCAGCATGCGAAAACGTCGTCTTTTTCCATTGATTCTGCTTTTGATCGGTTGTGCAACGGCCGGCGCGGCGGCGGATCAGGTGCGCCCCGGCATTCTTTATACCCAGCCTCTGGAATCGGTCATCTTCCGCCATCAGGACCATGCGCAGGAGGGAAGCGCGTGCGTCGTCTGTCACACCGGCCTGTTTGAAATGGAGGCCCTCCACGTTCAGAAAAATAAAGACTACCATATGGATTCCCTGTACAAAGGGAAATACTGCGGCGCCTGCCACAACGGCAAAAAGGCCTTTGCCGCGGACACGCAGTGTGCGCGCTGCCACCTCGGGTCCGGCGTTCCGGCGCCGCCCAGAGATGTGCCGCCGTATAAAAAATCGATCGCCCTGGGCAAGAGCGAAAAAAGCGTTACATTTTACCACGAGGTTCACGCGCAAAAAACAACCTGCCGCAGCTGCCATCCTTCTCTGTTCAAGCCCGGCGGAGGAAACACCCGGGTCCGTATGGCGGACCACGGCGGCAGCCGGTTCTGTTTTGGCTGCCACAGCGGCAGGAACAAAGACGCCTTTGCCTGGAGCGATTGCGGCCGCTGCCACCGGAAATCCGTTCCCGCTCCCCGGGAAACCATCCATTTCGGCAAGGGGTCAAAAGCCGTCCCGTTCAGGCATGCCGGCCACCAACTGAAAGGCGGATGCAAGGTCTGTCATCCCCGGCCGTTTGCCTATCGGAAGGGGACCGCAAAAATTGATTTTGACGATCACCGGAACCGGAAGGCGTGTTTTGTCTGCCATGCCAAAAAGAACGGATCGGCCTTTTACGACTGCAACCGCTGCCATCAGGATAAGCCTGCAGCCAAACCCGGCGGACCCGATACCCTGAAATATCAAACGCCCTGGAAAAACGTGTACTTCCATCACGAAAGCCACGGCGGGTTTTCCTGCACCGCCTGCCATCCCACTCCGTTTGCCATGAAAAAGGGCAAAACAAAAATGGTGATGTCGGATATGCTTCGCGGAAAAACCTGCGGCGTCTGTCACAACGGAACCAAGGCCTTTTCCGCCCGGGAATGCGCCCGGTGCCATAAGAAATAAATCAAACAGCGGGAGAAGGCGCTTTTGAACAAAAACAAATCCGGCATCTGGTCGTTTTTTGCTTCCGTTCAACTGGCCATCGTGCTGCTTTCCCTGATTGCTTTTTTTGCCCTGGTCGGCACGCTGGTTCCCCAGCGGGAGGCGGCGGTTGCCTTTGCCGAACGCATTTCGCCCGCGCTTTTTTCCTTTCTTCAGAAAATGCAGATCTTCGATCTGTATCACTCCGTGTGGTTCATCCTTTTATCGGGACTTCTGGCCGTCAACCTCGTCATTTGTTCGCTGGATCGCTTTCCCCTGGCCTGGCGGCGCTTCCGGATGAAGCATGATCCCCTCAACGAAGACGTCTTCCGGGATGTGCCGGAAGAAAATACGTTTTCGGCCCGGACGGACGTTGGGACAGCGGCGGACGCCGCCCGCTTCCTGTTGCAAAGTAAATATCGCGCCGTGGAAAGGGCGGATGGACCGGACGGTGTCCGGCTTTGCTCCGAGAAGGGACGCTTTGCTCTTTTCGGCGTCTACATCGTTCACGCGAGCATTTTGGTTTTGATCGCAGGCGCGATCCTTGGGTCGGTCTTCGGCGTTGAGGGATACGTCCACATTCCGGAAGGGGAAACGGCGGAGGCGATTTCCCTGCGCAGCGGAAATGCGCCGTTGCCGCTGCCCTTTTCCGTGCGCTGCGACAAATTCACCGTGGAGCTTTACGAAAGCGGCATGCCCAAAACGTTTCAGTCCGATCTGACCTTTCTCAGGGACGGCCGGCCGGTCCGGACCGCGAAGCTTCTGGTCAATCATCCCGTTGAATTTGAGGGATTCCGCTTTTACCAGTCCAGCTACGGTGCGGCGCCGGGAGGGAAGGCAACGCTGGCCCTTTCCAGGGAAGGGGGCGCGCGCGACATCATGAATGTCAGCGCCGGTTACACCTTTGCGCTTCCGGGAAAAGACGGAATGTTTCAGGTGTTGCGGGTGGAAGAAAACCTGATGAGCATGGGGCCCGCGGTCAAGGTCGTTGTCCGGTCCGAAAACGAAGAGGCGACCTTCTGGGTCTTCCAGCAGATTGAGCGGATCCGCGAAATGAACCCGGACGCAATTCGGCAGGTTCCGATGTTCAATCCCGGTCTTTTTCGGCCTTACACCTTCGCGCTTCTGGGACTGGAAGAGAAATATTACACCGGCCTGCAGGTCAACCGCGATCCCGGCACGCCGGTGGTGGCCGCCTCCGCGCTGCTCTTGATCGGCGGCCTGATGCTGATTCTGTTTTCCTATGCGCGCGTCATCTGGATCCGTGTTGTGCCCTCGGGGAATCACGTTCACGTCGCGATGGCCGGCCGGAGCTACAAGAATCAACCGGGACTGCAAAAAGAGATGCAATATCTGCTCGCGGAGCTGAAGGACCATCTGGAGAAGCGCCAATGATCCATACGACGATTTTAAGCTGGGTGACCTTCATCTATTTTGCCGCTTTTGTTTTTTATCTTTTCCGGATGATGCTGGGGCGAGAGTTCTGGGGAAAGGCGGCCACGGGGGCGACGCTGGCCGGCCTGGCCGCCCAGAGTGTTGCGCTTGTCCTCCGCTGGAGGGCGTCTTACGATCTGGGCTTCGGTCATGCGCCCCTGTCCAATTTTTACGAATCGCTGATTTTTTTCGCCTGGACCATTGTTCTTTTGTATCTGCTCATGGAGTGGCGTCTGAAGAACCGCAGCATCGGTGTTTTTGTTCTGCCCGTCGCTTTTCTGATCATGGCGTACGCGTCCATCGCCCCGGGGATGAATCAGCGCATTGAGCCGCTGATTCCCGCCCTGCAGAGCAACTGGCTGACATCGCACGTGCTGACCTGTTTTATGGGATATGCCGCGTTTACCGTGGCATTCGCGCTGGGGGGCATGTATTTCGTCAAAAAAACGGCCGGAGAACGGCCCGCCGTCTTTATCCGCCTGATGCCCTCTGAATTTCACATCGACGAGTTGATGTATTCCTGCACGGCGCTGGGATTTATTTTTCTGACGCTGGGCATCGTGACCGGATCCGTCTGGGCGCATTATGCCTGGGGCTCCTACTGGAGCTGGGATCCGAAGGAAACCTGGTCGCTTATTACCTGGCTGGTTTACGCCGTGATGCTGCATGCCCGTCTGGTGCGCGGCTGGCGCGGCCGGCGGATGGCCGTGATGGCGATGGTCGGCTTCGGCTGCATGCTCTTCACGTATCTCGGCGTGAATTTACTGCCCAGTCTGCACAGTTATATGACCTGATGCCTTTTGCAGACCCGCGCTACTTTTCCAGAAAATCCAGCACCTCATGGATGTCCGGCAATTCCCGAAGCGGATAGACTTTGACGAAGATGGCGTTTCGCTTCTCGTCCAGAATGACGTTGGCCCGCTCGGAAAAGCCGAGTTTGTCGATGAAGAGACCCAGCCTCGCGGCGAGGCCGCCGTGGGGCCAGAAATCCGCCAGGAGATCGATTTTTTCGATGCCGAGATGTGTGGCCCATGCTTTTTTGCAGGGCACGCTGTCCACGGAAACTCCCAGGAGAGCGGTGTTGAGCCTCCGGAAAGCATCAAAATTGGCCTCCAGCGACTGCATTTGCCTGGCGCAGACTTCCGTCCAGGCCAGCGGATGAAAGGACAGCAGGATTTTTTTGTCCGGTAAGGCGGCCGTGTCCACCGTCGCTTCGGTGTGGCTCGTCAACGAGAAGTCTCCAAACCCATCTCCGACTTTTATTCTGGTCATAAATATCCTTTCTGAACATAGACCTTTGAACGTAGAACATCTTTATCTATTCGCCATTCACCCTCCACTTCTCTCCTTCAGCCTTCAGCCTTCGGTCTTCAGCCTATCTTTCTACTCGATCGTCATCAGCGACTGCCAGCGCTCCCATTCGGTGGCGCGCGGAAGCTTGCGTTTCTGAAGCAGCCGGACAATCGGCTCTTCATTGAATCTCAGGTAGGGGTTCATTTTCTTTTCCTGGGCCAGCGTGGAGTAAAGGAAATACGGATCGCAGGTCTGCCGGAAGCGTTCGATGGCGGGATTGTCCGGCTCCAGATGCCGGGCGAAAGTCAGCGAATCCCTCACATAATCATGACCGGCGAAGATGCGCGTGTCGTCCGGCAGAGCCATCAGGCGCTGAATCGATTCAAAAAATCCACGCAGATCGCCGGTAAAACAATTGCCGATCGTTGCATTGAAAAGCGTGTCTCCGGTGATCAGGTTTTGCCCCGCATGAAAGCAGACGGAATCTATGGAATGGCCGGGGGTGCGGTAAACCATAACCGGTTCGCCGTCCAGCACGATGGTTTCATGATCGGCCAGCGTCCGGCAGTCCAGAAACGCAGCGCTGGTTTTCCCCAGAAGATGGTCATCGCCCGGCGTGTGGTCGTAATGGCGGTGTGTATTGGTCACAAACCTGAGGTTCAATCCATGCTCCTTCAGAAAGGTCAGGATTTCCTGCCAGGCGCCTCCGTCGATGGCCATGGCTTCGGTTGTGCCGTAAAGAAGATACGCCAGATTGTCCCCGTATCGGAATTGTTCAATGTGAAGCATGCCGTTTTCCTTATTTCACGATTTTAAAAATTTCTCTGGCTTTCGGATCGGCGGCGCTCCGCAGCAGTTCGAACAAAACCATTTCCGTGGACGTGAGCTCTCCGCCGGCGCTTTTGACGGCCTGGATGCCGACTTTGCGATTTTCGGGGGTTCGGGAAGAGACGGCGTCGGTCACCAGATGAACCGTATAGCCGTTCTGCATCAGGTCCAGCGCCGTCTGGTAAACGCAGACGTGGCTTTCAATGCCGGTCAGAACGACATGGCGGCGGGTGAGAGATTCCAGCTCGTCGCGAAAAAAGGAATTGGTCCAGCAGCTGAACGTTTCCTTGGCAATGGGTTTGATGTCGCCCAGCTCCGAAGCCAGCAGGGGAATCGTCTTTCCCAGTTTTTCCGGGGTCTGCTCCGTGACCAGAAGAGGCAGGCCGAGCGCCCGGAATCCCCGGATCAGCCGGACGGTGTTGGCAAAAAGATCTTCCTTGTCGCACATGGACTGGGCCAGTTTGCCCTGAAAATCGATCAGAATTAACACGGCGGCAGTTCGGCTGAGCATGGTTCCTCCATTTTATCGGGTTGGTGAGGCAGGATAGTGAATTTGCTTAATTCTTGTCAATCATTATTATTGCTGGTAAAAGGACAAAAAGTCTGGAGACAAGAAAATGACGTTGCCGGCGAATGAAAAGGTTCTTTTGCATGAATATCGCGAAAGCGGCTTTGTGGAAGTGTCTCTTCCTTTCTCCACGGAGTATGCCGTGACGCTGAGCATCAACGGCCGCCCCTTTGTTACAATGGCCTGCTCCGGGAGTTACCTGAAGGAGCACATGGCCGGCTATCTGATCACCGAGGGGATCATCAGCGATCCGGATCAAATTGAGAAAATAGACGTTGACGAAGCCCGCCTGACGGTCAATGTCTTTTTGGCGAAAGACAGGATCATCGCCGAGAAACTCGAACGCATCAAAACCATTACCGCGGCGGGGGGGCGAGCCAAAAAGAACTGGCCGTCGGAGGATTTGATCCGGAAGAGGCTGCCGCAGGTAAGCGCGAACACGATTCTGCAATCCATGAGAGAGTTTCTGTCTTATTCGCGGGAGCATGAAGCCACGCACGGCGTCCACAGTGCCGCTCTCTATTCGCTGGAGGGCGAGAGACTGGTCTTCTTCGACGAGATCGGCCGTCATAACGCCATCGATAAGGTGATCGGCCAAGCGGCCCTCCATCGCATCAGCCTGGAAGACAAGATGATCTGTTCGACGGGCCGCATCTCGAGCGAGATCGCCTTCAAAATCATCAATGCCCGCGCGCCGGTTCTGATTTCACGCGCCTCGCCGACCACGCTGAGCGTCGAGCTTTTGCGCCGGTTCAATATCCTGTGCGTCATCCGCGCCGTCAACGGCCGGTTCTTTGTCGTGAACGGGAAAGAAAACATCCGGCGGTAACGCCTGATCCGATGGCGATCCGTTTTGTACGCCGTTTCTCCGGTTGGCGGTGTCGCTATTTGATGTTCCGCAGTTCGCGGCGCAGAATTTTTCCCACAGCGCTTTTGGGCAGGGACTCCAGAAACTGAACGGCTTTGGGTCTTTTATACGAAGGCAGCTCCTTTTTGCAGAATTCCAGCAGCTCCTCCTCGGTGACGGAACCGGGCATCTTCAGGACGACGAACGCCTTGACCGATTCGCCGTACACCGGGTCGGGAATGCCGATGACGCCCGCTTCAAGCACGTCGGGATGCTGGTACAGGATATTTTCGATCTCCTTGGGATAGATGTTTTCCCCGCCCCGGATGATCAGGTCTTTCTTCCGGTCGGTGATGTACAGATAGCCGTCTTCGTCCATGCGGCCCACGTCTCCCGTGTGCAGCCAGCCGTTGCGGACCACGGCCGCCGTTTCCACAGGCTTGTTCCAGTAGCCCTTCATGACGCCCGGCCCCCTGATGACGATTTCTCCCGTCTGGCCGGCCGGCAGCTCGTTGTCCTGGTTGTCGAAGATTTTAATAGTGTTGCATTTCTGGTAGCACTTGCCGATGGAGCCGTACTTGGGCGGCCGCCGTTCCGCGATATTGCCGCAGTTGACGGTCGTCGCCTCGCTCAAGCCGTAGCCCTCCCAGATGTCGATGCCGAATTTTTCCTTCCAGGCGCGCGCCACGGCAAGCGGCATTGGCGCCGCGCCGCAGATGCAGGTCCGAAGTGAACGCAAATCGTACTTGGCCAGCGATGGATGGTTGAGGAGCTGGATATACATGGTCGGCACGCCGCGGAAATCCGTGACCCTGTTCGTTTCGATGCGCTTCATGGCTTCTTCGGGGTCCCAGCGGTTGATGACGACCAGTTTGCCGCCGGTGAGGAATTCAAGGTTCAGGGCGAAGATGCCGTAGCCGTGAAACAGCGGGAGGGTAATCAGCGAAACCCGGTCGCGGCTGACGCCGAAGACTTCCGATTCCCGCGGCTCTTTTCCAGCCGGTTCGCCGTCCGGTTCTCTGACCTCGCCGCGGACCGACACGCCCCAGGAGTCCAGAAACACCCGATCGTAGTATCCCGTGACGTGGGTGTACCAGTTGTAGTGGGTCAGCATCACGCCCTTGGGGCTTCCCGTGGTGCCGGCGGTGTAGATCATGACGGCCGTGTCGTCATTGTCCGTGTCCGCGAGAGCAAGCGCATCCGGTTCCTCAGCGCAAAGGTCATTGAATGACAGGGAACCCGCGGGTGCCTTTTCTCCCGCAAATATCACATGCGCCAGCCCGGGCGCCTCTTTGCGGGCCGCCTCGACAACGGCGAGATGATCGGGCGAGCTCACCAGGGCCGCAAGGCCCGCGTCCCTGTAAATATAGGCCAGCTCGGGAGTTTTCAGCGACGGATTGATCGGAACGAGGATGGCTCCGATTTTGAAAGCGGCAAAGAACGTCTGGATCAGCTCGGTGCAGTTGAGGAGCTGCACGCCGACCCGGTCGCCTTTTTTGACGCCCAGTTTTTTCAGGGCGTTGCCCAGGCGGTTGGCCCCCTGGTTCATGGCGACGTTCGTGTGCCACCGGCCGTCAAAACAGACAAAATCATACTCGCCGAATCTGCGGATGTTGTCGTCGGCCAGACTTCCGATATTCATGGCTCCCCTCCTGTAGATGTTCTTCGCGCAAGATCAAAGGCGGTCCATGGGTCGAAAAAGAAACGGCGGTTTTATCTTTCGCTGAGCTCCAGCAAAATGCCGCCGGTCGATTTGGGATGGACGAAGGCGATTTTCGCGCCGCCCGCGCCATAGCGGGGCTTCTCGTCGATCAGGCGAACGCCTTTGGCTTTGAGTTCGGCCAGCGCCGACTCAAGATTGTCCACCCGCAGGGCCATGTGCTGAATGCCCTCTCCGTTTTTTTCAATGTATCGCGCAATGGGCCCGTCGGGTGACGTGGATTCCAGAAGTTCGATTTCCGAATCCCCCACGGGGAAAAAAGAAACTTTCACCTTTTGCTCGGCCACTTCTTCCATGCCCGCCGGGGGAATGCCCAGCATCTCGTAGAGCCTGGAGCTTTCCGCCAGATTTTTTACCGCGATGCCGATGTGGTCAATTTTCAAAACGTTCATGCTTTCAATCTCCTTGTATCTAATATCTCGTTGTTTATGCGGGGACCGTCTTGCCACCTGCAAGGGTGGTTTGACCCGTTCCCCGCCGATTGTCCTTCAGCCTTCAGTCTTCAGCCTGACGTTTTTTTCAAAACTTCTGCCCTTTCAGGCACTCCAGGACTTTTGCCGCGGCGCTGGTGGGGGTAACCAGACCCCGCTCGACGCCGTCGAGCCCTTCGGCCAAAACCTGCGCCGCCGGGGTTTCGTAAAACCATTCCTGAACCTCTTCACGCACCAGAAACTTCAGCCATTCCCTGGCCTGTTCCTTCCGCTTGGCCTGCAGTTCGCCGGTTGCGGTCAGTTTGTCGCGGTGGTCAAGAATGATGTTCAGAATATTCTCCAGCCCCGCCATCGTGAGCGAACTGCACGTGACGACCGGCGGTGACCAGTTTGCATAGGGCGGCGAAAGCAGGTGAAACGCCATTTCATACTGGCGCCGCGCCATTTTGGCCCGCTCGATGTTGTCGCCGTCCGCTTTGTTGACCGCCACCGCGTCGGCCAGTTCCAGAACCCCCTTCTTGAGGCCCTGCAGCTCGTCGCCCCCTCCGGCGATCATCAGCACCAGAAAGAAGTCGACCATGGAAGCCACGGTCACTTCCGACTGTCCCACGCCGACGGTTTCAATCATGACGACGTCGAATCCCGCGGCCTCGCATACCAGCATGGTTTCGCGCGTCTTGCGGGCGACGCCGCCCAGCGTTTTGCCGGACGGAGAAGGGCGGATGAAAGCCCGGTCGTTCACCGCCAGTTTTTCCATACGGGTTTTATCGGCCAGAATGCTGCCGCCCGTTTTGGGGGAGCTGGGGTCCACGGCCAGCACGGCCACCCGGAAGCCTTTCTGCGTGAGCAGCGTGCCGAAGCTTTCAATGAACGTGCTTTTGCCGGCGCCCGGCAGACCCGTGATGCCCAGGCGCAGGGCTTTGCCGGTGCAGGGCATCAGCGCATCCAGGATTTGCCTGGAGAGCTCCTGGTCGGCGGGCAGGGAGCTTTCCACAAGGGTGATCGTTTTAGCCAGCATTCGCCGGTCCCGGTCAAGAACGCCCTGAATATAAGCCTGCCTGTCTCGTTTTTCCATCCATCCCCTCCCTGCTGCGGATATGGGGTTCAGCTTCTGTAAAATTCATTGACGGCCGCCAGGTATTGGGCAAGATGACGGCGGCTGCCGACAAAGATATGGCCGACATTTTTTTCAATGCTCTGATTCCGCAGTCTGCCTTTCAGGCCGGCTGCCGCGCCCGTCTGACCCCAGGTTTCGGCGGCCACACAGGAGCCGGCCGGGGCAATGACATCGCGGGACCCCTTGTACTCAAAAATGGCCACTCCCGTTTTGCGGAGCATGTCCATGTTGACCGGCCTTCCGTCGAGCGCCGGATGACGGGAGGGAAGGCGGAATTTGCCTTCATAGATCTGATTGCCGATGAAGACATTCTGAATCCATTGAATGTGAGCACTGACGGGGAATCGGGTACCGTGTGTCAGCCAGTACAGGAAAGGCGCGGCGTCGGCGATGGCCTCCAGATTTTCCGCGCGGCTGTAAAATCCCGTCACGACCTGGTATTGAACTCCGGGTTGAATTTCATTCATGCCGGATTCAATCACCTGCGGCGGAATGTTCACGGCGCCGAAAAGTTCCTTCATCAATCGCGGATCATAATTTTGGCGGATCAGCGTCCGGATGGCCTGATGGCCGCTGTCCTCATCGTCAAATTTTACCGGTGAGGCCATCAGCGCCACTTTCTTCACGTCCATCGGTTTCCCGTCAGCCAGCCGTTCTTCGGCGCGGCGCGCCAGATAAGGCAGAATCAGGGTGCCGCCCATGCAATAGGCCATGATCAGGATTTCCGCGCGCGGATGACGTTTTTTCAGAATCTCCAGATAATGATCGTGCAGTGTTTTGCCGTAAAAATCCAGCCCCAGCTCCGTCTCATCCCACCCGGGATCCCCGTGGTCAATCAGATAGACCCGGTAACCTTCCTTGTGCATTCCTTCAATAACGGATTTGCCGGCGGCCAGATCAAACAGCTCGGGTTTGTTGATGAGCGGCGTGACCATGTAAAGAATTTTCCCGTTGGGCTTGACTCCCTTCGGGGGCGGGTAGTGGCGCAGCCGGACGCGGTGCAGCGTCGAACCTTCCACATACTCGTAGCGGGAAAAACCGATCTTTCCTCCGGTCACTCTTTCCGAATAGTCCTTGATGTCGAAAACATTTTCCCGGTAAAGATTCTCCAGGCGGATGCGGTTTACGGCCAGATACTCGTCAAAGGAGACGGCTTTTCCGTCCGTGTCTTTTTGCGCAAACGGCAATTTTCCGTCGGCCGGCGGCGTTTCCGTGATGACCACCAGGAGGCATTTTAAAAGTTCCTTCATGGCTTTGAGGCGGGTCAGGCCGATATTGTTGTAGCTGTGCTCGAGCTGGGCGAATTCCTCCATGTAGTTTTTTAAGAACGCGTAACCTTTCCGGGTTTTGGAAATTTTTTCCGCCTTTTCACGGCTGAATTTTCCATCCTCGATGAAAAAACCGGTCATGGTGTAAAGAAGTCGGGAATAGCCTTTGTAAATCCAGCCGTTCATGTCGCTGATCAGATCGGGGTTTCTGCCGGAGCCGGCGGCCATTCTGGCCTGCGCCCGGATCGGTCCCGTGACATACGTATCCATCAGGCTGCTCTGCCAGGCGCAGGCGATTGCCCAGGGTCCGAAAACATCGATTCTTTTTCCGACCGTATTCAGAAAATTCTGGGTATCAAACGCCTGCCGGACCAGTTCTCCGATCCATTTGCTTTTCCAGGGGACCGCCGTGGAAAATCCCTGCAGGTTGTCGGCAGGGGATGCGCCGATCAGCGCCAGCAGTTCATCCGGCGTGACCTTTGGCCGGGAATCAAGGTCTTTGGTTCGCATTTGAATTCCTTTCTGTGTGCCGGTTGGAAAACTTGTTCGGAAACCGGCGGGCTCACGGGATAAAAAACGTTACGGCAGAAAATTACCGGAAGTGCCGCCTGCGTGTCAAGAGGACTTTGTTTCCCCTCCCAAGCTCTTTCTTCGGCAGCTTTGATTGCTGAGGCAACCGATCGGCGAAAAGGCAATTGTCAAACCGTCCGGTTTCGGCTATAGCTGACCTGCGGCGTTCTGACGAAAAGACCTGTTTTTGGCAGATAGCGGAAGGAACCCCGGCGATGACGAACAAAAAACCAGGCAGGTTCTTGGGTGAGGCGACGGCTTTTCTGGCCTTGTTTCTGGACAACGCCGGCGTGCTGATTTTTTTAAACGCCATTCTCGTCTTTACCTTCAATTTCCCCGCGGATATTGTGCTGACGCACATGATTCCCGGCACGGCCATCGGCGTGTTCATGGGCGACCTCATCTACACCTGGATGGCGGTCCGGTTGAGACGGAAAACCGGCCGCGAGGATGTCACGGCAATGCCGCTGGGCCTCGATACGCCGTCCACCATCGGCATCGCCTACGCCGTTTTGGGGCCTACCTACATCGCCACCCGGGACCCCATCCTTACCTGGCATGTCGGCATGGCCACGCTGTTCATGATCGGTGTGGTGAAAATTTTCACCTCTTTTATCGGCGGATGGATTCAGCGCAACATTCCCACCGCCGGTCTGCTCGGGTCCATCGGGGGCGTCGGATTGATGCTTTTGGGTTTTCTGCCGATGATCGAGATCTTCAATGAGGCCATCGTTGGCCTGGCGGCCCTCGGGCTGATCTTTGCCGCACTTTACAGCCGGCTTCAGTTTCCCGGACGCATCCACGGCGTCGTGGCGGCGCTGCTCGTCGGCACGGGAATTCACTTTGCGCTGGGGTGGGGCGGCTATCTGCCAGAAGTTCAGCCGCCTTCCTGGGACCTGCATCTGTGTCTTCCGGTATTTTCCCTTGATTTTTTCAGGATCCTGCCGCAAAGCCTTCAGTATCTGCCCCTGGCCATACCCTTCGGCATCCTGACGATTGTCGGGGGGATCAACAACACGGAAAGCGCGCGTCTGGCCGGCGACGCCTACCGTCCCCGGGACATTCTTCTCACCGAAGCCGTCACGTCGCTCATTTCCGCTTTCTTCGGCGGTGTGGCGCAGACGACCCCCTACATCGGCCACCCCGCCTATAAAAAGATGGGGGCGACCTGGCGCTACACGCTCGCAACCGGTTTGCTCGTCGGCGCCGGCTCTCTCGTCGGGTTGATGTCGCTGGTGGTCAGTCTGGTGCCGCGGGCGGTCATCGCGCCGATTTTTCTTTTTGTCGGTTTTGAAATTGTCCATCAGGCCTATCGGGAATCACCCCAGGCGCATTCTCCGGCGGTGAGCCTGAGCATGCTGCCGGTCGTCGCCAGTCTGGTGACCATTCTTCTCGGCCAGTTTCTTGCCGCCCTGAACATTCCGGCCCATCAACTGCCGCAGCGTTTGCAGCAACTTTATCAAACGCTGAATCTGCTGGCGAACGGCTTCATTCTCACCGGGCTTCTCTGGGGCAGCCTGCTTGCCTTTCTGATCGATCACAAAGCGAAGCTGGCCGGCCTGTGCGCCGCCGTCTGCGGCGTACTGACGCTATTTGGCGTGATTCATTCGGCTCTTCCCACGGGAGAGCTTTATCTGCCCTGGCAGGCGGCAGGAGGAGCGCATTACCAACTGGCCCTGGCCTACGGAATACTGTCGGTCATTTTATTGATCCTGACGGGAAGAACTGATAAAGAAAAACATTCCCCTGAAGGAGGCTGACGTGAAAAAATCCTATGCGGACAAAGTGGTTTCCGCCGAAACGGCGATTCGTTCCATTTCCCGTGGCAAAAGGGTGTTCATCGGTTCGTACTGCGGAGAACCTCAGCACCTCGTCTCCGCGCTGATTGACCATACGGACCATTTTTCCGATGTGGAAGTGGTTCGCTTCCTCAACCTGGAA
>Ga0209097_10002083_pt1 | contig 16450 bp, 9 predicted proteins | sample AD_UKC052_MetaG_FD_184419 | JGI IMG/M metagenome (GOLD analysis project Ga0209097, IMG submission 184419) | Active sludge microbial communities of municipal wastewater-treating anaerobic digesters from USA - AD_UKC052_MetaG (SPAdes) (version 2) | ecosystem: Engineered > Bioreactor > Anaerobic >... | reverse complement strand
GCCATTTTGCTCACCCTCTTCACCTCCAGAAATGATCTACATCGTATCATTTCTGGTTGACTTTTTTTACTCCGAAGGGGTGGTCAATTTTTGACCATTAGTGGTCACGTTTGCATGACTAAAAACAAAGGCAAGGGGCTAAGGTATTTGAAAAAAAGAAAAATAACGGATAAAGGAAAGTCCGCACTCCACCTTGTATCATAAAAGTTACAGGCCAAATAGCGCAAAAAGAGGGACATAACGACATGACGATTTTACAATTATTTCGGCTAATCGCTAAGGATCGTTTCGGAAGGGATTTCAACGGTATCGAGGCTTCTATCTGAAAAACTTCCTCTTAGGTACGTGTTAGGGATGTGTTAGGTACGTGAGGCGGTTTTCCTCAAGACCATTCGAGAGCGATTCTGACACGTACTGATACGCAGTTTTCGGGCGAGAGGATCATCCAATACGATTCCCTCCGATGGTCGATCGAATCATTCTTCAAATTCGCGAAACAGAACCTTTCTCTGTCTAAATGCCAAATACGTTCCGAACAGGCCCAAAAGCATTATATGATCCTTGTATCCATCGCTTATCTGATTTTCAATGACTTGATGGAGATGATCCAAACGAATCAAAAGAACGTGCCTCATCACAAAATATTCTACGCGATAAGGGTGGCAGTTTCCATTTTGGCCTTAACATTCATCTATCGCGTTTCTATGGGCATTTCTGAAATCGTTTTTCCTGATAATCGCTATTCAAAGCCTTTGCAGCTATTGTTGCACTCGCAGTTACTTATACGCACAAGACGAGTTCATAATATCTCGCTTTGTGCGAAATATTTTAACAGATCCGCGCTTGGGTGATCTGCAAGCGAAACCAGCTTGTTTGCTAAAACGATGGGCAAAAGCGAACTGTAATATAAATCGCATTTTAACGCAGTAATATTGTACAGTAATTCATGGATATTGATATAATCGCTTATTCGCGGTTCTACCTTCGCTTTAATGTTAGGGATTGTAGCAACATAAACGTTGTTATGTTCAGATTTAAATATAACCTTATGACCGTAATAAGATGATCTCGCATATGGTTCATTGTTTTTTGCTTGTCCGGGGATAATGTACTTGTAGATATACTTATTACCAAGTAATATGATTTGTTTCGGAATCATCTTTTCTGATACTTGTTCAGCATGTTCCACAAAAGGACCGCTTTTTTCTAAACCAACCAAGTAGATGGCATGGTGTTTATTCAAATAGGTGATCAACTTTCTCATCGGCTCGTGGATATTGGCAGTTTGACCAAAGAATGCGAGCGGGCCGTCTTTTATAAACAGAGTTTCAGTCAAAAGAATTGGTTTTGAGAGCATTTCTTTGATTATGAATACTGATATCATATGCTCTACCGTAGTTGATAAATAACCGAGTACTCCTCCAGCTCCAAGCTCGTTATCAATTGCTTCGTGAAGGCGAAATATATCCGTGAGATAAATTTTCCCACCACAATTTGGGCATTTGATTGTGTATGCGGGTGTTATGTCTTTTTCGCGAATATCAACCCCGTTATTGCAAAGTGGACATCTCGATAAATGCCACGCGATATTTTGAGAGGAAGTGTCGTATTCTTCGAATATCAGCCATTTCAGCGCAGCCATAAAGGTTTTTTCCTCCGGTTGAGTACAAAAAAAATCATAAATAGATTTTCTCACCGAACTAATAAGATCGGGTACGCCATCAAGAGCGATGCCTTTTGTGGGTATCACTAACTTGATTCTTGTAATATTTTGAAGTTTCGAAAAATCTTCAGGATCAATGAAGGGTTTGACTTTAAGGTCGATCAAATCCTGATGCTTGAAGAATAGCGCACCAAACTGAAAAAAGGCAATTGTAGACGACGGGAAAGCTTCTTTTACAAAAACATTAGTAAAGCCACCATCAATCGCAATAATATTCTTGATCGGATTTCGGGTGGGTTCTTCAAGCATATGGACACTTATGTCGTTATCATCCACATCTACTTGGTAAGGTGGAACTCTGCATTTGGCAAGAAAGGACTGCACCTCAGAGTCGTTAATGATATTGGTATGCGCCGTTTTGCTTGCTCTTTCGAACGGCTTATTCGAATATAAATTCCCGTAGCTCATAGTGTTAATCTCGTTGTGCCGTAAATCTGTCAACTTGTACAGGAACGATAAAGGCGTTAGAATACGTCTTCATACGTATAAACCCTTTATCGCTACCGGAGCTATAACGAATTAAGCTATCGCAGAAATCCTCAAAATCGTAGAATTTTTTTATTTCCTTTAATTCATCATCATTGTTAAGATGGGCAATAAACCAGTTTTGCGTATTCTTTAAGATATTAGACGAAATGGAACTTACTTCTTGTGTGGCATAAATAAGACCGATATTCAATTTTGCGCCTTCTTTGGCTATACGACTATATATCCGGCTCAAATCTTTATCATCCTTTTGAGGAAAGAGGTTATGTGCTTCCTCGAAATAGAACTGAATAAAGTTGTTCGGTCGATTTTTAACGAAGTTATCCATTGAGTTTCCGAATATGCTCTTACAGATTTTTTCCGCAAACGTTTGCTGTATGACAGGGTCTCCCTGCGACAAATCGATAACAACTATAAAACCGCGTCTAAGACGGTCCACAATATCAGTTTCAAAGGATATATCCGATTTAGTAGTGTGGCGGTCTCTAAGCGGTACCAGCTTTCTAAATCCGCTAAGGCTCGCCGCCCCAGACAGATTTCGTTTTCTAGTTAGGAACACCAAGAGAGCTCGCAAATCTTCATCAACCCAATCGTGTCCTTTATTTTTGCGGTAATTGCTAAAAAAGTAGTGATCCTGGTGCTCTGCAACCCACGTCCAAAATGTAAGTGCATCGTCAAGATTGATTCCGTTCGACGGGTCAAGTGTTTTCCCTGACATTATTTGGTCGTTAATTTCTTTTTGTCCCGCAAATTTTACTCTATGATTTTCTGGAACTGTAAAGCCCGCCGCTTTCAAACAGCATTGGTAAACGGCTACCTTGCGCGCCCACCTGGTATACGCCGAACCATTTTTCTCTTCTGGTTCCTCAAAATCAACAGAAATAAAGCTTTTGATGCAGTCACCGCTTTCATCTGCAAATAGGCTACATATTAATCCGAATCCAAGAGCAATTTCCTTGAAAAAATTCACCTTCAGCACCTTGAAACCCGGTTTTTCGACGACACTATAACGCGTCGTATTACTCGAGTACTTTTCAAATATTGCCGTCCCTTCATCCTGCAAATTAGCATTGGCGTATTCGCCATTCATATCAAAGATAATCTGTCCCACTTTATATTTCGGGATTCCATCATCATTAAATTGTTTAACGTTGTCCTCTATTGAGGTTGGTGACGCATCAGCACATATCTTTTTTGCCTTATTGCTTATTTCTGATGTGGCTTCGATAATTTTCTTTACAGTATTTGATTTACCAGTCCTTGTCATACCAAAAAGGGCTGTCCGCTTCCCAAAAAAGTCGTTGGGGTTAACATAAACAGGAACACTTGCGTGTTTTTCTTGAAAACGACGGCTAGAACTATATCTTACTTTACCGATTCGATAATCTGTTGTACACCCAACAGATGTGTTACCATCCCTAAAGTTTACGATTTGTTCTAATATGTGTCCAACTGGTTTATAAGCAACATAGTTATGAGCGCTATAGTAGTTTTCCACATCAGCACCGAATTGGATTTTACTATTACTATCACGGAAAAATGTCCCCAAAATTCGACATTCAAGTCCGGAAAAGCTAAAAGTGTATTTTGTTAAGTCATCGAGTTGGTTTTTTTTGCCTGATGTTTTCAAGTTATCTTTATAGTACTCAACCATCGAGGCAATTACATCGTTATCGGTCGGCAACTTAGCTGGTTTGATGGCTCTTAGCAATAGACATTCATCGACATCATCATTTTCGTTTTCATAGAAAGCAACAATAAAAGTTCCTTGAGGAATGCCGCCTACTTTTACCTTCCACGCATCTGTTATTAACAGATACGCCCGATAAAAATCGAGATAATACGGTCTGCCTATGAACAAGTCGTTCTTTTTTGCCTCTTTGAAAATATCGACGATGGCCAGGTTCTGTATTTCCTGAATCAGTCCCATGCTTGTTTTTCCTCCGTTTGTATTCTTTGTTTTCTGAGTGGTTCTTCAAAACGAATCTTGGACTGTTTTCCGTAGTCCTCGCTCGCTTCAATACTTATCCATTTGCGTTTCAATTTTTCTGCACAAAAGCCAGTCGTGTTGCTCCCGCCAAAAGGATCAAGTATAATATCGCCTTCATCCGTGAGAAATTCGATGAAAAAGCTTGCTAATTCAAGAGGCATTCGTGCTGGATGTGGTACTATTCCGCGCTGTTTACAAGTTTTCGTGAAAAAATCGTTGGATTTCGTGTTTGATATACTTAACATCGAATAAGGTAGGCGTAATTCCTTGTCATCATCAATTTGTTCCATTTCTAATACATTATGCGATATACTCCCTTTATTATCAGTTAAAAAACTTCTTTTGTTGATAACATGCTCTGATGGTCTTTTTCCGGAATTGAATTTCCCGGTCATCAACAATCGCTTCATGGCGATGCTATATGGCCGTAAAACTCTACGGTTATCAGCTTTTGGGAAATCAGAATTTGCCATCCACCATACGTGCGTAAAACTGTCAATAGTGCGGATCCGATTAATTGTAACCCATTGAGCAGGCGAAGGTAATCTTGCTGGATTATAGCATACGAATTCTTGGCATAATCGCAAACCAGCTTGTTCGTTGTTTACGAAGCTCAAAAGGGAATTAATAGTTAGCAGTGACTGCACCGGTCGGCCCTTTTCCCACGCATTCCCCATTTCGATAACTATAGAACCGTTGGGGGTCAGTACGCTAGAGAAGAGTTCAGCAAGTCCGCTAAACCACTGCAAATAGTCGTTACCAGTTAGGTTTCCGTATTGCTTTTTTGAGTTAAGCGGAAATGGAGGAGATGTCAAAATAAGCTGCACCTTACCCTCTAGATGCAGGCGAGGAATCGTGTCTTCGCATTTCCCAAAATAATATTCCCCGTAGTCAGTACCATAAAGTAAGTCGCTCATATGCGTACTCCATTCTTTAATTACTAACTCATCATGTGCCAATAAGTATCAACGAGCACAACAATAGCTGCAAAGTCTTAGAATATAAATGATTAGGAATAATGACTTGAAGAATGCTTGTAGGAACGCGAACGGCTACTGTTAGGCCATAATTGATATTACCGCCCTTATCCCGTATAATATTTATTATGAGGCATGCTCTTTTGTTCCTCTTGGATCACCTCCATCAGGCGATTGAAAATCGGATAAGCGACGGATACAAGGATCATATAGTGCTCTTATGCCTTTTCAGGATGTATTTAGCAATTTGAAAAAGACAGGTTCTGTTACGCGAATATGAAGAAAGATTCGATCGACTATCGAAGCGAATTGGATGATCCTCTCACTCGAAAGCCGCATACCAGTACTTGTTAGAATCGCCCTCAAATGGTCTTGAGGAAAACCGTTACATTCCTACACGGACCTAAGAGAAAGCATTCCGGAAAGAAGCTCTCGGTAACGTTGAAATCCGTTCCGAAACGATTCCGGACGATCCGTTGGACTAATGGCACAATTGTCGATTCGAACTCCTCTCATTTTGTATTATTTGGTCTGTGACTTAATAATACAAAGTAGAGTGCCGACTTTCTTTATCCATTATTTTGCTTTCTTTTTATAAATCTACTCCTCTTTCTTTTTCGCTTGTCTTTTTTTTGCTAGGTCGATGTGCATTTTGAATTCAATACTTCTCTATTTAGGGGATTTATATCCATGCAATGCTTCACAAATCATGATAAATATCTTTGTTATATTACCAAACGAATAGTTCTCTAGAAATATTCGTAATTACGATTTCTTTTCCCTTAACACTTCTGCCGGCATTATGTAAAATATCATACCCTACTATATCATACTGTTTATAAATATCTCTTACTAAATCGCAATCATCATAAGTAATTATCCATTGTGTCTCTCCCAAGTATTTTGATACGATATTCGCGAGATTCTTGTGATCTTTTTTCTTAAAATAATTAGTATATAATCTCCTGCCTTTCATAACATACGGGGGGTCTATATTAATAAAAGAAGTGTAAATCGATTTTTGTAAATGAATCGCGATTAGGTCACTTGCATCATAGTTATATAGCCGAATACGATCCTTCAATAAAGCAATCTGTACGATTTTTTTCATTATTTCGCCCTTATTAAAGCGACAATCGATTTTATAAGTACCCTTTTGCGATAGACCTCCGATTGGACCGCCTTTGATCACACCGGAAAAATTCACACGGTTTAAAAACAAGGTAGCGTAACCGTCGCTAACCATATCACTTGAAGTATCGTTATATATTCCTTTCTGCTTTTCCCGCTCCGCTAGACTTACCGGAGTATCTGAAATCCTTTTAAGCAAGCTTTCCGTGTGATTTAAGACAGAAAACCAAAAGTTGTAAATATGCTTATCAATGTCATTAAGGACTGCCGAACCGATAATATCGTCACACAAGAGGCCTAAACCCACTCCGAACCCACCTCCAAAGGGTTCCACATAAGTTTTATCGCCTAAAGCGTTGGTTTCGATAAGGTTTCTCACTTTATTGTAAATTTTATATTTGCCTCCAGGATAGCGAAGTGGTGAAAGTGACTTACCCATCTTCTACCCCGCACTTATTATGTTTCTGTATGCGATAAAAGTGTTAGGTAGCCAATCTGATAAATCATAAGGATTCAAGAACATCTTCGCACTTGTGTTTTCAGGTTTCTTCAGAAGAGCTGGAATGACTTTGAAAGAAATAAAAGAACCAGGCGGAAGCTGCTGCTTATCTTCTGATATTAGTTTTATCAATGGAGCAAGCAACTTTTTCTGCTCGTTAGCATCATATTCATCAGGTAACTTTCCCGATTCAACATAATCGAGTAGTTGAAGACCTAAATATCTGTCAAATAATCGATGGTTCCTTTGATTCCAGTAATTGTCCAGACAATTCTTGCAAGAGCGTGAACATTCACATTCCGTCAGAATCTTTCTTGCCTTATCGAGTACTTTGTCAAGAATCGAGCCAATCAGAGACGAGTAGCCTGCACCACTAATGAGATTATCGTAAAAGAACATTTCGATATGCGAGTTCTCATCGCTCTTAATTCTCGGACGCCATCCCCCATTGATTTCATTATAATCAATATCAAGAACAAGTGAAACAGCCTTTTTTAGTGCTTCGTGGAAGGTAGTCACAGCTGTACGAAATATGCTTCTTTCTTCCGCATTGCTGTTACTCACAAGTTTCGTGGAATGGTAAGCTATGTCCAACATGAACATATCCGTTAAGAATTCATATCCTAGGAAAAGATTGGTATCTACAGTACCATCATGATGGCATAAACGGTGGTTATCGTGGTATGGTTGTGAGAAAGAAAATTTGCCGTCGACGTTCACGTCTGCGACCTCTGCACCACCACACTTTTTACAGACGTTAAAGCCATTTTTACCTTTTCCCATATTAACAGTCAACACTTTTCTATCAGCAAGACTAGCGAAATGGATATTGCTCTGCCCATACTTATCTTTCGGAACGTTTTCTGGAACATAGGAGTAATAAGGAGACTCAGTATAGGTACGTTGTTCATCCTCATCCTCGAACTTCACCTCATCGCCTTTAACAGGAGAGAAACCCCAGGGACGCAATAATTTCCTTTGAAGTATATCTGAACCGCAATAAGGACACTTCATGCCAGATGAATCCTCTTGTTTCAAGCCAAACCAGTTGCAGTCGGAACAAATGTAAATATCTTTATAATAATCGTTGTTCGTGAAATAAAATTCAGCTTGGTTCGTTTCAAAACCCCTTGGTCGAGGATTAGCATAAATACCCCCGCTCTTAAATATTTTTTTATCTATTGTAACAAAGTGACCGGGTGCATATTCACTCAGAGCCACCGCAATATCTCGTTCAGGCGCATATTGGATATCCCGAGGAGCATTCTTGCCTCGTTCAGACTCTTTCTCAACGAAAAATCGAACAACGTTTTTAGGAAACGAGTATGAGGGAATGAAACCTTCGCAATAGAAGACATCAAACGCCGGGGTTTCTTCGTTGATGTTAACATACCCACCGCGCTTACCTCGAGTTAATACGTTCTCGCTAATTTCGCGAAATTGCTTGATTGTCTCATCTGTTGGTAAGTCCATATCCTGTGCAAACGTTATGAAGTTATCGCCGTATTGTTCGCAAAACGATATTATACCTATGTCAGTAATGCCATCAAATTGTGATTTCATAACGGGAGTGGACATGAATCCGTTCAAAGCTAGCATATTAAAATGACGTTGTTTGATTTTGGGATTGTCACGGTCTATCCACGGCTTACGAGGCGAGCCGGAGATCATCTCGTCAGGATGCGAAAAGTAATGGCTGTCGTGTGGGCCGCCGGAAGCGTACGTCACGATTGTGGATATGCCCGCGTTTTTACGCCCGGCGCGTCCTGCGCGCTGTTGATAGTTTTCTCTCATAGGCGGTATGTTGCGAAGTCCGACAGCAGTCAACGAGCCGATATCAATGCCGACTTCCATCGTAGTTGTGCAACTCAAAATATCAATGGAATCCTCTCCGTTTTCTCCTACGTTGATATCTTGGAAACGCATCTCGTACTTTTCGGTTCGGCTCCACGTATCGCTTCTGATTTCCTTATGAGACAATTGTGCCGTGTGTTCTTCGGTATTAATTGTGTGAATGGTTTCGATTTTTTTTAAAGCATTCAGAACCGGTATTCGCCAAAAGTCAAAGCGAGATAAATCAGATTCGTCAATTCGTTGTAAATCCGTTGAATCAAAACAATTGCCGCAATAATCCCCAATTTTGAATGGAGATAGTTTCCCGCACTTTACACAGCGATACCAGATAAAGTCTTTGTCGGCAAACTCAATCTTTACCGCAGATAGCTTAATGTAGTAACGATTGTATACTGAGGAAGCAAAAAATAAGTCCCGCACCTTATTTAAAATTTTTGCTATCGTTTGATTATCAAGATTCAGCAGTTCTTGGATTCGCTGAACAAGCCTTTTGTCTAACTCTGTTGAGAATTCGAACCCCAAACCAAATATCTGATTTTTGCTCCTTCCAGGAAGCCCTTTTCTAACATCGTCTTGAATTGTGTCCCCAAGCGCAGCACTATCGTCCATAACATCCCAAAACAACAGCACAAGCAATTGGTACAGAATACTTCCATCTATGCTTACTCCGGCGTCCTCCAAATCAAACACACAATCGTCAAGAACAGAGGTCAGAGGAGCCAAAAATCCAATACCAATGTCCTTAAAAGAACGAGGGCTTTCAGTGAAGAAAGTTAGCAACTGTTCATAGTAATCATCGGGTAATGTCTGATAATCTAAAGCTTCTTCAGAGTAATCAATAACTTTCCCTCTCTTCTCTGCTCTACTTTTTTTGCCTCTAAACAGTCGTTCGTCGTTTTCAAACTTAACCTTGCTATTACCGCTAAAGAACGTAAGGCTGTTTTGAATGCAAACATCCAGAAATGCCGGGTATAAGTCAGATAAAGAGTGCTCTTTCTTGTCAACTTGCAGAAGGAGTGACGCTAGCATAACAGCCTGACGGAAAGCGTCCGCGTCAGATGATTTTGATAAGTCTAATGCGAGTTTTGCAGCGTTCTGGCGTGAGTCTGAGAACAGTAATACTTTTTTCCCTTTATTGATTAAATCTGACTTCGGAGGCTGAAGTTCAAACTGTGCCTTTGTCAGGTTATAAAATGGAATGTTGCCTTTGGTCGATAAATCAACCGGTTTCTTTAATGGCATCGGTTTTTTGCATTTTGGACAAACACCAAAGTTATATGACCGAGTCTTCGTATCAAATTTATCACTGTATACGACAGCGAGCAAATTAGCATCGTTCTGGGGCGAGGCGTAGAGTTTCCCCGTTAATGGGTCGAGCGCGCCAATCTTATCGTTCTTTTTTCTTTGATAATTCTTTGGGACTATATAGAGAAGCATTTCATTAAGTGAATTCGTATCCCCGTTCAAACCACGTTCAGGAAAGACATACCAATACGGTTGTCCTTCGTCCTTCTGAATAAAGACTCTTAGGTATATCGCCCCGCATTTTCTATGATTAACAAGTTCGTATATTCTACTACCGCATTCGCACTTGTCCTTCGGGATAGAAATAACCTTCCCCAGCGGGAGATTTTCGCTTTCGGAGTATTTCGCGAAGGAGCATTTCGGGTTAGAACACGCATACAGCCCTTGAATTCCGCGCAAAAACATATGAAGCCGCACAGGGAACAAAATATTCCCATCCTTCGCAGCAAGGGAAACCAAAGCCAATAAAGCATCAATTGCTTCTTCAGCGTTCTCGCTACTTCCGAACAAGGTACCCTTAATTTCGCTGTATGATTTTGCTCCATCACGACATAGTTTGTTTAACAAAACAAACGCTTCGAATTTTGGTAGATTGTCATATAACCATTCTTGAGCCTGACTTTGGTTAATGTCATTAGGTAAACTGTAGTGGAAAACAGCATTCGCAAAGCTCTTAATCCTATTAGTTATTCCATCCCCTTGTACTTGATTAGAGCCAATTGATGCTAATGCTTTAGTGTCTGTCTTTATCCCTAAGTCTTCGTGTATATCCTCTTTTGAACCGAATAAAAAATCACAGGAAGAGGGTTCTTTCCGTGTAAGTCCAGAATAGAAAGCGGCAATCGCTTCTTGCTCATCTTGAGGCATACTCGCGGTAGTAAGGATAAACTGAACTCTGTCTATCGAAATTTCCAAGCGGTAGAACAGACGCTCCAACAACAGGGCTATTTCTCCGCCAGCCGAGCCACGATACATATGCGCTTCATCTAAAACGATGAGAAGTTTGTTGTCTTTGGACTCTTCAAGCCATTCTTTTGTTTTATTCCATATGTTAGCTTCGCGCTGGCGCATGAGCATATATTCCAACATAGAGTAATTCGTAATTAAAACGTCTGGCGGACAACCCTGCATCTCGAAGCGAGTTATGAATTCGGCATCATATGGTGACGGTGCATGTATGTTCTTCTCCAGATTCTCGATAAAAACCTGAAGCCCGTTTTCCCCAAATCTAGCGGGATATTTGTTTATACTCTTAAGTCCTTTTATGTTGTTGGCTTGCCTTCTTTTTATTTCTTCATCGGCGTTTTCGTCTATTAGGTAGTTCTTACGGAATGTAGTAGCCAGTTCACTGTTGTTTGCAGGTTTAGCATCACCGGAGTAGGGTGTTCTACCTGTGTACATTCCAAAATGGGGGATACGGGTTGCTTGCGTATCCTTTGTGAAAATCTCTCTAAACTTTTCGCTGCCGATGATCTTTCGAAATCTGGCCAGTTGGTCGGATACTAGGGCATTCATAGGATAAATGATTAACGTTCTCACAGCTTCCATCTTAAATATGTCGGGATGTTTATTTGCTTCGACAAAGCATTTCGCGATGATCGGCCAGATGAAACACTCGGTTTTTCCTGAACCAGTGCCGGTGGAAACAAATAAGTCTCTCCCAAGCAAAAAACCTTCTAGTGACTTGACCTGGTGTTCAAACGGGTCTGGGAATATACCGAGTCTCTCATTGGCAAGTTTAAGTAGGGATTCTTTAATGCTCTGTTCAATTCGTACTGATTTTCCGATGCCATTACTTACTTTCTTATAAGAAGCCGAAGTTTCGATATAAGGTTCGCGGGCGATGTTTGTATATTCGGAGCAAAACTCTCCCAAAAGGTCGTCGACATACAACAACAGGGTTTCGCTGTTGGCCAAATAGTCAGACTTTATGTAATTCTTCAGCCTGTCACGGATTGCCTGATAGTATTGCTGAACTCCGTTTGAATTATGCATTTGTGTCCCCCTCTTTTACTTCGATACCGATATTCGTTAGGGCGGAGGTAACCTCCGGTATAAAGTCGCTCCTAAGTATAAAATTAACCTTGTCGAAAACGTTGTTCATTGGCCAGGACAACAATAACAGATAGTAATATTCTCTATTAGGCAAATGCCCACCTATTCTTATTTTTGAAAACTCCGTATCTTGCTCGGAAATAGTAGCCTTAAGCGGTTTGTTGTAGTGTGCTTTAAGGGCGTAATACAGCCGTCTGAATTCATATGAGGTTAAGCTGTCGTTTTGTAGTTCTACGGGTTCGTTAGCGAATTGCAGTGAAGCATCTTCAGTTCGCATAACCCTGTAAAACGGCCCTATCTCGCTTTTCCTTGCCACAGAGCACTGTGTCTCCATTTGCCTTGACCAAGATTGCGAAGGGATATTGCTAGATAGAGGATCAAAGAACTCAAGCTCGTCAAAATTAATGTCCCTGTCATAGAAATCGATAACTTCAAATTGAGATTGAAAATACTCTTCCCACGTTAGATCATCTCTTATCAAAAACTCTCTCGCAGAGACGCTGTAAGCCGTAGAATTTGTAAAAACGCCTAGTCCATTTACGGAGTAAGCTATGCCGGGAATACCAAAAAACAACGCTGCGGTGCCAATAGATATACTCCGACCGTAATTGGCTAACCGATTTCGATTATTATCATCGGTCAGAAGATAACCAGTCTCTTCGTAAACTCGGCGGATGTGAACAGGAAAACTTGATTTCTGATTACTCGTGTCAAAGTACCTTTTGACAACAGAAGGGAACAACTCGGAATAGCGCGACATCAACTCGTTAAGCAAGATTGTCTGGTTTTGCTTCGTCGTTCCGGTAATTTTACCCGACGAACTCTGAGCCACGCGAAGACACCATTGTCCTAATGCGGAATAGCATAGTCTGTATATAAAGGAATCTTCTGATTCGCCACGATATCGGTCAATATTCATATCTGTAGACATAGCAGTTAACAACCCATTCATTATGAGAACCAACCCTTGAACAGATTCTTGTATTTACATCTTCCATTATCACCGGCATACTTGAGAAACCGCTCAGATATTCTATAAGGTTTAACTTTTAGTACATCTGTACAAAACGGAAGTACCTCAAATGCCAGTATACTACACAAATCATCCTCGTTCAATATCGCGTTGCACTTATGCTCAATGACACTCGTGGTGAAACCGAATTCGATTAGAATTTCTCTTAGTAACTTAGAATACTTGTTTTTCTCATTTGAGCTTACATATTCATACTCTGATTCATCAATGGTTGAAGGGTCTTCTGTTAATCTGCTACAAGGCGAAAACTGCGGAATATGGTTTAAATTTAGGTATTGGCAGTATCGTAAAACTTCTTCTGAAATATAACATAACGTTCTATCGTAAGCAATAGACAAAAAAATTATTTTATCTTTATGATATTCAAGAACGGGTAGCAGTATGGTTTCGTTATAGTTCCCTATAAAGTTGTCTAAGCAAACGACGCGTCCGCTATTTGATAGAAAATTATTAACTTCTTCTACACGAGAATTTGTGCTAAAAGCGAGCGTTATTCCGTTTGGTTGTCCGATAAGGGTATTCGTTATACATTTCATCAAAGTCGGACAACTATATCGATTGATGAGAATCGGGATTCCTTTGAACAAAATTCGACTTAGGTGTACTTTTAGAAGACCAAAATATTCGCTATCGTTTGGAACGTCGATATCTTTGAGATTGTATCCTAAAAACTCTAAAAATTCATCGATATCGTTAGGCTTCTTTGGTTCCTTTGCGATTAACTTTATCGGTGAGTCGCTCGTATGCTTTCTTTCTAAATCAGTAATAGCCTGATCCTTAAGCGATCCTTTGCTTTTCTTTGTCTCTAGTAGGCCTGTTTCTAGCTTTTGGATATTCTTCTTATGGTCCGATAACTGCTTATTAAGTTCTAATAAGTCCGTTTTATACTCAAGTATAGTTTTTTCGAGATCCTTATATTTTTTTATACGAATTTCGCCTTCGTCTATCCTAGATATAAATCCCTCTATCTTTATTTCGGATTTTTCCAATTTTTCCTTATTGTCTTTATGCTCTTCTTCTAGTTTGCCTTTTTCTTTTTTCATAGTTAACAATTCTTTTTCTATTTTTTCTTTTTCTTCGTCGTATATTTTTACAATATTTACTGCTGTGCTTATTATCGCGATATATTCCTTTGAGTGTTCTTTGTTCGTGAGTTTGAAAAAAAGCGCGATATTGTCTGCGAAGAAGCAGAAAGGCAATGTATGGAGAAGAGCATTCTCCTCGCTGTCTCCATTCTTCATACAGCTTTCTAAGCTTTTTTCGATTTGACCAAGCCACAGAATAACATGGTTTTCGATGAAATTGTTAATAAAATCATCGTAACGGTTCTTAAACAGTAGATTGCTGACGTCAAGTTTAGAAATAGCATTAGCGCGAAAACCAGGCAAAATTCTAGAAAATTTTTTTGGATACTTCTGAAAATACTCGATCGTGTGTTGCTTTGGGATTTTCGAGCAAATATAGCGTGTTTCTTCATCTGTAAGCTTAGGAATATAATTCATAACTTGTCTTCTTCAATATAGCGTTTCGCCGTCGAATTAATTATGCCCGTAACATTACACTTTTTGATATATTGAGTAGCAACATCACTAAGCGAATGCGAATTAAAGACGTTACTATCGAATGCCTCTGTGCGCTTGCAGTGAGCGAGTATGTCATCTAACAATAGCTCGCCACTTAGTTTTTTTTGAGGAATCGGATTAATCCTTTCAACAAGATAACCAAAGTGGTAACGTCGAATCTCACTTCGAGGAGTAAGCGAAATAGATTGACCTTTGCTTAGCGGTTTAACACCCGAACTACTAAACAAAAAGTATGTACTATCATCCTGCAACGTGAACGTATTTACGTATTTCCTTGTCGACCGAATCTCATCAAAGAGAGAAGAGTTTTGTTCACCTTCGTCGATAATAATCTCGACATTCTTCTTGAACACTTTTGTTCTCAGCTTAATCGATACTTTTGTAACTCCGGAAGCAATAGAATATAGGTCTTCCGGACGGACATTAATATTACCGTGAGCTCGTAGTTCGAAACTAGAATACAAGTAAACATAGTCCGAGTATATTATCGATAAATCTTCCATCAATGCCGAAGGCGGCCACAGCAAGGTTAGCGTTTCAGAAGCTTCTAACCTATAACCCCAAGACATAATTAAGGCATCTAATTGAGAAGTTTTATTCTTGATCGTCAGTACTTTCCCCGAAAAATTTCTTCCCATCGTTTTAAAACTAAATGAATCATCCACATGTACTTCGCTAGGAAAAGAAATATCATTCGGTAATGGGTATCGGTTTTGAATAGCGACGAAATACGCCACGTTTGTATACAAAACTCCGCCGCGTACCAGTTTTGCTTTATAATCGCTATCGTTTCCCTGTAACTTGAAAAATACCGGTATATTGGGGGATTTAAAAAGAACGTACTCTCGCTTCGTCCCACTATGAGTATTGGACAAGAAATAGCTGGGAGAAGATTTTCTAATCGGAAATTGCGTTGTGGTATCCGGGGCAAAATTCGTTTTGTTTATTGGAATACTAATAAACGCCTCTTCTACCGGAGATGACCTGAGCTCGAATTTTGCATTAACTTGCTCATAGGCAGCGATTTCTTCGCTACTGAAACGAAGGCCAATATGGAAGTCTTTATTACTTTGTTCGAAAAAAAACTCTGCTCTTTCACTTTTACCCTTTCGCGACTTCGGATCGACGTTTGTCGTTCTGTAATGATGTAGATAGTTTTCACACTCTACATCGTTATTACCGCTACGATGACGAAAATGAACAGCCTTGAATTTACTGTCAGCAGCAGCAATAAAAACTTCTTCTCCACAACAAATACACTCGAAACGATACGGGTCGGAACTCGTATTTTTACTAAAGTAAGTAGCTTCGACCACTGATTGAAGAAAAGTATCATATGCTTTTTGCATCCTCATTAACCTCCTCAAAAAAACATCAAGCAAGGGTACTTCGGAAATTCAATCCTCTTAAGCTACTAAAAAGGCGAAAAAAAGAAAATTAACCCGAATTCTAAAGATAAGCATTACAAAAAATGAAAAAACGGCCTCTAAAACACCTTGCATTTACCGAAAAAAACACAATACTTGTCGAAACTTGAGGCATCAAGTAATAAATTTCGTCGTTTTTTCTTTCGTTCCTCTTTTTACCCACGCTTCCAAAGGTGATTCTCTCGCATATATCACCGATCCTCGATTTCACAACTGCCCATCCTTGGTTTTTCTGGATTTCCCTTCGAGTTTCTTCTGCGTATCCTTGATACTCGCGAGGAAGTCGCGTTCTACGGGGGACAATTCCTCTACCGTTCGCCGCCGGTATTTCTCGTATTCGGCGTTTGCTTTATCCAGCGCTTCCTGATGGCTCACCGTTCCCGCTCC
>Ga0209097_10002076_pt1 | contig 16503 bp, 15 predicted proteins | sample AD_UKC052_MetaG_FD_184419 | JGI IMG/M metagenome (GOLD analysis project Ga0209097, IMG submission 184419) | Active sludge microbial communities of municipal wastewater-treating anaerobic digesters from USA - AD_UKC052_MetaG (SPAdes) (version 2) | ecosystem: Engineered > Bioreactor > Anaerobic >... | reverse complement strand
TATGGCCGAGCCGTACGGGGGGTGCAGGCCGAGAAGAAATGGACCCAGTTCAAGGTCGTGGGCGGCAAAAAGATACCCGTTCCCAAACAGTCCGACTGGTTATGGGGGGTGACCGAGGACCTCGGCGGCTATGGTGGCCGGACCATTGGGAACCTGGGGCACGGTTGGTGGCGGATCGAGAACTACGCCTTCAACGTCCTGGCCCAGCACTGGCACCTGCGGCACTGCGCCCATCATGATCCGACTTCGATCCTAGCCTGTTTGCTCATTACGCTGCTGCCCTCAACCTGTTTCATGCCTTTGTTCTGCTCTAGGGCAAACTCTATCGGCAGGGCAAGATCACCCTGCAAGAACTGCGCCTGCAACTCTACCGGGCCGTTGAACACGGCTCGCTCCTGCTCCTGTTCAGCGGGGGAGCGCAAGGATAGGCTTTCGGCCGTCTGTTCTTTGATACTTCAAAACTGGCCGGCGGACCTTCACACAAGAAGTGTGTACTGGTGGAACGGGCGCGGCCCCCTCGACCGACTCGAAGGAACCTCTCGCCCCAGTTTTCCCAGCGCGAGTGCCGCCCCAATCATGGTGGAGACCAGCATACGGAATTTCTGCCGGGGCGGATGCGGGGTTGCCGTGCGCGGCGGTTTGCAGTATGCTCGGCCGCACGATGGCTTACATGGACAGGCCGGTCTGGCGGCGGAACTAAAGGTGCATGGCGCGGCAAAGACATAACGTGCTACCTGGCTTCAGCCTGACGATGGGCTTTACGCTTTTCTACCTGGGCGCAATTGTTCTGATTCCTTTTGCCGCCTTGGTTTTGCGCGCGCTGGAGCTGTCGTGGCTGGATTTCTGGCGTTTGGCGACGACGGAACGGGCACTGGCGGCGTATCGGCTGACGTTCGGGGCATCGCTGATTGCCGCGGCGGCCAACGGGGTGTTTGGCACGCTGCTGGCCTGGGTGCTTGTGCGCTATCATTTCCCCGGCCGCCGCAGTCTGGATGCGCTCATTGATTTCCCGTTTGCGCTGCCCACCGCGGTGGCAGGATTGACGCTGGCCAGCCTGTTTGCCCCCGACGGCTGGCTGGGGCGTTACCTGGTGCCGCTGGGAATCAAAGGTGCGTTTACGCCGCTGGGGGTGGTAATTGCGCTGACGTTTGTGGGGCTGCCTTTTGTGGTGCGGACGCTCCAACCGGTGTTGCAGAACCTGGAGCGGGAGGTCGAGGAGGCGGCGGCCACGCTGGGCGCGGGCCGGTTGCGCACGTTCGCGCAGATCATAGCCCCAACGCTGCTGCCGGCGGTGCTGACCGGGCTGGCGCTAGCGTTTGCCCGGGCCGTCGGGGAATACGGGTCCATTGTATTTATTTCGGGCAACCTTCCCTTCAAGACGGAGATTGCGCCGTACTTGATCGTGCAGCGCCTGGAAGAATATGACTACACGGGAGCGATTGCGCTGGCGGTGGTGCTGCTGGTCTTTTCGTTTCTGCTGCTCGGGGCCATCAATTTGCTGGAACAGTGGTCCCGCCATGCGCGCCGCCCCGCTTGAGGTTATGACGACCTTTTTCCCAGGCAAGCGTGGAACGGCGCCGCGCGCCGCGCAGCGAGGCGTGGAGGAATCGTCGCTGGCGAAGTGGACGCTTATTGGCATTGCCCTGGTTTTCTGCGTGGGGTTTCTGCTGCTGCCGCTGCTGAACGTCTTTGCGCAGGCCCTGGCGAAGGGGGGGGCGCATTATTGGCGTTCGCTGACGGAACCAGATTCGCGGGCGGCCATTCGCCTCACACTCATGGTGGCCGCCATCTGCGTGCCGCTCAATGTGCTGTTTGGATTGGCGGCGGCGTGGGCCATTGCCAAGTTCGAGTTCCGGGGCAAGCCGTTTCTGGTCACGTTGATAGATTTGCCGTTTTCGGTTTCGCCGGTCGTGGCCGGGCTGATGCTTGTCGTGCTGCTGGGGCAGCAAGGTTTCTTTGGCGAATGGCTCGCGGCGCATGAGATTAAAATTATTTTTGCGGTGCCCGGCCTTGTGCTGGCGACGGTATTCATCACCTTTCCTTTCGTCGCCCGGGAGTTGATTCCCGTGATGCAGGCCGCCGGCACGGAGCAGGAAGAAGCGGCGCTAACGCTGGGGGCCAGTGGCTGGCAGACATTTTGGCACGTCACGCTGCCTTCGGTGAAGTGGGGCCTGATCTACGGGGTCATCCTTTGCAACGCGCGCGCGATGGGAGAGTTTGGCGCCGTCTCGGTTGTTTCCGGGCACATTGCCGGACTCACGGAGACGATGCCGCTGCGGGTGCAGGCGCTTTACGAGGGCGCGACCACGGCGACCACGGCGGCGGCGTTTGCGGTGGCCAGCTTGCTCGCCTTGCTGGCGCTGCTTACCCTGGGGGTCAAGAGTGCCCTGGAATGGCGGCAGGCACGGGCGGAGCGGATAGCCGCCAGCGGGGCAGGCCAACGATGAGCATAGAACTGCAAGGCGTCACCAAGAAGTTCGGCGATACCGTGGCCGTCAACAACGTCAGCTTTTCCGTTAGGGAAGGCGAGTTAATGGCCCTGCTGGGCCCGAGCGGCGGGGGGAAGACCACGGTGTTGCGGCTGGTAGCGGGGCTGGAAATGCCGACGGCGGGAGACGTATTTATCCGCGGCCGGCGGGTGAATGATTTATCGGTGCAACAGCGGAACATAGGGTTCGTGTTTCAGAATTATGCCCTGTTCAAGAACATGAACGTGTTCCGGAATATTGCTTTTGGCCTGAAGATTAAAAAGTGGAAGCGCGCCCGGATGCAGGCGCGGATTGAGGAGCTGTTGAAGCTCTTTGGGCTGGAGGGGTTGGAACGGCGCTACCCGCACCAGTTGTCGGGCGGCCAGCGCCAGCGGGTGGCCATCGCCCGGGCGCTGGCGCCGCAACCAAGTGTTTTATTGCTGGATGAGCCGTTCGGCGCTGTGGACGCCCGAATTCGCCAGGAACTGCGGGAATGGCTGGTGACGCTGCATCATGATTTGAACGTGACGACGGTGTTCGTCACGCACGATCAGGAAGAAGCATTGGAGGTCGCCAACCGCATCGTCATCTTTTCCGGCGGCGTTCTGGAGCAGGTGGGCACCCCGCGCGAGGTTTATGACCAGCCAGCGAATGAGTTCGTCGCGCGCTTCATCGGCGCGATGAATGTGCTGGAAGCGAAAGTGCGGGAGGGCGTGGCGCGCATCGGCGAACTGGAGTTCCCCGCCCCCGGCGAGGCCGAGGGGCAGCAGGTACGAGTGGGGTTTCGTCCTTATGCGGTGCAGGTTTCCGCGGATCTGACACGTTATCGCTATCACGCGGTATTGCAGCATACGTTTTTCCTGGGGGTGCTGCTGCGGCTCGAATTGGAGTTGCCCAGCGGGTTGACCCTCCGCGCCCGCATGACCAAGGAAGACTACGCGCAGCAGGGGCTGGAGGATGGGCGGCGCGTCTCTTTCCAAATCCGCCAATACCGCCTGCTCGCCGGAGAGGCGGCGGCGTTGGGGCCGGAGGCCGAGTTGCAGCCAGAGACGCCGCCGGTGCTGGGAGACTATATTTGAGCGGCAGATTCCGGGAGGTGCCGGCGCTTTCCGTTGCGGTTTGCGCTGCCAACAGCCGGCAGTTGACGCGAGGCTTCGTTCCGGGATAAGGTGTGAGCGGCAATGGCACTATGCCTTCCATACTAACCAAACGAATGAGATCATCTGTGAATTATAATTCATCTTCCGCTTTGAATCGCCGCGAGTTTATCGGGGCAGTCGGCCTTACCGCCATGGTTCTGGGAACTGCGCCCTGGGCCCAGGGCGCCCCGGGCAAAAAGATTCCAATTGGGCTGCAACTCTATTCGCTGCGCGAACAGTGCAAGACCGACTTGCCGGGTATGTTGGCGGCCGTAGCAAAAATCGGATATCGCGGTGTCGAATTTGCCGGGTATCATGGCCGCAGCGCGAAGGAATTACGCAAGCTGCTTGACGATCATGGCCTGGTCGCCTGCGGCACGCATACGCCGTACGAATCTGTGTTGCCGAATAAGCTGGAAGAGACGGTCGAGTTCAACCGCATCCTGGGCAACAAGTTTCTCATCGTTCCCTGGATGAGCGAGGCGAAGTCCAAGCAGGAATGGCTGGATCGGGCGAAACTGTTCAACGAAATCGCCGACAAAGTGAAGGCCCAGGGCATGTGGATCGGCTACCATGCGCACGCCCATGACTTCAAGCAGATTGATGGGGTATCAGCCTGGGACCTGTTCTTTGGCAACACCAAGCCCACGGTGGTCATGCAGCTTGACACCAGTAATTGCCTGGCCGGAGGGGCGGACCCAGTCGCCGTGCTGAATCGGTATCCCGGGCGGGAGCAGACGATTCACCTCAAAGCCCACGGTGGTGGACCCGATGCCGTCATAGGCGAAGACAAAGTGGATTGGAAGTCGGTTTTTGCCTTTTGCGAGCGCAAGGGCAAAACCCAGTGGTATATTGTCGAGCATGAGAGTGCGCGGGATCCCCTTGATGCGGTCGCGCGCTGTTTCGAGGCGCTGCGAAAATTCGGCAAAGTGTGAGCTGAAAAGCCTGGCGCAACATTGCGTCCGCCGTGGCCCGGTTAATCGCTCGGGCAAGCTCCCGTCAGCGTCTCCCGCGCCCGGAGTTCGGTAGTTTTTGGGCGAATACGCCGAGGTGGTTGGCCACTCGGCGCTCAACCCCAACTGGTAATCCGCATGGGCGGTTTAGCAGTTTCGGAGAGCCGTCCGAACCTTCGATGACCAATGCGGTGCTGCCGCCGCCGTCCAAGTTTAGCGCGTTGTAAGCCCCGAGTTTACGCATCCATTCCGCCGTCTCCGCCGTGGTGGTGCCCTCGCTGTAGCCACTTTGCCGGCCATCAATTGCGACAAGGTAGAGGTAGCGCAAATTACGGCTGATTCCCACTGCGGAGCGCGGGTGGCGGCTGACCATCGTGCCATTGTTCGTGCCATTGATCAGCAGGGCATGGAATCCGCTCAGGCCATTATAGGCTCCTCGGACGTCCACTGGTGAACGTGCCACCCAAGCCCGCCGGTCCTGGCTGATCAGGAGCGCGTCCCAATCATGCCGGGATTGATAGAGGTCTCCGCGAGACAATGACAGGCCCTGCACGCGGGTCGGATCACCCCGCTGTTTGGCAAATACGTCAAAGATTGAGCCATTGAGCGCGGCTTGGCATTTAAACTCACTTAGAAACTCGGAAGTGGTACGGCCTCCCCAGGCGTTGGTGCCGTTGCCGATCCGCGGTGTGACCAGAAAACGGATGGTCGGTTCACGCAGATCTATCCGAACTGCCCGAACTTGCAGGCGTCGAGGAACCTTGGTCGCGCCCTCGCATATTTCCACGCCCCGAAAGATCGGTTTCCAGCGCGAAAGCGTGGCTTGAGCGACGACATCGGTCGGTTTTGCGGCCGGGGCATTAGTAATTACGACCACTCGCGCGGCTGGCACGGAAGGTTGGCAACTCGCCACTAGCGGCGCGAGCGCGACCATAAAAACGGCGATTATTTGGCAGCTCCCCGGTCGCCGATACATCTTGCCGCAGCCATTCATTTTGGATTTCATCGGCGGCAACCCTAACATTCCGCTCAGAGAAATAGCAACGGCAGGTTCGCCATGCTCATCTTTGCTTTTTTCGGGGCTTGCGCTTGGGCTGGGAATTGTGGCACAGTGGCAGCGTGTTAAGACGGAAGTGAGTCTTGCGCCTGTTGAGCGTGCCTGCGTGCGAGGGAGCCGGGGCACTGCCCAAGGCCACAATGTGGTCGGGTCATCGGGGAGCAGCGTACGGGGTTCGCTGCGCGGACTGAACAGGCGGCGGGGCAGGCTGGGTAGCTCAGTTGGTAGAGCAGAGGACTGAAAATCCTTGTGTCGGCGGTTCGATTCCGCCCCCAGCCACCACCGCAATTCCTCCGTGGCAATCAAGGGTTTCTGAACATCGGCCATCCTCCGTATCAGAATTTGCCCGCGGACTAAAATTTAGGCGGGCTCAGTTGAAATAAAAGAGCCGCGGTTTTACGTTGAGGGAGGTATTGCCTTTCCAAAAGCGGAGACATTTTTATTTCGCTGTCTCCACCTGCAGATCTCTCGCAGGTTGCCCTCCGCCAGCACTCGCTGCTATTTCTGTGAAAGATTAATACAAGTTGAGGAGGTGGCTCTGGGGCTGATTTGAGTTTGCGGGGTTGCTCCTAGCGTTGTTGACTCACGGCCACCAGTTCGACTGGCCTGAAAATAGCAGACGGGAGGACGTAAGCCGCAGGGTAATCTGTCGTTTCTCAAGGTTATGCCCGGAAAAAGCTGTTCATAAACTGAGATGCGGTTACAACGAATTGACAACGAATCGAGGCTTGACTGTTTTAGACGCGGTTCATAACTTCTATGCTAGAACGGTACAAATTGCTGGTTCGCCAGTTCGCGAAAGTCGGAAGAGCCTTATCTACCGACTTTTTTATTCCCCCGTGAGGGGTTGCCGTTGAAAATTTATGAACGCCGACTTTTTAGCAGTCTTGGAATTCTGGGAGCGCGAGAAGGGCCTCAGTCGAGAGGTCCTGACCGCTGCGGTCCAGGAAGCTCTGTTGTCCGCCGCGAAGAAAGCGGTTGGCCCGGCGCGGGAATTGCGTGTGGATATAGACCAGAAGAGCGGGGATATACGCGCGTTTGCGAAGCTGCAGGTAGCAGAAAGAGTCATTTCCAGGCATGGCCAGATTGCGCTTTTCGACGCCCGACGGATAAAAGCGGACGCGCAAGTGGGAGATGAGTTGGAGGTGGAAGTGACGCCTGTGGGTTTTGGCCGCATCGCCGCCCAGTATGCGCGGCAGGCGCTGATGCAGCACATTCGGCGCGCGGAAAAAGCACTGATTTTTACCGAGTTCAAAGACCGCGTGGGCGACGTTGTTAGCGGGGCGGTTCGGCGTTTCGATCGGTCCGACGTGTTTGTGGATTTGGGGAAATACGAAGCGTTGCTGCCCAACCGGGAGCGCGTGCCGACCGAAGAATATCAACTGGGAGAGCGGATTCGCTGTTATGTCAAAGCGGTGGAAGAAGGCCCGCATGGCCCCGAGATTATCCTGTCTCGTTCCGATCCGCGCTTTGTCGTCAAGCTGTTTCAGATTGAGGTGTCGGAGATCAATGATGGCACCATTGAAATCAAGGGAATTGCCCGCGAACCGGGTTTCCGGACCAAGCTGGCGGTGTGGACGCGCGACGAAAAAGTGGACCCGGTAGGCGCCTGTGTTGGGCTGCGCGGGCAACGCGTCAAGAACATCGTGCGTGAACTCAACAACGAGAAGGTGGATATCATTCGCTGGGACGCGAATATAAAGAACTTTATCACTAACGCACTGGCGCCGGCCAAGTTAAAGGCCTTCGAGATAGACGAGGCTCACAAGCGAGTCAAAATTACGGTTAGCGCGGACCAACTTTCCCTGGCCATTGGCAAGCGGGGTCAGAACGCGCGGTTAACCTCGAAGCTGACGGGTTGGCAGGTGGACATCGAGCCGGAAGTAGTGGTGACCAAAGGGTTCGAGGAAAAAGTGGCCGAAGCGGTGGATTCCCTGGCGGCGATTAACGGGATTACGCGGGAGCAGGCGGATGTGCTGGTGCATCATGGATTGACACGGCTGGAGGATTTGTTGCAGGCCGATGAAAGTGACTTGGCGGAAATCCCGGGTTTGGGCGATCAGGGGGCGGCTATTTTGGAAGCCGCGCGTGCTGAGGCGGCCCGACGTACGCTCAAAGTTGGTGAAACTCCAATTTCCAATTAATTCGAGTTGATTATACTGGTATTGTCAGAAAGTCTTACGATTTGGGATCGAGCCCCGTGAAAGCTGCATAGCAACCTGGGTTTGAGGTGATAGAGAAATATGCCCGTTCGGATATACGAAATTGCAAAGAAACTCGGCTGGGAGAGCAAGCAAGTTCTCGCCAAGGCGAAGTCTCTGGGCATTACCACTGCGCGGGTAGCTTCCAGTTCATTGGACAAGATAACGGCTGAATACCTCGAACTGGAGATTCTCAAAGAGCATCCGGAGCTTGCCGAACCGGCTCCGGTTCCGGCGCAAGAAACCTCACCAATCCCGGTTGAACAGCCGACAGAAACTGCCGCTGCGCCACCGGTAATCGAGATCAAGCCGAGCGTGGAGCCCGAAGTAGCGGAAGCGGTGGTTCCGCCGGTGATAGAGGAACTTCCCGCTATTCCAGCTCCGGAAGCGGAGGTGGCGGACGTGCCAAGCGAACCCTCGCTCGCGCCGCAAGTTGTGGCGGAGGTTCAACCTCAACCACAATTGGAATCAGCCGTGGTAGAGCCGCCACCGCCGCCGGTTTTCAAGGTGGGCGACAAGGTTGGATTCATTCAGTTGCGGCCGAAGCCGCCCCCCAAAGGGAGCGAAAGATCAGGTGCACAAAAAGCGCCGCCTCGAGGGGCAAGTCCAGGGAAGAAGGCCGACTTTTTTCCACGCGAAGGCGGCTCTGGTGGACGAACCGGCACGGTGGCTTCGGGGACGACGGGGGGCAAAGGAGTAGGGGTTACGAAAGGGGCGGTGGCGGCGAAAGCCAGTGCCGAAGCCAAGTTGCAACTGCCGCTCGATGCCCAGGTTATTACTATCAAGCCGCCGATCGTAGTGCGAGATCTGGCGGAACAGCTTAAACAGAGGCCGTTCAAGATCATTGCGGACTTGATGGAATTGGGCGTGTTAGCCAGCGTCAACCAGGCTATTGACGAGAAAGAGGCGCAGAGGATTTGCGCCAAGTATGGCTACCGGTTTGAAGCGGAAAGGCGCGTGCGCGACGGTGGGCTTCATAAACCTATTGGCCCCACGATTGATCAGGATCCGGAAGATAAAGCCGAGGATTTGATTCCGCGGCCTCCGGTGGTGACCATCATGGGCCACGTTGACCACGGCAAGACCACCTTGCTTGATGTAATTCGCAAGGCCAATGTTGTCGCCAGCGAAGCGGGCGGCATAACGCAGCACATTGGTGCTTATACGATTTCCTTCCCGCACCCCGACCACAAGAAGGCACTGGCCCAAGTTACATTCCTGGATACTCCGGGGCATGCTGCCTTTAGTTCAATGCGGGCTCGTGGGGCGAATGTGACTGACGTGGTTGTGCTGGTCGTAGCTGCCAACGACGGAGTAATGCCGCAAACCCTAGAGGCGCTCAGCCACGCGCAGGCAGCTAAAGTGCCGGTGCTGGTCGCAGTGAATAAAATAGACCACCCCAACGCCAACGCCTTGAGGGTTCGTCAGCAATTGCAGGATAAAGGGCTGGTTCCGGACGATTGGGGTGGCGACACTATTTTTGTGGATGTTTCCGCGCTGACAAAACAGGGCGTGGACAAGTTGATCGAAATGATCCTGCTCCAAGCCGATCTGCTGGAACTCAAGGCCAATCCCAATCGGCGCGCTAAGGGGAATGTGATTGAATCAGGTCTGGAGCCGGGAGGACCTACGGCTACCGTGCTGGTGCGCAAAGGCACCTTGCGCGTCAGCGATGTGGTGCTTTGCGGGCAATACTATGGCCGCGTGCGAGCGTTGATCAACGAAGAGAGCAAGCGCCTGAAAGAAGCCGCGCCTTCGGTGGCGGTGAAGATCCTGGGCTTGAATGGCGTGCCGGAAGCGGGGTTGGAGTTTAATGTAGTAGAGAATGAGAAAGCGGCGCGCGAACTTGCCGAGCAGCGTATTTTGGAAGCCCGGGCGCTGGGGCAGGAACCTGCGCGCGCCAAGGTCACTTTGGAGAATCTCTTTGACCGTCTCGATTCGAGTTCGGGCAAGGAACTCAAGGTGGTGGTCAAGGCTGACACGCAAGGCTCGGTCGAGGCCATCGTGGATGCCCTCAAAAAGATCGAATCGGACAAGGTATCGCTGGAAGTCATTCATAGCGCCGTCGGCACCATCACCGAATCTGATGTGGCGTGGCCTCAGCTTCGAATGCTGTAATTCTGGGTTTTCACGCGCGCATTGACAGTGGCGTGGCTGACCGGGCCAAGCACGAAGGCGTGCAGATCAAGCAATATGCCATTATTTATGAGCTGATTGACCAGGTAAAAGAAGCGATGGCCGGATTGCTGGAACCGCTGGTGAAGGATATCACGGTCGGCGCAGCGGAAGTGCGCAAGATTTTTGAACTGTCCAAAGGCGCCCCGGTGGCCGGGTGCATGGTTGTTAGCGGCCGCATTGCCAAGGGGAAAGTTCGGGTGCGACGGCGCAAAGAGATCATTTATGAAGGAATCGTCCAGTCGCTGCGTCGGTTTCAGGACGAGGTCAACGAGGTGCGTGCCGGTATGGAATGTGGCATTCGGATCGAAGGGTTCCGTGAATTTCAGATTGGCGATAGCATCGAGTGCTACACGATGGAAAAAATCGCCCAGAAGTTGTGAAAATCGTAGCAGCGGAGGCGCTGAATTGCCGGGCTAATTGGGTTAGCAATGTCTGCCCGTCTTGCGGCCAGCGAAGGTTTGCCATTACCTCCTAACGGATCGATCAGACATGGTTTCTCTCAGGCTCCAACGCGTGCGCGAATTGCTGAAGCGGGAGATCGGCGAGGTCATTCGCCGGGAATTCCAAGTCAGCGAGGCGGGTTTGATCACGGTCAACGATGTGGAGGTGGCTGGTGACTTGAAGTCGGCGTTTGTCTTCATCAGCATCCTGGGCAGTGCCGACCAGCAGCGCCAGGGATTAAGCCTGCTGCGACAACATCGCCGGCGTATTCAAGAATTAGTGGCAGGAGCGGTTATTTTGAAGTACACACCGCGGCTGCGCTTTCTGGTGGACGATTCTATCGCGCGCGGGAACCGTGTGCTGGAGATCATCGAGGAATTGGAAAAGACCCTTCCGGAGGAGCCCCCGGAATAACCGTTCGAAACGGAAATTGCTGCAGTGCTGAGGTTGTTTTCACTAAATGAGACCACACCCCAGGATTATTGATCGCATCATCGCAGGCCTTCAGGAAAGCCGGACAATTTGTGTAGCGGGGCATATTCGACCGGATGGGGATTGTGTCGGGTCGCAACTTGGATTGACGCTCGCGCTGCGCAACGCCGGCAAGCAAGTAGTGTGCTGGAATGAAGACCGCATCCCGCAAAAGTACGAATTTCTTGATGCGGACGGCATTATCCAGAAACCAATGCCCGGATTGGAATTTGACTGCGTGGTTGCGGTGGATGCCGCCACATTCGATCGCTTGGGCTCGGTCGGGCAATACATTAGCCGGCGCAAGCTCTTCATCAACATTGACCACCATGAGAGCAACTCACGGTTCGCTGACCTCAACTGGGTTTCGGTGCGCGAACCCTCTACCGGAGAACTGGTTTACCGGCTGCTGAAGATTGCGAAATGGCCCATCACTCGGCGCATCGCCGACTGTCTGTTCACGGCGGTATCCACGGATACAGGCTCGTTTCAGTATGCCAGCACCCAGCCCGGCACGTACCACGTAGCAGGTGAATTGGTGAGCCGCGGCGCCAATCTGGCCAGGATCTGTAATGAAGTGTACCAGTCTTATCCGCTCTCCCGTGCCCGGTTGCTGCGCCATATCTACAGCCACTTCCGTCTGGCACATCAAAATCAGATAGCCTATTTCTGGCTCAAAAAGGCTGATTTAACCCGCACCGGGGCCGATAGCAGCGACACCGAAGGGTTGATTGATCATATCCGCGCCATCGCCCCGGTTGTGGTGGCTTGCGTTTTCGAGGAAGTAGAGCCGGAACTGACCCGGGTCAGCCTGCGCTCAAAAAGTGCGAAGGTGAATGTAAGTGAAATCGCCGCTCAATTCGGAGGCGGAGGACACTCCGCAGCGGCTGGAGCGCGTATTCTCGGCAAACCCCTTTCCGTGCAGCGGAAGGTCATCGGAGCAGTCAGGCGGATGCTCAACTCGATTCACTGATTCGACGCCGTTTCTTAACACGTACCTATTGTTCGTGTGGGCCGGTAGGGATGGTCCTACCCATGGAGAACGAGTCTTTATAGAAACGGTAACGAATGGAACCCCTTGGCGAGGTGCGATATGACCTCATCGCGGCTGCCTGACGAATTTCAGAGCTTTCCCGCTGCCGCCGGATCGGCCAATACCAGAGTTCGGTCGCGGCGCACACGGCTAGCCGGGATCGTCAGCTCTCCCTCACACAATCGTAACAGCATCTCCGCTTTGTCCGCGCCCGTCACCACCCACAGGATGCGTCGTGCGCGATTGAGAATCGGATAGGTCAACGTCATTCGCCGACGGCCCTGGTAAGGTTGGGTTGGTGCCACGTCCGCTTCCGTGACTTGGAGCACCGGATCGCCCGGTATCAATGACGCGGTGTGCCCGTCCGCGCCAAGGCCCAGGTGGACGAGGTCAAGAACTGGCGGAATGCCGGCGATTCCCTGCAGTACGTGAGCGTAGTTTCGGGATGCCGTTTCGAGGTCCGGAAAATCCACAGGCATAGCCTGGATTTGTTTCGCGAGCAGCGAGACGCACCCCAGCAAACTCTCACGCAAGTGAACAAGATTTCGGTCTGGATGTTCCGGTGGTGCCACCCGTTCATCTACCTGCACCACGTAGACGCGATCCCACGGAACTTGCTCGCACGTTAACGCACGCAGCATTTTCCAAGGCGTGCGGCCCCCGCTGACGGCCAGGACGAATCGACCCCGCGCCGCCACGGCTTCCCTAGCCGTGCAGGCGATTTCCCTGGCCGCCGCGGCGGCGACCGCCTCGACGTCCGGTTGCACACGAATTTCCATGATGCCGGCTAGAGCGGTTTCACTGGTCTCGTAGCCGTTTGGTGGCCAAGAACAGGCTGTAAACATTGGCGATTAAAGATTCTGCGGCGGCCACAGTTTAGTTTAAACCGCTCTAACGCTTTTTCAACCGCCGATAGCGACAAATAAGATTGTTTGTGGAACTGTCATGCTTCAGCTCCGGATCACCCGTACTTTCCAGTTCAGCAGCGATATTCTGCGCCAGCACTTTGCCGAGTTGGACGCCCCATTGGTCGAAAGAGTTGATGTTCCAAATTACGCCTTGGGTGAAAACAACATGTTCATAGAGTGCCACGAGCGCACCCAGCGTGGTGGGCGTGAGGCGTTCAGCCAGAAGGGTGTTTGACGGGCGATTGCCCGTGAATACCCGGTGTGGTACGAGCCAACTCGGCGTGTCCCGGACCTCCTCTGGCCTCAGGCCAAAAGCCAGCGCCTCACCTTGCGCAAAGGCATTTGCCAGTAGCAGTTCATGATGATGCCCTAGCGGCACGAGTTCCTGAGCAAATGCGATGAAATCGCACGGAATAAGCCGCGTTCCTTGGTGAATCAATTGGTAGAATGAGTGCTGCCCGTTGGTTCCCGGTTCGCCAAAATAGACGGGGCAAGTATCATAATTTACCGCTTGGCCATCCAAGGTGACGTTCTTGCCGTTGCTTTCCATGGTCAACTGTTGCAAGTAAGCCGGAAAGCGTTTGAGGTACTGTTCGTAAGGCAGAACCGCCACCGCCGGCGCTCCAAAGAAGTTGTTGTTCCAGATGTTCAGCAAGGCCATGATCACCGGCAGATTCCTCTCAAACGGTTCCCGGCGGAAATGTTCGTCCATTTGGCGGAAGCCGTCCAACATCGCGCGGAAGTGCTCCGGGCCTATGGCTATCATTGTGGAAAGGCCAATCGCTGATCCCATGGAGTAGCGGCCGCCAACCCAATCCCAAAAGCCAAACATGTTGGTCGTATCTATGCCAAAGTCAGCCACACGCTGGGCTTGGGTGGAAACGGCGACAAAATGTTTTGCGACCGCTTTTTCATCCGCACCCAATCCATTGAGCAGCCACTGACGGGCGCTTCTGGCATTTGCAATAGTCTCCAGTGTATTGAACATCTTGGAGGACACGATGAACAGCGTCTCCGCCGGATCCAAGCCCCGAGCCGCTTCCTCCAAGTCGCTTCCATCTATGTTAGAGACAAATCGGAAGGTTATAGTCCGGGTGCTGTAATGCTTGAGGGCTTCATAGGCCATCACCGGGCCGAGGTCGGAGCCTCCAATGCCAATGTTGACAAGATTACGGATCGGTTTGCCGGTGTACCCCTTCCAGGTCCCACACCGAACGCGATCGGCAAAATCAGCCATCCGGTCGAGAACCGCATGCACTTCCGGCACCACATTCCGGTTGTCCACGAGCATGGACTCACTCCTGGGGGCGCGCAAAGCTACGTGCAGGGCGGCGCGATCTTCGGTGAAATTAATCTTATCCCCGCGGAACATCGCTTCAATGCGTTCGGACAATCTGGATTCCCGCGCCAGTTGCAGGAGAAGTTTAATCGTTTCGTCCGTGATACGATTCTTGGAATAGTCCAGGAACCATCCTGCGGCTTCGGCATTTAGCCGTTCCCCGCGCTGCGGATCGTTAGCGAAGAGATCCCGCAAATGCCATTGGCGGGCAGTCCGAAAATGCACAGCCAGCGTCTTCCAGGCATCGCGCTCTACAAGAAATTTGGGGCTAACAGTAGGATTCATGATTCTTGATCGCCCCGGCCGTTAAGCGAAGGCCGGCGGCCTTTTAGTCATTCAAAGCAAGGCTGACAATGTTCTGCGCTTCATGGACAATAGCTTCCAAGTGTTTCTCATCGCAGAAACTTTCGGCATAAATCTTGTAAAGGTTTTCGGTGCCAGAAGGTCGGGCGGCGAACCAACCATTGGCCGCCACCACCTTTAACCCACCGAAGGGTTCATGGGATCCCGGCGCGTGCGTCAGCCTGGCAATGATGGTTTCACCCGCCAGGCTCGGCGCCTTGACCGCTTCGGGTGATAGTTTTGCCAGGCGCGCTTTCTTCTCTGGGGTGATTGCAGCGTCAATTCGCGTGTAGAAGGGCACCCCAAGTTCCATAGTGAGCATCTGATAATGCTCTCCCGGATCCTTCCCGGTGCAGGCCGTAATCTCTGCAGCCAACAAAGCCAGCAAAATGCCATCTTTATCCGTAGTCCAAACTGTTCCTTCACGCCGCAAAAAGCTGGCCCCTGCACTTTCCTCGCCGCCAAAACAAAAGGAGCCTTCAAACAGCCCCGATGCAAAATACTTGAATCCCACCGGCACCTCGATCAACGTCCAGCCCAGTTTTCGCACTACGCGATCAATCAGGCTACTGCTGACCAGCGTCTTGCCCACCGCAGCCTTAGGATTCCAGTTTGGCCGGTGACTGAGCAAATAGTGAATGGCCACTGCTAAATAGTGATTTGGATTCAACAACCCTGCCGACGGTGTAACAATGCCATGCCGATCAGCGTCCGGGTCGTTGCCAAAAGCCACTTGGTAATGCTCCTTCAATCCAACCAATCCGGCCATTGCGTAAGCACTTGAACAATCCATACGAACTTTACCATCATGGTCCACTGGCATGAATGAAAAGGTCGGATCCAGCCGCGGGTTAACCACGGTGAGGTCCAACTTATAGATGGAGTTTATCATTTCCCAGAACGGCAGTGAGGCCCCGCCCAGCGGGTCCACCCCTAACCGAAGCCCGCCCGCATGAACCGCATCCATGTCAATGGCATTACGCAAATCCTGGACATACGCTAAAACGAGATCTTCCTTGTGAGTGGTTGCCGCCGAAAGTGCCCGGTCGAATGGGATCCGGCTCACACCAGCATTGCCGTCGCGTAGCAGTTCATTAGCCCGCCGTTCAATCCATTTCGTAACCCCTGTGTCCGCCGGGCCGCCATTTGACGGATTATACTTAAATCCGCCATCCTCCGGTGGGTTATGCGATGGTGTAATAACAATACCATCCGCCAAGGCTTCCTTACGGTTCCGGTTATAAACCAGAATAGCCCGCGAGATAACCGGAGTGGGGGTTACGCCATCGTTGCGCTGGATGATCACCTCGACATTATTGGCGGCCAGTACTTCGAGGGCGGAGCGTTGGGCCACCCCCGAAAGCGCATGTGTATCCTTGCCCATGTACAGCGGCCCACGGATACCTTGGCAACGCCGATAATCACAAATCGCTTGAGTAATCGCTAGAACGTGAGCTTCGGTAAAAGTCCCGCGCAGCGGACTGCCACGATGCCCCGACGTGCCGAAACTGACCGCTTGGTTGCGGTTGCCGGGGTCAGGTTTCTGGTGGTAATATTCGCGCGCAAGTTGCTTGAGGTCCACCAGTTTTTCCCGCGGTATGAGTTTGCCAGCGAGCGGTGAAACTCCCATCGGCTTATTTGTATTGCTGCTAACCATCGCGAGACTCATAAAGGGAAATCTACGCCGATTCAATATTAACTGTTGTCCCAAACTAACTTTAACCTGATTTGCCGGATACGCTGAACTTTCAAACTCCTGTGGACTTTCGAAAACCAACTAAACGAAACCGCAGCGATTCAGTTGGGTGGTTCAACTGCCTGCCCTCATTTCATCCCAAAAAACTAGTGTTATGTAACAGATAACTCTTTACAATGTCGTTTGGCGTGGTATGCTGGGCGGCATGTGGAAATCCGCACAACCTCTCGTCATGGCTCCAGCGCAACAAAGACAGTTGGAAGCGTGGGTCAAAGCG
>Ga0209097_10002071_pt1 | contig 16532 bp, 17 predicted proteins | sample AD_UKC052_MetaG_FD_184419 | JGI IMG/M metagenome (GOLD analysis project Ga0209097, IMG submission 184419) | Active sludge microbial communities of municipal wastewater-treating anaerobic digesters from USA - AD_UKC052_MetaG (SPAdes) (version 2) | ecosystem: Engineered > Bioreactor > Anaerobic >... | reverse complement strand
GCCCGGAGGTTTTCATGAACACTGCAGTGCTTGTTTCTTCCCCCCGCGTCACCACCCGCAAACCGATGACCGTCGCGATGCTGCTGGCGATGATCGTCGTCGGCCTCGGCACCGCTTTTCCCGGCTACGCCCTGGACCTCGTCGCCTTCACCGGCATCACCGGGCCGCTCACCTCGGCCCTGACCCAGATCGCCGCGCTCGGACCGGGAATCAAGGCCCTGGTCGGATTCGTCGGTTTCGTGGTCGCGCTCATCTCGCTTTCCGCGCTACGCAACTTCGGTCCGGTCCTGTTCTACGTCGGCCTCGCCATCTTCGCCGCCGTGGGTCTCGTGATCGCCGGCGCGATCATGGGCGCGGTGATCTGAACCAGCGGCATCGACACCCAGGAGACCGACATGCAAGCGGACACCTATATCCCGCGGCGTCTCGATGACCAATGGAAGATCGGCTTCTGGGATGTCGATGTCGCCGCGCCGATCCTGTTCATGTTCTTCGTCGGCTATCTATCCGGCAGCAAGTTGTCCTTCGCCGTCTGCATGGCGATGGGCATCTTCGTCTCGCGCTGGATTTCGCGCCTCAAGGCGGACAAGCACCCGGCCTATGCCATCCACTGGCTGTACTGGCATCTGCCCGCCAGTCCGATGACCGCGATGCGCGCCACGCCACCATCGCACATCCGCCGCATGGTCGGCTGAGCCAGGAGAAAGCCCATGGACTTCGAACGGCTCAACGGCGACATCAAGGAGATGCGGCGCCGCAATCGCGGGCTGGGCCTGGCGGTCGGCGTGCTCGCTGCAGGCCAAATCCTCGCCCTGGTGGTGATCCTCAACCTGCTCGGGACGGTGCGCACCGTGGTCGTGCCGCCCTCGCTCAACAAAACCTTCTGGGTCACCCGCGACCAGGCCAGCAACGAATACCTCGAGCAAATGGGCAGTTTCATCGCCTGGCTGGTACTCGACGTGACGCCGGCCTCGATCGACTGGAAGAAAGACATCCTGCTCGGCTACGTCGAACCCGACCAGTACGGCCCGCTGAAGACGCGGCAAGAAGTGGAGGCCGAGCGCTTGAAGCGCATCAATGCCGCCACGGTCTTCGCGCCCCAGCAACTGGTGCCCAGCGAAGAAGGCCAGAGCATCGTCATCCGCGGACGCCTGCGCACCCTGGTCAATGGCTTCGAGACCGCCAACGACCTCAAGGCCTACCGGGTCGAGTTCAGCTATGCCGGTGCGCGCATGCATTTGAAGAGTTTCAAGGAGGTGCCCAATGCCGGCAACTGAACCAACCCAAGCCCGATCCCCGCATACGTTTGGCCCCGTGCCTCGGCACGGATGGGCGATGAGTGCCGCCATCGCCGCAACGGCCGCCATCGCCACCTTGACGGCCGTGCCCGCCCACGCGCTGCAGATCGTCGAGGCCAGCGACGGCGTGTCGGTCGAAGCCATTGTGTCGATCAAGGAGCCGACCCGCATCCGCATCGACGGGGCGCCGATCACTGACGTGTTCGGCAACATCCATTCGAGTCATTGCGGCGTGGCGACGGCCCTTCCCGCCACGCCGGGCATGAGCAGCACAGCGCCCGGCGGCGGCGTCAGTTCGGCGATCAATCCGGCCGGCGAGGTCGTGCTGGAGTGCGACCGCGACAAGGGCGAAATCTACGTTCGCCCGGTCGGCGATTCCGTGAAACCGATCAACCTGTTCGTCTCCTCGGCGAGCACCACCTACACACTGCTGTTGCGCCGTGCGGACACGCCCGCCGACACCATCGTCATCCGCGACAAGACGCCCAGGGCATTGAAGCCAGCCACAGCGGCCCAGGCCGGATCCGGACTGTCCCCCAACCCGGTCCGTGCCATGAAAGCGCTGCTGGTGGCGATGGCTTCGGATCGGGTGCCGCCCGACGTCCAGGTCAAAGAGACTCCTCGCTCGGTCCCCCTGTGGATCGAGGCGCGCTTCTCGCTGGTGCGTCAGTACGAAGGGCGCGGCCTGATCGGCGAGAAGTACCTGCTGCAGAACGTCAGCAATGCCCCCATGGTGCTGGCCGAACCGGAGTTCGATCGCGAGGCTGGCGCTGTCGCCGGCGTCAGTATCGAGCAGCACAACCTGCGCCCCGGCGAGAGCACCAGCGTCTACGTGATCCGCCGAGGAGAGGCGCCATGACCACACCGCAGCAGCCCTTCCAGGCCCTGCGTGGCCTGCCGCAACGCCTGTCGCAGCACGTGTTGCAGCACCTTTCCCCCCGGCAACGCCAATACGCCATGCTCAGCGCTTTGTTGGCCGGCGGAGTCGGGCTGCTCTGGCTGATCTTCGCCTTCACCGGCAACCCTCCGAAGACCGGCGCCGCCCAAGCGTCCGCCGGGCAACCGAGCGCGGTCACCAACATCGGCGTCATGCCGCCCGGCGGCCAGGTCAATCCTGTGGATCAATGGGTCGGCACGGCCGGACGCAAGCTCGCCCAGTACGAGAACGAACGTGAAGAGCAAGGACGGCTCAACAAGAACGCCCAAGCTTTCGAAGCGAAGACCATGCAGCGCTTCGCGGACTTGGAACAGCGGCTCACCTCCGCCCAGCAAGCGGCCGCCACCCCGGCGGCGCCCACCGCGACCACGCCGAACACCCTGCCGCCGGCGGCCGGCCTACCCCCCGCCCCGCCGCCTTCCAAGGGTTCGCCCGCCGGCGCGATGCCCAGCGGCACCCCGGGCGACGCCTGGCCGCCGACATCGCTGGCGGCGCCGCAGCCCGCGATCACGCGCATCAGCGTCGCGGACCGGTCCCGCACCGGCACCGGCACCGGCGCGCCGGTCGCGAACACCGGTGTCAATGCGGACACCGCGCCGGGCGGCACTTCGCAAGCTGTCGCCCGGACCGTCTCCACCTTCCTGCCGGTGAGTTTTACCCGCGGCACGTTGCTGGGCGGGCTGGATATCAGGACCGGCGGCCAGTCCCAGTCCAATCCCCACCCGGTCCTGATCCGCCTTTCGGACAACTCGGTCCTGCCCAACCGCTTTCGCGCCGAATACCGCGAGTGCTTCGTGATCGCGGCCGGCTACGGCGACATCAGTTCCGAGCGCGCCTACCTGCGCACCGAGAGCCTGTCCTGCGTACGCGCCGACGGTGCCACGCTGGAAGTGAAGATCCAGGGCAGCGTCTATGGCGAGGACGGCAAGGTCGGCATGCGCGGGCGCCTGGTCACCAAGCAGGGCCAGATGCTCGCCAATGCGCTGCTGGCCGGCGTGGTCAGCGGCATCGGCCAGGGCCTGGCCACCTCGTCGACGGAATACAGCACCTCGGCGCTGGGCACGGTCGCCAGCGCCACCGGCGCCGAAGCCTACCGCGCGGGCCTGGGGTCGGGTGTCGGCAAAGCCCTGGACCGGCTGGCCCAGTACTACATCAAGCTCGCCGAGAACACCTTCCCGGTCATCGAGGTGGATGCCGGCCGCGAAGTCGACGTGGTGATCACCAAGGGCGTGCGCATCGACGTCCCCATGACGGCGGGTGACCCGTCTTCCGCCCGCCTCGCCCACTCCCCGAACTCCCCCGAAACCCGCTATCTGGAGACCTCCGACGATGGCAACTACTGAACCCCTGTGCCGGCCCCGGCGCGTGCTCATCGCGGCCTTGAGCGCAACACTCCTCGGGACCTTCGCCGGCGCCGACGCCGCCACGCCCATTGAAAAGCGCCTGCTGGCGGCCTTGCAGAAAGCACATCCGGGCACGCACTTCACCGAAGTCACCCGCTCGCCCATCGGCGGCCTCTATGAAGTCTGGATGAACGGCAACGTGGCCTACGTGTCGGCCAGCAACCCGCGCTACTTCCTCTTCGGCCGCCTGTTCGACACCGCGACCCTGCGCGACATCACCGGCCCGAAACTGGCGCAGGCCAACAGCGTGAATGCCGCCCGAGGATCGGCCCCGGAAAGCATGCGTACGGCCGCGGCTCCCGTCGCCTTCGATCGACTGCCGCTCAGTGATGCGATCAAGACGGTCCGCGGCAATGGCCAGCGCAAGGTGGCCGTCTTTAGCGATCCCAACTGCCCCTACTGCAAGCAGTTGGAGCCCGAACTGGCCGGCCTCGACAACGTCACCCTCTACACCTTCCTCGTTCCCTTCCAGGGCGAGGCCAAGCCGATCGCCATCTGGTGCGCGGGGGATCGTGCCGCAGCCTGGCAGCGCCTGATGCTCCACGGCGACGACAGTGCGCTCAAGACCGATACCGCCTGCGACCACCCGATCGCCCGCAACCTGGCACTGGCCCACCAACTCGGCGTCCAGGGCACGCCCACCCTGATCTGGGCGGACGGCAGCCGCACCGAGGGCTTCGTGGGACGCGCGGTGCTGGAAGCACGGCTCGCGCAGATCTCTTCACCAACGACGCCGCAAATCACCGCGGAGAAACAGCCATGAAGACGCTCGTGCTGCGCATCGGCGCCCTCTGCCTGCTGCTCCCCTTGGGCGCCTGCATGAACATGTCGGGATTGGGCGGCGACTCGAAGTACGCCTGCAAGGCCCCGGAAGGTGTCGCCTGCGACTCGGTGTCGGGTACCTACGCCAACGCAATCCACAACAACCTGCCCAGCCAACGGGCCAAACGGTCGGGCGCCCCGCGAAAAGAGGCATCCGAAGCGAATCCGCCCGAATCGGCCGTGCCCGCCCCATCGTCCGTCGCCGCCAGCGTTTCCGACACGGCGGTCATTCCCAGACCCTTGCGCTCCCAGGCCCGCCTGCTGCGCTTGTGGATCAAGCCTTGGGAAGACGCCGACGGCGATCTCTACGACCAGGGCTACGTCTATGTCCAGGTGGACAACGGCCAGTGGCTGATCGACCACGTGCAGCGCCAGATTCGCGACACCTATGCGCCACTCAAGGCGCCACCCAAGTCAGTAACGGAAGCCACCGCCGAGCCGAACGCCGGCACCAACGCGCCGGCCGCGCCGATATTGCCGCAACGGCCCCCGTTCGCCGGGCCCAATGCCAACCGTTTGCAGTGAGGTCGCCATGAACGCCCCCCACAGTAATCCCCCGATCGGCCCCCATCGCGACCACCGGCAGGCGCAGCGCTTCCCCTTCGGCCGTCCCGTGGAGTCGCCAGCCGAGCAGTTCGCCAACTGGCTGCCCTACTCCGCCTATCTCGCCCCCGAAAAAATCTTCGTCAACCGCGACAGCATGGGCGTCATGCTCGAACTCATGCCGCAGTCGGGCGCCGACGAGCGCATGGCGGAAGTCCTGGTTTCGCTCTATGCCAACTGTCCGCCCGGCACCGGCATCCAGTTCCACCTGTTCGGCTCACCCCAGGTGCGCACCCAGTTGCGCCACTACGCCAACCTGCGGGTCGAGGACGAGGATCAGGCCGAGCAGGCCAAGCAGTGGGGCCGGCCGGCCCGCAACGGGAACCTGTTCAGGAAGCTCGCCCGCCAGCGCGTCGGCCATCTGCTGCAGGGGGCACAGAAGTCGCTCACCGCCGGCTTCCATTACACGATCCGGGATTTCCGACTGATGTTGAGCGTTGCCTTCCCCGGCGACGCCGAGGATCTCAACAAGCGCGACGAGTTGATGGCGCTGCGCGATTCCATGTCATCCACCCTGCGCTCGGCCTCGCTCCCCAACCGCGTTTGCGATGCCGCCGACCTCATCAACTGGTGCGCCCTCTTCACCAACCCCGACCGCATTTCCCAAACCGATGCGCCGGACCTGCACTACGACGATGGCCGCGAGTTGCGCGACCAGATCGTAGACTTCGACACCATCCAGGACCCGCATCCGAGCGGCCTCACCCTGTGGAAGGAAGCCAGCCCCGAGGTACTGGAGGCACGCTTCTTCTCGATCAAGAGTTTTCCGGAACGATTCGCGCTGTGGCAGATGGGCTCCCTCATCGGCGACCTGATGCAGCCGGCCTTGCAGTACAGCGCGCCCTTTCTGCTCACCCTGGGCGTGCAGGTGCTGGACCCCAACGTCACCAAGTCGGTGGTCACCGCCAACCATGTGCGGGCGACCCAGAACGCCAAGTCGAAGATGGCCGACGTGATGCCGGACGTGAACAAGAAGCTCCAGGACTGGACGGCGGCGGCGGATGCCATCGACACCGGCGGGAGTCTGGTGAGCCTGTATCACCAGTTGGCGCTGTTCACCGCCCCGAACAAGGCGGTCGCCGCCCATGAAGCGGCCAATGCCATCTGGCGCGGCCGCGGCTTCCAGTTGAACGCCGACGCCTACATGCACCGCCAGGCGCTGCTGGCGAGCCTCCCCATGACCTTGACCGAGAAGTTCCACCGGGACTTGGTCAAGATGCGGCGCGTGACGCGCAAGACCATGGCCAACGCCATTCACATGGCGCCGCTGATCGCCGAGTGGCGCGGCACGCGCACCCCCGCCCTGGTCTTCGGCGGCCGGCGCGGGCAGCTGATGACGCTGGACATCTTCGACAACGACCTGGGCAACTACAACTTCGCCATCATCGGCGCCCCCGGCTCGGGCAAGTCGGTGCTGATGAACGAGATGGCCTGGTCCTACCGAGCGATCGGCGCCAAGGTCTGGATGCTCGACCTCGGCCGCAGTTTCGAGAAGCTCTGTCGCAAGGCCAAGGGCACCTATATCGAGTTCCGCCCGGACGTGGACATCTGCCTGGATCCGTTCACCCACATCCTCGACATCAATGAAGACATCGACATGCTGGTGCCGGGCATCGCGAAGATGTGCTCGATGCAGCACACCTTGGAAGAGGTCCAGTACAAGGCGATCTCGGCCATGGTCCTCAAGCTCTGGCGAGAATACGGCAACGACTTGCGCATCACCGGCCTGCGCGACGCCTTCAAGAGCGGGACCATCGAAGAGTTGGGCGTGGTGGGCGACCAGCGCATCAAGGACCTCGCCATCATGCTCAACCCCTACGCCCAGGGTGGGCAGTACGAGCGTTTTTTCGAGGGCAAGAACAACGTCGATTTTTCCAACGACTTCATCGTCATCGAGAACGAGGAACTGAAGCGCCGCCCGGACCTGCATGCGGTGGTCAACATCCTGTTGCTGCATCGGATCACCGGCGAGATGTACCTGACCCGCAACCGGCGCAAGGTGCTGTTCGTCGACGAGCTCAAGCAGCAACTCGGCGACATCGGCGCCGACGATCCGGTCAAGGCCGCCGTGATCGAGGAAGCCGCCAGGCGTGCCCGCAAATACGGCGGGGCGCTGGGCACCGCAACCCAGAGCGCCGACGACTACTACGGCTCGGCGCAGATGGAAGCGGCCTTCAACTGCTCCGACTGGGTCTTCCTGCTGCGCCAGAAGCCGGAATCCATCGAGATGCTCGACCGCAAAGGCCGGCTCACCATGGACGAGCCGAAGAAGCGGCTGTTGAACTCGCTGCGCACCGAAGCTGGCGTCTTCTCTGAGGTGTACATCTCGTCGCCGGTGGGCGAAGGCGTCGCCCGCAACATCCTTGATCCGGCGACCCATCTGCTCTTCTCCAACAAGTTGGAAGACAACGCGCCCATCGACGAATTGCGCGCCCAGGGCCTGTCCATCGACGAGGCGATCGGCGAACTGCTGCGCCGCCGGGGGCATACGGTATGAAGGCCGCCGTTCCCCAATGGCTGGCACAGGGCCTGGTCACCCTGTTCGTGGTGGCCGCCTCGCTCATGGCCTACGACCGCCTGATCCTGCGACCGGCTCTGGTCATCGGCGTGGTCGATGTGGCCGAGGTGTACCGCGCCAAGGAAGCCGAGTTCACCCAGATCCTCACCAAGAGCAGTTCCGAGGAAGACCGCCAGAAGGCGCTGTTCATGGCCCGGGCCTTCGCCCAGCGCCTGCCGCTCGCCCTCGATGAGTTGCCGCGGGAATGCAACTGCCTGGTGATCCTCAGGACCGCCGTGGCCGGACCGACGCCGAATACCATCGACCTGACGGCGCAGCTGCGCAGAAAGGTGGCAGCGCCATGAATTCCGAACTGGTCCAACAGGCGCTAACGCCGGCCGCGTCCATACCCGGCAGAGGACGGCGAGTCGTCAAACATTTTGCCGATTTCCTGCGCCATGTGCGCCGGCGCTGGTATCTCTACCTGCCGATCTTCGCGATCTGGGGCTTGGCCTATGCCCGGCTCTTCATCGACGCGACGCCGCGGCTGCCCGTGCTCTTCAACTGGACGCCGAGCCTGCCGTATCGCATCGCCTGGCTGGTGCACGGACCCCACCCCCTGCGGCGCGGCGACTTCATCGTCTTCTCGTTCGACGGTGAGGCGCAGGCGCGTTATCCAGGGCTGCGCGGCCAGCCCTTCTTCAAGATCGTGCGGGGCTTGCCGGGCGATGCTGTGACCGTCGCCGGTCGGCACGTGGCGATCAACGGCGAGGAGGTCGGCGTGGCCAAGCTGCAGGCCTACGACCATAGTCCGCTAGTACCGATTACGCCCACCGTCATCCCGCCCGGGCACTACTACGTTCAGGGCACCAGCCCCGACTCCTTCGACTCGCGCTACCAGGACAGCGGCCTGGTACGGGCCGAGCAGGTGGTCGGTGTCGTGGTTCCGCTGTATTGAACGGCGCGCCATGACCAAGGCCCTTCTGCTCCTCGCGATGCTCGGCCTCTTGACCCAGCCGGCCGCCCGGGGCCAGTCCAGTCCGGCCCGCGGACCGATCCATGGGACGCCGACGACGCCAGTGATCAAGAACATGCCGCTGGCCGACTATCTCGGCCTGCTGCGGCAAATCGCCCCCGCCGCCGAGGCGGGCGCCACGGACTATCTCGCCGCTTTCGAGCGGCGTTGTGGCCGGGCACTCAGCACGACCGAGTTGCGCCAAGCGATGTCGGCCGGTGACGGCGATCCGGTGCTGATGGGACTGATCCGCGCCAGCCACCTGCGCGACACCGTCGCCCGCGAACAACTCGCCGGACAGATCCGTTGCCCCGCCAGGGTGGCGCGATGAAACGCTGCATCGTGTCCGCTCCCCTGGTGCTCGGTCTGATGCTGGGCGTGGCGGGCGCGCGCGCCATGGATCTGGGCGTCATCGGGCCGACCTACGAGATCAGCGAACCCCATCTGCTCCAGATGATCGAGCAGCGCCTGCGCGAGAAGGAACGCAGCGGCGAACTCGGGCGCCTGGAAGCAGAAGCCCGGGAACGGGGCATCGCAACCGTGAAGAATCCGCCGCCGGTGGCCGGCCTGCGTGCGACCGAAGCGGTGCGGACCTTCTACTTCGATCCGAGCTTCACCCTGGATCGCAACCTCCTCGGCCCCCAGGGCGAATTGCTGTTTGCCGCCGGCACGCGCAAGAACCCGCTGGAGGTGGTGTCGCTGTCCCGGCACCTGCTGTTCTTCGATGCCCGCGACCCGCGTCAGGTCGGCCGGGCGCGGCAGTTGATCGCCCGCTACCAGGGTCGGGTGAAGCCGATCCTGGTCGGCGGCTCGTACCTGGCCCTGATGCAGTCCTGGCACGTCCCGGTCTACTACGACCAGCAGGGCCTGCTCACCCGCCGCCTGGGCATCACCCAGGTGCCGGCCCTGGTGTCGCAGGACGGGCTGCGGCTACGTATCGACGAATTGGCGGTGTCCCCATGAATGCCCATCGCGGCCTCGTTATTTTTCTGCTCGCCGCCGTGCTCGCCTGCGCGGCCGGCCCCAGCCTCGCCGCCGGTGCGGCCACCTGCACCGGCAAGTTTCCCAATCCGATCACCGACATCTGCTGGTCCTGCATCCTGCCGATCAGCATCGGCAGTGCGCGCATCGCCAACTTCGGCGACCAGGAGGACACCGACAACCCCTCGAGCCCGGTCTGCAGCTGCGGCGTCAATCCGGTCATCGGGCTCTCCATCGGCTTCTGGGAGCCCGCACGGCATGTCGAGGCGGTGCGCAAACCCTTCTGCCTGGTATCGCTCGGCGGCATCGATCTCGATCCGGGCATTCCGGCGCCGGAAGCGGCGCGCTTCACCCGCCCGGAAGGCGATGGCGACGGCGGCAGCTTCTACCAGGCGCACTTCTACGTGAACCCGGTGATGTACTGGCTGGACGTGGTGACCGACTTCCCCTGCCTGGAAAAGGGCTCCTTCGATCTCGCCTACCTCACCGAGGTCGACCCGCTGTGGGCCGACGACGAGCTCACCCTGATCCTCAACCCGGACGCCGTGCTGTTCGCCAATCCGGTCGCCATCGCCGCCTGCGCGGCCGACTGCGTCGCCGCCTCGGTGGGCTTCGGCCTCAAGGAGCTTTTCTGGTGCGCCGGCTGCCAGGGTGGCATTTACCCCCTCGACGGCCACGTGCCCTACCACCTGGGTGGCGTGCGCACGGCCGCGCTGATGGCCCAGCGCCTGACCGCCAAGATGCACCGCGAACTGATCGCCTGGGGCTGGCACGGCACGCCCGGCCTGTGCGGACCGTACTTCGAGCCAGTCATGGACAAGACCGCCTACAAGACTCAACTCACCTATCCGATCCCCAACACCGACAAGGAGGCCGGCCGCTGCTGCCAGCCCTTCGGCCGCACCACGGTGCTCTGGGGCGCCGGCAAGGAATACCCGGTGCGCGGAGAGGACTTCGCCTTCATGTTATTTCGCAAGAGGAACTGCTGTGTCGGCTTCTGATCTCCGTCTATCTGCCCGTGCCCTCGGCCTCACCGCCGCGCTCCTAGCTAGCGCGCAAGCCTTGGCGCAAAACCCGCCGGTCATCACCGACGCGGACATCGAACGGGTCCGCCGCGAGCAGCCCGCGATCACCGAGGGAGACATCGACGCGGCGCGGCGGGAGTACAGCATGCCCGGCGATGCCGAACTCCGATATGCACCGGTGCCGAACCCCAACGTCGAGGCGCTGCCCCAGCCCCTCAGCCGCACCCCGATCGACCTCGAAGCGCTGGCACGGGGCTACGCATCGCAAGCCGATGCAATGACTCAGGCGCAGGGGCTGGCGACTGGGCCAGGGCTGTTGGTGTTCGTCAGCCTGTCCATGCCCCGGCCCACGCTGCAGCGTCTGGTCGACCAGGCCGCGCGTGCCAAGGCTTCGATCGTCCTCCGGGGCTTCGCCAACGGCTCGCTGCGCGACACCGTCGCCCAGGTGCAGGGCCTGATCGGTTCCCGCCAGGTGGCGGTGCAGATCGATCCCCTGGCCTTCGACCGCTTCGCCGTCACTCGTGTACCGACCTTCGTGCTGGTGCGCGACGGCACCCGCCCGGTTGCCTGCGCCAGCAGTAGCTGCGCGCCGGCCGACAGTTTCCTGCGGACCTCCGGCGACGTGAGCCTGGACTATGCGCTGCAACACATGCGGCGCTCGGCGCCCGGGTTCGGCCCGCCCGCCGACACCTTCCTGAAACGGATTAAGGGATAGGAGGCCACGATGCGCCGCTGGGTAACCTGGATCACGCTCATCTGCTTCATCACGACGCAGACCGCCGCCGTGGCCGGTCCGTTCGAGGAAGGCACCGCGGCCGGACAACTGGCCAATCCCGTCATCCGGTGGACGGTCAATACGCCGAGTGCATCGAGTGCCGTGCCGGGCTACACCACGACGCCACCGGAAACCACCTACTACGGCCAGCCCAGCCTGTCGGGGGCGGCCAATGCGCGACTGGCCGCCTGCGCCACCAGCACCGACGATCCCGTCTGCCAGGGCCAGCGCGGCGCCGTGACCTCGGCCAACACGCCGCGCACCCCGGTCTCGGCCTACGATCCGGCCGTCGCTGCCGCCCGCGATATCGCCGGCAATCCGTCGAGCGTGCTGGGCAGTCTCGCCGACTATTACTCGGGTTGCACCACCGCCGAGGTCACCACGCCTGCGGGCACTACCAGCAAGGTCTGCAACCGCTACAGCGGCGTCGGCAACTACACCACCCGGCGCGATCTCACGGTCCAGGTCGAACTGCTGCCCAGTTGCACCGAAGGCACGTGGTTCGCCCATGGACAGGTCAACCGCAACGGCGCCGACTACATGGTGGCCGAGGCGCAATGCCGCATCCGCGCCGACGGCTTGCAGCGTTTCCGCTTCTACGCTGCCGGCGGCATGGGCGCCTGCATCGGCTGGCAGGCGCTCGACCTGCCGACGGCACCCGCCGCCCAGGCCGCCTATGTCACCGACCTGTCGCCGCATTGGCAGGGCTACTGCTGGAGCCCCTTCAAGGTCATCATGATGCCGGGCTCGGGCTGCACCGCCGGGACTTGCAGCTACACCTTCCAGTTCGGCACGCCGGTCTATGCCTGCCCCGCCGGGACGGTGCGCGGCGATACGCTGAGCGGCTATTGGGCCGGCGAATTCCTCTCCGGTGGTGCGGCCGACCAGTGCTTCACCCTCTCCGCCCCCGATGCCGAGTCTGGTTGCCCGGGCGGCAGCATGACGATCTACGACGACGCCGGAATGCACTGCGCGGTACCCGCAGGGACCGGTATCCTGGTCGGCGCCTCCGGGTGGAGCCTGCCCTTGTCGTTTGTGCAGCCGACCATGGAGCAGCATGAGACCGACGTCTGGGTCGACAGGAGCGCCGCGCTGACGGAGGGCGGCCGCTGCACCGTGACCACCGCCGACCGTTGCGTCGACGGCCCCGCCACCAAGACCATCGACGGCCGCGCCGTCGCGCGCGCCTGCTGGTCGTATGAGCGCACCCTGACCTGCACCGCGGGCGCCCCGGTGGACGAGTGCGCCCCACTGGCGAGCAGCGGTTGCACCCCGGCGACCAGCACCTGCAAGCAGATGAATGCGGCGACCGGGTTGTGCGAGATCAACCAGGACACCTACACCTGCCCGGTCTCCGCGCAAACCGCCACCACCGCCTCGAACTGCCCCGCCAACGTCTATTGCCTGGGCTCGAACTGCTTCAACACCAGCTACACCAACGACGCCGACTTCGCCCGTTCGATGTCGCTGATGGAAGCCGCACGTGAAGCCGGCGTGTACCTCGACACCGACAACATGCAGGTCTTCAAGGGCGAATCAAACAAATGCCGCGACCGGCTCTTCAAGAACTGCTGCTATTCCGACGCGGCCGGGGCCGGCATGACCAACCAGAGCCTGTTCGGCACGGGTTCGCGCCTCGTCTACGACGTACTGATGAACGCCGACAACCGCGAGTTCCTGTACCAGGGCATGCAGGCGCTGCTGATGAGCGGCGGCTTTTCTGGCAGCTTCACGACCTATGGCGTCACCGTCGCCATCAACGGCACCGCGCTGCCGGCCAGCTCGGTCGTGCTCTACTCCGGCGACGGCCTGGCGGTCGCCTTCGATCCCTGGTCGCTCGCAATTGCGGTAGTGATCTACATCGTCATGTCGATGTCGTCCTGCAACGAGGAGGAAGGCAAGGTCGCGATGAAGGAAGGGGCCGGCCTGTGCCATAGCGTCGGGACCTATTGTTCGTCGTGCATCCGCATCCTCGGCGCCTGTGTCGCCTGCATCGAGCACACCACCGGCAAGTGCTGCTTCAACAGCAAGCTCGCGCGCATCGTCAACGAGCAGGGCCGCGTCCAGGTGGGCAAGGGCTGGGGCTCGGGCGAGAACCCGGATTGCTCAGGTTTCAGCATCGCGCAACTGCAGAGCCTGGACTTCGCGGCGATGGACCTCTCTGAATTCTATGCCTCCATCGTCCCGACGCTGCCCAGTGTCGGGACGATCCAGGGCAGCAACGCCTCGCGCCTCACCACCTGCTACTACGGACAGGGGAAATGCCAATGAAGCCTTTCTATGCCGTTGCGCTGCTCGCCGCATTCGCGTTGCCCGTCTTCGCCGACGACGTGCGCCGCACGCCGGTGCCCGACGCGCGCCCGGTGATGCTGGCCGCCCTGCAGGCGACCGATGGGCAAGCCCACGGCGTCCTCACCGGCGAGATGGCCGATGCGATCACGAGGCGCTTCGGTGCGACCTCGCCAATCTTCATCGACGTGACGACCGAGAAGCGCTACGCCCAACCGGGTTGCAGCCGGCTGAAGGTCACGTTCTGGCAGGACGGCGTTCTGTTACCCGGTGCCACGACGCCGCGCCGGCAGACGATGGACTTCGGCATCAACTACTGCCTCGACGGCCGGCCGCCGCAATCCCTGAGGTAGAGGCTCCACATGAAGCGCTTCGCGTTCCTCACGCCCATTCGCTCGCTGCTAGCGCTGGCCTCGATGCTGGGCGCCTGCGCCGCGTCGGCCCAGGATGCCCAAGATACCGTTTCGCGCTATTGGTCCGACCGTTGGCGCGGTTGGCATTTCTATGAGGATCCCGCAGCCGAGGAACGCGAACGCCCAATGCTGCCGGACAAAGCCGCGACCTCAGCGCCGCCGGTTCGGCCGTTGCGAGCGCCGGAACTGGTCGAGTTCGAACGCCTGCAGAAGACGCTGGAGGACACCCGCAACATCGCCATCATGCGGCCGACCGAGGCGAACGTGCGCCGCTACATGGAACTGGAATCCCAAGTGGTCGCGCGTGCCTCCTATTTCGCCGACGTAGCGCAGCGAGTCGCCTGGGCCACGCCGGCACTCGATCCGACGCTGCAAGGTCGGCCGGTCAACGCCAAGGCACTGGAGGTGTTCGAGCAGACGGAGTCGGTGGATCGCTCCCGGTCGATCGCCGAACTGGGCAAGGACCACGTGCTGTTCTTCTTCTACCGCTCGGACTGCCCGTACTGCCACGCCTTCGCACCGACCCTGGCGGCCTTCCAGGCGCGCCATGGCATCCAGGTGGTGGCCATCAGCGTCGATGGCGGCCCGATGCCGGGTTTCCCCAACGCGCGTGCGGACAACGGCATCGCCACCACCCTGAAGGTCACGCAGGTGCCCGCGGTTTTTCTGGCGCAGCCCTTCACCGGAAAGATCACGCCCATCGGCTTCGGCGTGCTCTCGGAATCCCAGTTACTAGAACGCATCGCCATCGTGTCCGGCCCGCAGGCCGAGGCGATGCTGCCCGGAACGACGCAACGTATTGCCCTGCCGCAGGAGGCCCCATGAACCACCCCGACCGTCCCCCGTTGTGGCGTACCTCTGCCGCGCTGCTGGCGTTGCTGCTGGTCATCTCGCCGCTGCCGCTGCGCGCCGGCGACCTGAACACGGAGGTGAATGACATGTTCAACAACCTGGGCGCCATCGGCAACTACACGGCCCCCGGTGCCTTCCGCGGCCAGACCTTCAATACCTACACCGGCGGCAACCTGATGATGCGCTCGCCCAACAAGGTCTATCAGCTCGCAGCCATCCAGTTCCCCAGCGCCAAGGCCGGCTGCGGTGGCATCGACGTCTTCGGCGGCAGCTTCAGCCACATCTCAGCGACCGAGTTCAAGAACATGCTGAAGAACATCACGGCCGCCCTACCCGGTATCGCTTTCCAGTTGGCGCTCGAAGCGGTCTCACCCCTATTGGGAGGACTCACCAAGTGGGCCAAGGGGCTGGAGACCTGGATCAACAATGCGCGCATCAACTCGTGCGAGACCGCCAAAGCCATCGTCAGCACGGCCGCCGAATCCGTCGGCTACAGCTCGCAGGAAACCTGCGCCGACCTCGCCGTCGAGATGGGCCTGGAGAGCGACCGGGATGCGGCGCGCCGGCGTTGTGGCTCCGACCGGCCCAGCATCCTGGCATCGGCACGTTCCTCCACCGATCCGAATGTGAAGAACAAGGCCCCCTTCGTCGGCAACCTGACCTGGAAGGCACTTCAGTACACGGGTTCCTACCTCGACGATCAGGAGCGCGAGCTGATCATGAGCCTGGTCGGCACCATCATCTACTACCCGGAGGAATCAGCGCGCGACCCCGAGCCGATCGCGCCCACCCTTACCTCGATCAGCCAGTTGTTGTACGGGCAGAGTGCAGCGAGCGGCACGGATGTCATCCAGCACGTGCTCAAATGCAACGACTACACCAACTGTGACGTCGTGACGCTGAACACCGGTTACACCCACACCCCCTTCACCGCCAAGGTCGAAGCCATGATGCACTCGATCGCGGACAAGATTGCCACCCGCACCGCCATCCCCAACAACTCGACCGAGGTCGGCTTCGTGAACCAGACCACCGAGCCGGTCTACAAGATGCTGTCCATCGGCACCAGCATCCCGGGCTCCGGCCTCTCCGACAGCCTGATCGCCCAGTACCGCGACGTCATCGCCGCCGACTACGCCTATGTCTTCCTCGAACGCAACCTGCGCCTGGGCATGGCCGCCCTGGACAAGAACTACACGTTGCAGCAGACCCAACGTGACCAGGCCAATCAGATCCGCCAGCGCGCCCAGGCGATGCTCCTGCAACTCTCGCAGGAAAAGAACCTGCTCTACCAGAAGGTGGGTTCCTTCCGGGCGGTGGCTAGCCACCTGGAACAGCTCGAACGCCAGCTGCGTTCCAGCATGCCGCAGCACGTGATGGACATGCTCGGCCAGCAGGCCGCCTATCTGTCGAAGTAGCGCAGACGGGATCGCGCGAGGAGAAGGACGGCCATGTGGGAGATCTACGCCTACCAGAATGCCGACAGCCTGTTCGGCGTCTTCAACGCCGCGGCGGCCATCCATGCATCGGGGGACTATGCGGCGGCCGTGGCGGCGGTGGCCTTCTGCGGCTTCGCCGCGGCGCTCATCGCCTACGCCTTCGCCCCCGAGAAATTGCAGGGC
>Ga0209097_10002069_pt1 | contig 16539 bp, 14 predicted proteins | sample AD_UKC052_MetaG_FD_184419 | JGI IMG/M metagenome (GOLD analysis project Ga0209097, IMG submission 184419) | Active sludge microbial communities of municipal wastewater-treating anaerobic digesters from USA - AD_UKC052_MetaG (SPAdes) (version 2) | ecosystem: Engineered > Bioreactor > Anaerobic >... | reverse complement strand
CGATACGGGGCGCGTTGCGACGCGCAGCGCCTGTCGCAAGACAGGCAACAGGACTACCCACGGCGCTTCACACCGCGCCCCGCTCCCTCGATGGGGAGATGAGCTGCAGCATCACGGACAGCGCGCGCTGGTCCGGTTGAGGGCCTGTGCCCACCGCTTGTCATCCCGACCGCAGCGACGCGGCGTCAGTCGAAGGACGAGGGGCGCTCACGACCCATCCAATCATGTATATTGTTTTTCGATAAAAACTAAGCTACTAATCTTTCAGCGGATGCCTTGGGTCAGAGGCGCAAATGCCCGGCGCAATGGATGTCCGTCCAAGAAGACGACACAAGAAAAGGGCAAACCTGATGCAACGTGCTTTCCTCCTCCTCATTCCAGCCGCGGCCGCTTTTGCTGCCTCCGGCTGCGTCGTCGGCAGCGCTTCGGGCGCTCCCTATTCGGAATCCCTCCGCTCGACCTACACGGGCTTTGAAAAGGTCGACGCTTCGGCCGGCGTCGAAGTCATCGTCGCGCAGGGCAATTTCGACGTGAAAGCCGACAGCCCCGAAAATGACGACCTCAAGAACCTGATCGTCGAAGTCCAGGGCAACACCCTGCACATCGGCCGCAAGCAGACAATGATGATGGGCTGGGGCAACGGACCGCGCTATCGCGTCACCGTTTCGGCGCCTGCCTATTCCGGCTTCGAAGTTTCCTCCGGCGCCAGCCTCGAAGGCTCCAGCCTCCAGCTGAGCGATGTCCAGATCGATGTCTCCTCCGGCGCCAGCATCCAGCTCGCCGGCGCGTGCAAGGCGCTTCGCGTCGATATCTCGTCGGGCGCGCAGTTCGATGGCGAAGGCCTGAAGTGCGATACGGCAAACGTCGATGCGTCCTCCGGCGCGCACGCCGAAGCGTTTGCGGCGCGCACGGCTGAAGGCAACGCCTCGTCCGGCGCCAGCGTCAATTTCCACGGCAACCCTGCCTCGCTGCAGAAAGACGAATCGAGCGGCGGCTCGGTCAGCGCGCGCTAGGCCCCGAAAACATCGCCACAGGAAACATCGCAATGAACAGGATCACCTGGCTCCTCCCCATGGCGGCGCTGGCCGCAACGGGCGGCTGCGTCATGACTGAACCCACCGAATCCCGAAACTTCAACCAGTCGGGCTTCGACAGCATCAACGCCTCCGGCGGCGTCAATCTGGTGCTGAAGCAAGGCCCCTATTCGATCAGGGCTGAAGGTCCGAAAAGCAAGCTCGACAAGCTCGTCATTGAACAGCAGGGCACGACCCTGTCAGTTCGCCGCGAGCCGACGATGAACTGGTTCGGCGTCAGCACCCGCGACGTCGTCACCATCACCGCGCCAACCTACACGCGCATCGATGCAACCGGCGGCGTCGATATCGAAACCACCGGCCTCCGCCTCCCAGCCCTCGCCCTCAAAGTCAGCGGCGGCGCCGACATCGACGCCACAGGCTTCAACGTCGATCAGCTCACTGTCGACGGCTCGGGTGGCAGCGACGTGAACCTCGCCGGCGCTTGCAAGTCGGTCACGATCGACGCCTCGGGCGGCGCTGATTTCAGCGGCAAGGACTTCGCCTGCGAAACGGCGACGGTCATCGCCTCCAGCGGCTCGGACGTCGATGTTCGCGTGTCGCTGAACGCTTCCGGCCGGGCCTCATCGGGCGCCGATATCAACTTCATCGGCAACCCGGCGACCTACACCAGCGACCAGGACAGCGGCGGCGAAGTCGAGCTACGCGCGCCCTGACCTGACGGTCCTGGAAAATGCTCATCCCGCTCCGATGTAACTCGGAGCGGGATCCAGGGCGCCATCGCTTGGGACGACGACTCGCTGGATGACCCCGGGACCCGATACGCATGTCGGGACGAGCGAGAGAACCTTCGGCTTCTAGCGTCCGACAGGGTTCATCAGGGTCACGCGCGAGTTGCGCGGAATGCCGAGTTCGGCGAACGACCAGCTCATGCGGCGGCCATCGGGGACGAGCGCCTTGCAGTTGTCGTCCTTGATCCTGCGGAAGCCGACCGCGAACTTGTCATCGCCCCGGTCGCGCACCACGGGGGCGAAGTCCTGCTTCTCGGTGCAGCCATTGGAGTGGGCGATGATCATGACCTCAGGCCCGCGCGTGCTCACCTCGGCGCCGAGCACGTAGCCGAAGTCATCGTCGTGATCCCAGTGCGATTTCCGCACATCAGCATCTACCACGATGCAGCCGGAGAGCGTCACGCCCGCCAGTGCCGCCGCCGCCAGTCCCGCAATCTTCTTCATATCCAGACCCCGTTTTTGTCGTGTTGGGATCATTATCGATATTCGATATGAACGTGCGATGAATATTTGGCTATTTCGGGCGGATCAGACCTTCAGGCGCGCCAGAATTCGCGCCAGCTCAACCTGCCGGTTGATGTCCATCTTCCGGAAGATGCTCTTCATCTGAGCCCGCACCGTCGACGCCGCAACATTCCTGCGAACCGCGATCTCGGTGACCTCCAGACCATCCGCGATCATGGTCGCGACATCGGCCTCCGAGATGGTGAGATCGAACAGGCTGCACAGCGCCGCGGGAATTGCGGAGTCCTGCTTGCCGAGATCCGACAGCACCAGCAGCAACCGCGCGCCCGGCAACGCATCAAGCCCCGCGCCGACAACCTGCGAGGCCGTCACCATCACCGGGTGCCGGCGATCCTGCCCCCTGACCAGTATGCTCCTGCTGACCGGCCCGCCCGATCGCGCCGACAAGGCCAGCCCCGCAAGCCCCGCAGCATCCGCCGCATTGGCGCTCCACAGCACGCCATCCTTCACGCCGAAGTCGCGCCCGAATATCCGCTCGGCCGCCGGAGTGACGGAGCTGACATGCCCCGCGTGATTGATGATGACCGCCGGCGTGCCGCTGCTGGCCAGCCCCTCCAGCATCCCGCCGGCGCGCGACTGCTGCAATCGCGCCGAAAGCGACGCCACCCGTATCGCCGTCCGCGCAACCTGCTTGAAAGCGCTGGCGTCAAAGCCGTCGATCACGCCCTTGTCCTCGCCGCGCGAGGCAGAGCAGAACCACTCCTCGCCGCCGACGTTGAAACGGATGCCGGCATAGTTAGCCATGTTCAGCGGGCGATAGAGTTCGTTATAGACCGCAGAGTTCAGGCGCTCTTCCGCGTCGACCGCGCGGTGATCGAGATAGAGCCGGCCAAGCGGCTGCTGCGGCTCGGTTCGCGCGCGATAGTCGATCTCGCGCCAGCCTCCGTCGAAATAGCGGGCAATGCCGGCCTTCTGCTCGTCGGAAGCAATGAAGGCGGGCCGAGCGAGATCTGCGGAGACGAGGCAGAAGAAATCATAGTTGAGCAAGCGCCCTGCTTCTTCCATTGCCTCTGGCAGCCGCTCGGGCTGGTAGTGACACTCTTCCAGCAAGGCCTCTGCCGCCGCCAATCGCAATTGCTTCTCCCGAACCAGCGTCGGACCCGCTCGGCAAAGCGAACTGTAAGGCTCCTAACAATGATGCATCAAGCCGGCTTGCGACGCATGTGCACGGCGGCGGCGCTTGGGGCCGCTATCAAGGTGCGACTTGGGATCGCGGGGTGCGCAATTGCTGGGAAAGCCTGTTCAAAACGAGCTGATACCGGGTTGACCCGAACACCTGCTTGATCCGATATCGAAGGTTCCGAGGCCCGTCCCCCCAACCCAGGGCCGAGGATGGAGGGGGCGCCGGGCAACCGGCGCCCCCGACACGTTTTAGGGGTTACAGCCACTCACGCGGCCAAGCGGCTTTCGCCGTTCCCCGTAACCTCGGATCCTAGATACCAACCACGGCGAACACGGCCATTCCCCATTTTAGGTATGAGCCAATCCACCCCACGGCCCGTCAGTCGATCTGATACTGCTCCAGCCGATAGCCGGGGTCGGGGTATTCCGGCTTCATTTCTTCCAGCGCACCGCGGATAAGCCGCGCAGCGATCGCATCCCGGCGCGAGCGGCTGTCCGACGGAATGACATGCCACGGCGCCCATGGAGTCGAGCAGCGCTGGAGGACTGCCTCATACGCATGCTGATACTCGTCCCACAGCTTGCGATCTTCGAGGTCGGACGGGTTGAACTTCCACCGCTTAGCGGGAACTTCCAGTCGCTCCCGCAGCCTTTCGCCCTGCTCTTCCTTTGAGACATGCAGCATCAGCTTGAGGATGTGGGTGCCATTTTCCGTCAGTGACTTCTCAAACTGGTTGATCTGCTCATAGCGCTTCTCGACCTGCTTGGGCGGGGCAAGGTTGCGCACCTTCACGACCAGCACGTCTTCGTACTGCGAGCGGTTGAAAACGGTGATGTGACCCTTGCGCGGGGCAACCGCGTGGATGCGCCAGAGATAGTCGTGCGCGAGTTCGATCTCGGTCGGCTTTCCAAACGCGTGGACGTGAACGCCCAAGGGGCTGGTGTATTTGAAACACTCTTTGGTCGTACCGTCTTTGCCCGCGGTATCGATGCCCTGCATCACAACCAGCAGCGAGCCGCATTTACTGGCGAACATGGCGTCCTGAAGTTCGTTGATCACTAACGCGTCCGCATCCAGGGAAGACTTTGCATCCTTCTTGGACTCGAACAGCTGATCGCCACGCGTTGGCCGATCTTTAAGCACGAAGGCTTTTTTGTCCTTAGGATCGACCACCGTGCGCGCGTGGACATCCTTGATGCTTGGCTGGCTGGACATGGCGGCTCCCACTACTTCAGAGCCACGCTAGCGCAGGCACGCCATTCCGTCTTGCCTTTCCCCTCTGGAGCGAAACGGCAAAGCGAAAGGGCGGCCCGTTTCCAGGCCGCCCTCTCCAGTGTCTCGTTCTGTGGCCCGTCTTACGACGAGTAGTATTCGACCACGAGGTTCGGTTCCATGCGGGCGGCGTAGGGGATGTCGCCCAGCGCCGGCATGCGGACGAACTTGGCCGTACCGGCCTTGTGATCCACTTCCACGTATTCGGGAACTTCACGTTCGGCCGAGCCCATGGCTTCGATCACGAGCGCCATGTTGCGCGACTTGTCCTTGACCTGGACAACGTCGCCCGGCTTCACGGTCATCGAGGCGATGTTCGCCTTCTTGCCGTTCAGCGTGACGTGGCCGTGGTTCACGAACTGGCGGGCCGCGAAGATCGTCGGGACGAACTTGGCGCGGTACACGACCGTGTCGAGGCGCGACTCGAGGAGACCGACCAGCAGCTCGGCGGTGTTGCCGGTGCGGCGCGAGGCCTCTTCATAGGTCTTGCGGAACTGTTTTTCCGTGATGTCGCCGTAGAAGCCCTTGAGCTTCTGCTTGGCCATCAGCTGGATGCCGAAATCCGACGGCTTGTTCGAACGGCGGGCGCCGTGCTGGCCGGGACGGGTCTGGCGGGTGTTGATCGGGGATTTCGGACGACCCCAGACGTTTTCACCAACGCGGCGGTCGAGCTTGTACTTGGCGTTCTGGCGCCTGGACATGGTAGCCTCTTCTTCGATGCGCTCCGGCGGGACCCCTATGGCCCTCGCGATCTCAACGGCGGAATGCGCACCACCCGTAATTTCCAGGCCATTTCCGGCGCGGAAGCGGGCAAAAACAGGATCGGCGGGGGAAAGTCAAGCCGGAGCCCGGAATCGAGCCAAATGGCTCATTCCCGGCACGTTTTTCAACTCGCTGGTTCCTCAATCGGCCCGTCTGGACAATGACGGGAAGGTTTTGATGGGCGGCGTCTGTTCCCCTTGAAAACTTGCGCCAAGTCGGAAATGTGAGCGGCTTGTCGGCCGCGCAGGCCTCGGAGCGTCAAAGACACATGGAATTCTTCACGCCCGAAGCCATCCAGGCTTTCTTCACTGTCGTCATGATCGATCTGGTGCTCGCCGGCGACAATGCGGTGGTCATTGGCCTGGCCGCCGCGGGCCTGCCGAAAGAGCAGCGCGGCAAGGCCATCCTCGTCGGCGTTCTTGCCGCCACTGTCCTGCGCATTCTCTTTGCGCTGGTCGCCACCCAGCTGCTCGCCATCATCGGCCTTCTGTTTGCCGGGGGCGTCCTGCTGCTCTGGGTATGCTGGAAGATGTGGCGCGAACTTTCGACGCCGCACAGCAACGACCCCGAAGCAATCGAAGGCAAGGATCTGGACGGCGACGGCAAGATCGCAGGCCAGACCATTTCCAAGAAGACACTGGCCCAGGCCGTCACCCAGATCGTGATCGCTGACGTTTCAATGTCGCTCGACAATGTGCTCGCCGTGGCTGGTGCAGCTCACGAGCATCCGTGGATTCTCGTTTTCGGCCTCGCCCTGTCTGTCGTGCTGATGGGCGTCGCGGCGACTTTCATCGCGCGGTTGCTCTCGAAGCATCGCTGGATCGCCTATATCGGCCTGCTCATCATCCTGTACGTGTCGCTTCACATGCTGTGGGACGGCGGCTGGCAGGTGTATGACTGCAACCCGACCTGGTTCGGCCAGACCGAGATCGGTCCGCACTGCCCGATCAACCCCACAGTGCCCGCCGCCCTCACCCCGCACTGAGCGGCTAGAAACTCCCCGAGACGAACAGACGGACGATCGGCCCGAACGTGCGATACTGCTCGTCGGTGAAAGCGAGGGGGTTCGTTCTCAGCCGCGGCGAATCCGGATCGTTCGGATCAGCTGACTGATAGACCTCGCGTTTGAAGTTCTCCGACGTGTCGTTGAGGTTCACCGCCTGCAGGCGAACCTTCATGCCGAATACATCCTTGTTCTCGATCGAGAAGAAGTTCACCGACGGCGCATTCCATTGGCGCGACACTTCGCTCAGGCGATAGAAGGCGTAGTTCTGATATTCCTCCAGGCCGCCCGTCAGCGTCCACGGCGTGCCTGGGATATCCCAGCGCAGGGCGACGTTGGCGGTGATCTTCGGATAGTTGCCGATCTGGCGCGCCTCGCCCGTCAGCGGATCGTCAAGCTCGCTGTTGCGATAGCGCCATGAGAACTCGGCCTGCACGCCCTTCGCGCCGATGGGATCGAACTTGATCGTGCCGGACGCGGTGATCGAAGAGGCCCAGGCTTCATCGATATTGCCGACGCCTTCGCCGCGAATGTCGGCGATGTTCGACACCTGCTGCCCCTGCGCGCCGATCGGCACAAGATCCACCACGTCTTCGATGCGGTGGTATTCGCCTGCGAGCTTCACGGCGCCCCACGGACCAAGCGTCTTGTTGACCTCGGATGAAAGTATCCACGACTGGTCGGGCACCAGCTCCACATTGCCGGTGAACGCATTGTTGTTCTGGATATCGACCGACGACAGGAAGTCCCCGAAATCCAGCTGGCCAACCTTGCGTTCGGCCTTGAAGGATACATCGAGCGTGTCGTCGACCTTCCACACCAGCGCGAGGAAGCCTTTGGGCCGCACAAATTCGCGCGTCAGGCCGCCTGCGCCTTTTTGCGACAGCTCTGAGTATTCAACACCAATCGAGCTTTGCAGGCTCCACGCGTCACTCAGCTTGCGGCTGTAGGACAGGTTGGTTTCGGCGCGACGCTCCTCCACCCGGGCCGTGCCACCCGGCAACACGGCGAGGTCGTAGCTTCCGTCGAGCGCCCGCTCGCCAAAATCGGTTGCGACATCGAGAAAGTTGAATGCTCCCTCAGCGGCGACCTGCATGTCTCCACCGAAAGCCGCGAAACCGTATTCGCCGCGAACGATGCTTTCGCCCTCTTCGGCGTGCTCGATCAGGCGTTGCCCGGTATCGGCAATATAAGCGCCGCCATCGTCGTAAGACTCGATGGTGACAAGGTCGTCGCCTTCTTCATAGCGATGCAGCGCGATCAGCTTGAGACGGCCCGGACCGAAATCAAATTCATAGTCGGCGCCGAGTTCGCCGCCGAGCTCATCCTCGCCAATCGCGGTGTAACGATAGAGCGGGTCGCTGTTCACGGGATTGCGGAACGAATCCTCGCGCCCGACGAAGTTGAGCGAGCGAAGCGACAGGTTCATGTTGGCGATCGCGCCGTCCTTGGCGTCGTAGGTCAGCGTGGCGGCAAGGTTTGGCTCCTCGCCGGCGCCGTTGAACCCCTCGCGGCGAAGGTCCAGCAGATTACCCGAACCGTCGCGGATAATGCCTATGCCATCACTGCCGTTGTGAAACTCCGCCAGATCGAGCGATGCTGACCATGACCAGCCATCTTCGGTCTTGCCATTGGCGGAGACAGATCCGCGATACCAGGAGGGCTGCAGGTTCTCGCGAAACTCGGGCACGACTTCCCAGTTGCCGCTGAATGCATCGACGTGGGCGATGACGTTCGCGACCTGTCCAGACAGGCCCGGGATGTTGAGCGTTGCGCCATCGACGACTTCGATCCGCACCACGCTCTCGGCCGAAATCCGTCCAAGCGCTGTCTGCGCATCGTTCGACTTGCCGGACACCCGGCGGCCGTTGATGAGCACGTTCTGCTTCGCCTGGCCGAAACCGCGCTCGTTCTGGTCTTCATTGTCGCCGTTGACGCTGAAACCCGGAATGTTGCTGACCATGTCTGCGGCGGTCTTCGGTGCGAAGCGCGCGAAGTAGGCGGGCTCGTAAACCTGGGCCTGGGATACCGCTTGCGTTGGGGGAGCCGCCGGCTGCGCGATCGCGGCGGGCGGAACAGCCAGCGCCATGACCCCGCCCGCAATCGAAAGCGTGCTCGCGTTACAGAAAAATCCCGCACGTCCGCCTGCGCGGCGGGCGCCTACCTGACCTGTCGACAATGCTCGTCCCCTGACCTTGACGGTTTCTATGGAGACGCTGATCCCTCCGACAGGGCAGCGACTCAGTACGCTAGTCGTAGTTCTACTTCGGCGACTTCGTCTCAGACACCGCGCCTTTGGAGCGCAGGTAAGCGGCGACTTCGTCATTTCCGTGACGCTCGGCCATTTTGAGAGGCTTGGTCGCGCTTCCGACGCGGGACGCCAGATTTACGTCGGCGCCCTTTTCGACGAGCAGCTTGACCATCGCGAGTTCACCTTCCGCAGCGGCTTTCACCAGCGGCGTGTCATGACCGGGCACGGACGCGTTCACGTCGGCGCCACGATTGAGCAGGAGCTGCGCGATAGACAGCGCATTGCTCTCGGCGGCGACGCTCAGCGGCGTGCCGGCGCCCGGGAAGCCGAGGTTCACGTCTGCGCCTGCATTGATCAGCGCACGGGCCACATCCGTGCAGCTGTTTTCGGCGGCAACGACCAGAGCGGTGCCGCGGCCGGGCGAAACGAAGTTCACGTCCTGTTTCTTCTCGCCAATCAGACGGTTCACTTCCGTCACGTCGCAATCGTCAGCGGCTTCATAGAGGGCGGAGTGTTCGCGCATCGAGTGATCGAAGTCGAACTTGATGCGATCGAAATCGCCACGAGCGCGGGCGGCTTCGATTTCCGCGCGGGCTGCGGCCATCGCTTCACGGGCGATCGCCATGCCATCATGGCTCTCGCGGATTGCGGCTGCGATTTCATCGCGGTGCGAGGCAACTTCCTCGCGCGCCTGGTCGAGTGCCGCGCGGATTTCGGCTTGGAGTTGGGGACCGAGGGCCGCACGCATTTCCTCGTGCGCTTGTTGAAGGGCATGACGCAGCTCTTCCTGGTCGAAGCCGCCTGCGTTCTGCCACTGGTCCATGTGGTCAGGATCAAGCCCGGCTTCACGCAGCGAGTTGCGGATGTCTTCCATGACCGCCGGCATTTCGCGCATCATTTCATCGTTCACCGACGTCGAGATTTCGGCGCCAAGCGCGGCCATTTCGGCCGACAGCGAGGCGAGTTCAGCCTGCAACTCGGGCGAGAGGTTGGCCATCTCGGCCTGGAGTTCCGGCATGATCGAGTTCATCAACTCGCTGATCTCGGCGCCGAGGCCCGCAAACTCCTCGCCATCCCACTGGAAGTCAAAGTCGTTCGGACCACGGCCGTCGAGCTCGTTCGAGCGCAGCCCATCAGCTGGCGGAAGCTCCGCGAGCTTCGGCGCAGTCAGGTCGATCGCGGCTTTCGGGTCCGGCGATTGAGCTTCCGCGGTGAAGCGCGGCGTCACCATCGCAGCAACAGCAACCGTGAGGGCCAGGCCGGCGAAAGCAAGCCGCCCCGAATAATTGGCCGGATGGCCGCCGGTCTTCGCGATATCAATCAGGCGCTTGATGCGGCGGCCGAATTGCGAGCGCGGACCAATGGCGCCGACCGCGAGCTTGGGCGCACGCACCCAGAGCTGGTTCTCGGCCTGCGTCGTCAGCGAGCGGGCAAAGGCTTTGGCGTCGCCCGTGCGATCCACAGCAGCTTCGTCGCAAGCGACTTCGCGCTCTTCGTCGAGACGGCGGCTGATCCAGTAGAGCGCCGGGCTCCACCACATCAGGGCCAGCACGATGCGTTGACCCAGCGCGGCGAGCATATCCCGGCGACGGATGTGGGCGTGTTCGTGCTCAAGCAGGGCAGCCATGCCGGGCGAAGCCAGCGCGATGGACTCGGGCAGCACAATTGCGGGCTTGAACAAACCAGCAGCCATCGGGCCGGGCGCTTCCGCGCTGACAACCACACGCACGCCGTTCATCCGGCGCTTCAGCGCAGCGGGAAGGTCCGCAGGCTTGGCGCGCGCCACAAGCCGCTCAACGGCGACGAGGTCACGCACGGTTCGCGCCAGCAGCAGGGCGACGCCGGCAAGCCAGATGGCCAGCAGCGGCAGGCCAAGCTCAGGCATCTTGATCTCGGGCAGCGTGAAGAGCGGCGTGTGCGAGATGGTTTCGGTATGCACAATCACCGGCGCGACAGGCGCAACCGGCGCCGCCGGCTTCGTCACGATCGTGCCGACGGGAGCTGTACCCGCGTCAAACACGGTTGGAACAACCATCGGCTCAACCGGCGCAACAGGCGCGGCGACCTCTACCGTCGCGATCGTCGCCGTGTTTGCAAGACTGACCGGAGCGTTGAGCTGCTTCAGCAGCCCCGCCACAATCGTCTCGCCGGGAATGAACGCAGCCAGCGGCAGCGCCAGGCTGGCGACGAACGCCGCGGCGGCCAGGCTGTAGCGCGTCGCGCCTCGCATGCGCTTTCCAAGAATGAGAACACCGGCGAGCACGGCGGCCAGCGCCACGCTCTGCCAGAGGTGTCCGAAAATCATCGTTTGCGGCAGGCTCACATCAGTCATTGCCGTCCTCCGGGGAGATCTGGTCGAGTTCGTTCTTCAGCGACTGAAGCTCGTCAGCACTGAGACTCTCGTTTCTTATGAGATGCTGCGCCAGTTCGGTCGGCGAACCTTCGAAGAAGGTCGAGACCATCTTGCGCAACGCGCGGGAGCGCGCGTCAGCGCGCGAGACAACAGGCGTGTAGATGAAGGCGCGACCGTCCTGGCGCGGCTTCACGTAATCCTTGTCAGTCAGGATACGCAGAAGCGTCAGCACGGTGTTGTAGGCGACCGGATAGCTGTCCTCGAGCGCGTCGGTAACGTCCCGCACACTCGCCTCCCCCTTGTCCCAGAGCACGCGCATGATGCGTTGCTCGGCTTCAGTCAGGACATCGGATCGTGGCTTGGGCATGGCTTTTTGTCTCTTTTGCCTAATCTCTTTGTCCGGCGTCCTGACCGATTCCGCAGACAACTAGTTCCTTAGGTGCAGCACATTCTCGTTTATCGATAATCGAGTCAACTAGGTTTCTAGTTGGGTTTTGCATTTTTCTGAAGCGACCCGATCTGAAGGTGCTTTCAAGACCAGATGAAGTTGTCGCAAGTAAATTCAGGCGAATGCTCCAAGATAGGTTGCACCGCACAATTCGGGAAACAGTTCGGTTTCTGCAGGGTCAAAGCGTTGACGTTTGAAACCTGTTGCGTCGATTGACGTTGGTCTGTCTCCGAGGGGGCGTCCGCCCCGCTTTATGGAGAAATAGACATGATTCGCACCACGCTAGTTGCCGGCATCGCTTTCACGGCTCTTTGCGCGCTTCCCGCCAGCGCCCAGCTTGGTCTGGGCGGCGGCGGACAGGTTCAGGTTCCAGGCGCTTCAATCGGCGGCGCTGGTCAGGCGACGGTGGATACGCGCCCGGCGACCGACACCGTCCGGGACGCTGCGGGACATACCAAGGCTACGGCTCAAGCAACTGCCGACGCAGCAAAGCAGAAGGCAGCTTAAGCCGCCGCCCGTGCGAAAGCCGCCAAGCCTGACGTTCAGGCTGGAGCCAGCACATCGACGTCGGCTGGCGTCGGCGTGAGCCCGCAGGGCGCAAGTGCTTCAGCGTCTTCGAATACCTCGGTGTCCGGGTCGGTGCAGCCTCACCGCTAGTCTCACGATCGCTCGACAAGTCATCCCGAAAGCGGTGTCGCTTTCGGGATGATTTTCATTTCGGCTATCCCGCTGCCGGGAAGGACAGCGGATCAGCGGACTCAAGACCGAACGAGCCTTTCGGATTTGCGTAGTCGCCCAGCAGAAGCTCGTAGTGCAGATGCATCGGGATCTGGTAGCTGGCTGTATTGCCCATCAGCCCCAACTGCTCTCCCGCGCGCACCGAAACACCCGGCGTCAATCCGCGCCCAAACGAAGCCAGATGGGCGTATCGCGTATAAACGCCGCCGCCATGATCAATCAGCATCATGTTGCCGTAGTCGTCGCGGTATTTGAGTTCGATGATCGTGCCATCGCCGCCGGCCAGCACTGGCACGCCAATGTCCGCGTGATAATCCAGCCCCTTGTGGAGCCGGTCGCTGCGCGGCCCATAACCTGACGACATGCAGGCGCCAGGCGTCGGGAAAGTCGCAACACGAACGCCCCTCACCTGCACCATTGACTTGAAGCCGCTCACCAAGCCGCTCGTATTCGCAGGCGCATTCGACACCGACATGCGCGGACACAACGACAGCTGCGTCGAGAAGATCGCGCCGGGCTCGCCCAATGGCGACATCACCATGACTTGCGTCGTCGGTTTCGGCGGAGGCGTGACCGCTGCCTCAGGCAATGGCGGAGGTGATGAAGGGCTGGAGGCTTCCGCAAGAACCGGCGACGATGCCGGTGCGGGAGCAGCCGCAACCGGAACATCGACAATCTCCATGCCTGTGGGAATTGCAGAACTGCTGTCCATCGCGAGGTTGTCCAGCTGCTCTTCCAGCGTGCCGTTGTCGCGCTCCACCATGATGACTTCGCCGGCCGCAACGGCGAACTCGTTGATCTGAGTTCTCAGCGCATCAAACTTTTCGGCAGGCATCAGCTCGCGCAGGCCGGCAAAACTCACCTGCTCAAGTCGCAGCTTCGCGCGAAGATCGTTGGCGCTGCGATCGATGGCGTCGGTCCATTCGGGCGGGGCTGGCCAGATGCTGCCGCCGACCCAGCCAACGAGACCCGATCCGCCTGCGAGGGCGGTTACCAGAAGTGTCTTGATCATGTCCAATCTCCCACCCGGGGCGGTCTTCGCCGCCCGTCTGGGTCAGAGCCTAGGCCTCCTGATCGGGAGAGTCAGCCATAGGCAAAGCCCCGCAAACGCCGATTTTCAGCTGATATGCGGGCCACGGAGAACCAGCGCGCCCGGCGCGCGTTCTGCTGACGCACGGGTGGACCAAGGGAGACCGCCTCATGATCCGCCACTCCGACCCAGCCGTTCTGACAGCAACCGCGATCGTATCGATTGCCGTCGGCTTCGGCGCCGCGACGCTGATGCCATCGCGCGACGCGGCGCATCAACCGATCATCAACGCGGACGCCTGGGAGCGAGCAAGCCCGTCTCCCGTAGTCGCTCAACCCGTCAGCATCGTGAACTCGGCTCCGCATTGTAGCAAATGGGCCATCTCCGATGTCGCGATGGAAGAAGTTCTCGACGAGATGATCCGACGCGGCTGGCGCCCCCCTACGCAGGGCGAAGCAATTGCGATGCTGGATGACGCTCGCACAACCGGACTGTCAGCCGTCGATCCAACGGCGCCGATGCCTTATCGCGGCGCATGGACTGCGAACAGCACACTCGGAGATGAGGAAGCATCTGCCAACTCACCGACTACTGGCGAGGCGAGTGACGAACCCGAAGAAACTGAACCGTCTCCTCCGCCCGCCTAGTCTTCCCGCTTCACGCGCGCCTTGCCCCGTCCGATCGCCAGCGCCTTCACGGCGCCTCGGAAAGTGCTCACCTCCTGCGCTGTCCATCCGGCCCGCGTGAAGGCGTTGCGCAAATTTTGTGTCATTGGCGCGCGTTTGGCGTCTGGAAAAAAGAAGCCGGCGCGATCCAGCTCCTCTTCAAAATGCTCCATCATCCCGATCAATTCGTCGCGCGTCGCAGGCGCATCAAGCGAATCCGCGAAAGCTGGCGGCGGTCCACTGGACTCAGCCTCTGCGTAGCCATGCGCCACCAGCGCAACCGCTTGCGCTAGATTCAAGGACGCGAACGACCGCGCGACGGGAAATGAAAGGATGGCGTCACTCAGGGCCACCGCCTCATTCGGCAGCCCTGCCCGCTCCGCTCCGAACAGAATGCCGGCGCGCACCTGGGTCGCCCGTATCCGCGCGACCGCCTCGACAGCGCCCAGCACCGGCTTCTCCATACCGCGCGGCCGCGCCGTGGTCGCCAGCACCAGTCCACAATCGGCAATGGCATCCTCGACCCGCTCGAACACCTGCACCTTCACCACATCCGGCAAGGCGCCCGCGCTCATGGTGTCGGCGGCCGGGTTGGGCCAGCCATCACGCGGGCTCACAAGCCGGAGATCATCCAGCCCGAAATTGGCCATCACGCGCGCGGCCGCGCCGATGTTCTCACCCATCTGCGGGGCAACCAGAATGAAGGCTGGCGCGGTCATCTATCGCGTCCCGATCATGTTCAAATACTCCAGCACGGTGCCAGGCGCTTTTTGCGCCATCAATGCAAGCTCGCGGAGGGCTTTTTCCGCCAGCCATTGTGCCCGTAACCACGTCTGGTATAGCCCGGCGCAGAATACCGGGTTAAGTCCGGCTACGTCGCCTTTCAGGAGCTTTTCATGGCCGTCATCAAGGTTGCAAACCCCGTCGTTGAAATGGACGGCGACGAGATGACCCGGATCATCTGGGCGCTCATCAAGGAGCGCCTGATCCTCCCCTATCTCGACATCGATCTGAAGTATTACGACCTCTCGATCGAGAACCGTGACGCCACCAACGATCAGGTCACCATCGACTCGGCCGAAGCCACGAAAAAGTACGGCGTCGCCGTGAAGTGCGCGACCATCACGCCGGACGAAGCCCGCGTCGAAGAATTCAAGCTGAAGAAGATGTGGAAGTCGCCCAACGGCACGATCCGCAACATCCTCGATGGCGTCGTGTTCCGCGAGCCGATCGTGATGAAGAACGTGCCGCGCCTCGTTCCGGGCTGGACTCAGCCGGTTGTCGTCGGTCGTCACGCTTTCGGCGACCAGTACAAGGCCACCGACTTCAAGGTGCCTGGCCCCGGCAAGCTCAAAATGGTCTATACGCCTGCTGGCGGCGGCGACCCTGTTGAATACGAAGTGTTCGACTTCCCCGGCGCCGGCATCGCCATGGGCATGTACAACCTCGACAAGTCGATCCGCGATTTCGCGCGCGCCTCGTTCAATTTCGGCTACCAGCGCAAATGGCCGGTGTATCTGTCGACCAAGAACACGATCCTCAAGGCCTATGACGGTCGCTTCAAGGACATCTTCCAGGAAGTGTTCGACACCGAGTTCAAGGACAAGTTCGCGGAGTTCAATGGCATCTACGAACACCGCCTGATCGACGACATGGTTGCGGCCTGCCTGAAATGGTCGGGCGGCTATGTCTGGGCCTGCAAGAACTATGACGGCGACGTCCAGTCCGACACTGTTGCGCAAGGCTACGGCTCGCTCGGCCTGATGACCTCGGTGCTGATGACGCCGGATGGCAAGACAGTTGAAGCCGAAGCTGCCCACGGCACCGTGACGCGCCACTACCGCGCCCACCAGCAAGGCAAGTCGACCTCGACCAACTCGGTCGCCTCGATCTTCGCCTGGACCCGTGGCCTCGCCCACCGCGCCAAGCTCGACGGCAACGCCGAACTGGCCAAGTTCTCGACCACGCTCGAGCGCACGGTCATCGACACGGTCGAAGCCGGCTTCATGACGAAAGACCTCTCGCTCCTCATCGGACCGGATCAACCCTGGCTCACCACGGAAGGCTTCATCGAAAAAGTCGCCTCCAACTTCCAGGAAGCTATGTCGAAGTAAGCTTCGCGAAGCGAAAACGATAGAAGCCCGCGGGACTTCGTCTCGCGGGCTTTCGTTTGCGTTGTGCATTGGCCTGCTCTTTCGGTTCTCGACGGTGTCATTCCCGCGAAAGCGGGAAGCCAGGGGCGGCGGACGCTGTGCCTGGAGCCCCTGGGTTCCGGATAACGCCTGCGGCGTTTCCGGAATGACATGTGTGGGGTGTGGGGAAGATTGTGGGCGCACCCTCTCCATCGGACCAGCGCGCGCTGTCCGTGATGCTGTAGCTCGTCTCCCCATCGAGGGAGCGGGGCGCGGTGTGAAGCGCCGTGGGTAGTCCTGTTGCCTGCCTTGCGACAGGCGCTGCGCGTCGCAACGCGCCCCGTATCGGTCGTTCCTTCCCGGTATGGCAGCGCCGGAGTTGACCATCGACATCCAGAGGGGGAAGCCCGCT
>Ga0209097_10002058_pt1 | contig 16594 bp, 10 predicted proteins | sample AD_UKC052_MetaG_FD_184419 | JGI IMG/M metagenome (GOLD analysis project Ga0209097, IMG submission 184419) | Active sludge microbial communities of municipal wastewater-treating anaerobic digesters from USA - AD_UKC052_MetaG (SPAdes) (version 2) | ecosystem: Engineered > Bioreactor > Anaerobic >... | reverse complement strand
CCGTCTGGAAGAACTCTATGTCCTGCTGCGACGAGACCCGCAGTCTTCCCGACAGTTACTTCCCGACTTATTTCGAAATGATCTTTCGCGGCCTGCGGGCTGCCCCCGTGCAGGAGTCACGCCCATGAATCGCCCCTTGCTCGTCAGCGTTCTCGTCGTGGCCGTGCTGGCCGCCTGTTCCAAACCCGAGCCGGTGGCCGAGCGGCCCCGCCCGGTTGTGGTCCATACCCTGGCTTTGGCGCCGGTCGCGGCCGGTGCCCTGTATGCGGGTGAGGTGCGGGCCCGCTACGAGTCGGACCTCGCCTTCCGCATCGGGGGCAAGGTTGTCGAGCGGCGGGTGGACGTGGGGGCGGTGGTCAAGCCGGGACAGGTCCTGGCGCGGCTTGACCCGACCGATGCGGGGCTCAATGCCGAAGCCTCACGGGCCCAGCTGGCGGCGGCACAGAATGAGTACGCCTTTGCCAAGGCCGAGGTGGAGCGTTACCGGGATCTGGTGGGCAAGAACTTCGTCAGCCGCAGTGTGCTGGATGCCAAGGAGTCGGCGTTCAAGTCGGCGTCGGCGCGGGTCGAGCAGGCCCGGGCCCAGGCTTCGGTGGCCGGTAACCAGAAGGATTACACCACCCTGATGGCCGATCAGCCCGGGGTGATCACAGCGGTGGCGGCCGAAGTCGGGCAGGTGGTGAAGGACTCCGCCCCGGTGATGCATCTTGCCCGGGACGGGGAGCGGGAAGTGCTGATTGCCGTACCGGAGAGTCGTGTGGCCGATTTGCGCAAGGCCGGCTCGGTGGAGGTGCGCCTGTGGTCGGCGCCCAATGTGGCGCTCAGGGGGCGGGTGCGGGAGATCGCGCCCAGCGCCGATGCCGCGACCCGGACCTACGCGGTGCGGGTGACGATACTCGACACCAGCCCGGCGGTGCAGCTGGGCATGACGGCCAACGTCATCCTGCCCGACGCGGCGGCGGCGGCCGGCGCCTTGCTGGTGCCAGCCAGTGCCGTGTTCGAGCACCAGGGCGGCAGCGCCGTGTGGGTGCTGGTGGCGGAGGGCGATCTGCTCAAGCCGCTGTTGCGTCCGGTGAAAGTGCGTCAGTTCCGCGAAGACGGGGTGTTGATTGCCGATGGCTTGAAGCCGGGTGAGCGGATTGCCGCCGCCGGTGTGCACAAGATCGTTGCCGGCCAGCCCCTGCGTGCCATGGCGGCGGGTGTGCCGGCGGCCGGGGGGCAGGGGTGATGCGCTTCAATCTGTCCGAATGGGCCTTGCGCCACCAGCCCCTCGTCCGCTACCTGATCGTGGCCCTCGCCCTGGTGGGGGTGCTGTCCTACCAGAAGCTCGGCCAGTCGGAGGATCCGCCCTTCACCTTCAAGGTGATGGTGGTGCGCACGGACTGGCCCGGCGCGTCGGCCCGGGAGGTGGAAGAGCAACTCACCGACCGTGTCGAGAAGAAGCTGCAGGAAGTGCCCTATGTGGACACCATCCGCAGCTATTCGCGCCCGGGCGAGTCGGTGGTGCTTTTTGTTGCCAAGGATTCGACCCCGGCACGGGAAGTGCCGGAGGTCTTCTACCAGGTGCGCAAGAAGATCGGAGACATCAAGGGCAGCCTGCCCGGCAGCATCCGCGGGCCTTACTTCAATGATGAGTTCGGCGATGTTTTCGGCAATATCTATGCCCTGACGGGCGATGGATTCAACTATGCGCAGCTAAAGGCCGAGAGCGACCGCATCCGTGCCGAGCTGCTGCGGGTGCCCGGCGTGGCGAAGGTGGACCTGATCGGTGAGCAGGAACAACGCATCTACGTGGAGTTGTCCAACACCAAGCTGGCGACCCTGGGGCTGGATGTGCAGACGGTCACCGATGCCCTGGCACGTCAGAATGCGGTGGCGCCGGGCGGGTACTTCGAGACCCGGGACGAGCGCATCTACCTGCGCCCCAGCGGGGCCTACGACACCGTGGAGGCGATCCGCGAGACGCGCATCCGGGCCGGTGGCCGGGAGTTCCGCATCGGCGACATCGCCACCGTGGCCCGCGGTTTCGTGGAGCCCCCCGCCCCGCGCTTCCGCTTCCGCGGGCAGGACGCTCTGGGCCTGGGCGTGTCCATGGCCAAGGGGGGCGACATCATCGCCCTCGGCCGCGACCTCAAGAGCACCGCGGCGGGCATCCAGGCACGCTTGCCGGTCGGCATGGAACTGGTGGAAGTGGCCAGCCAGCCCGCCGCTGTGCAGCGTTCCATCAGCGAGTTTGTCCGCTCGCTGGCCGAGGCGGTGATCATCGTGCTGGTGGTGTGCTTCTTCTCCCTCGGCCTGCGCACGGGCCTGGTGGTGGCGCTGTCGATTCCCCTGGTGCTCGGGGTGACCTTCTTCGGCATGCGCCTGTTTGACGTGGGCCTGCACAAGATCTCCCTGGGCGCCTTGATTCTTGCCCTCGGGCTGCTGGTGGACGATGCCATCATCGCCGTGGAGATGATGCTGGTGAAGATGGAGCAGGGCTGGGAGCGCTCCAAGGCGGCGGCCTTTGCCTACACCAGCACCGCCGGGCCGATGCTCTCCGGCACCCTGATCACCGTGGCCGGATTTCTGCCCATTGCCACGGCCCAGTCATCCACCGGCGAATACACGCGCTCGATCTTTCAGGTGAACGCCATTGCACTGCTGGCCTCGTGGCTGGCGGCGGTGGTGGTGGTGCCCTACCTGGGCTACGTGCTCCTGCCCGACCCCCGCGGGCCGAAGAAGCCGAGCTGGTTTTCCACCCGCTTTCCGCGTCTGGACGCCTTCAAGGATCGCATCGGGCTGGGCGACCCCCATGTGGAAGAGGGGGACGAGGATGCGGTGTTCCGCACCCCGTTCTATAACCGCTTCCGCAAGTTGGTGGATGCCTGCGTGCGGCGGCGCTGGCTGGTGATCGGCACCACACTGGCGATCTTCGTCACCGCCATGGCGGGCTTCGGTGCGGTGCAGCAGCAGTTCTTCCCCAGTTCGACGCGACTTGAGCTGTTGATCGATCTGCGCCTGCCGGAAGGCTCCAGCCTGCGCGCCACCCAGGCGGAGGCGGAGCGACTGGAAGCCATCCTCAACAAGGAGGAGGGCATCGCCAATTACGTGGCCTATGTGGGTACCGGCAGCCCGCGCTTCTACCTGCCCCTGGACCAGCAACTGCCCGCCGCCAACTTTGCCCAGTTCGTGATCCTCACCGAGAGCGTGACCGCCCGGGAGGCCCTGCGCGAGCGCATGATCGCCCTCTTCAAGCAGGACTTTCCCAATTTGCGGGCCAGCATCAACCGGCTGGAGAACGGCCCGCCGGTGGGCTTCCCGGTGCAGTTCCGGATCAGCGGCCCCGACATCCCCACGGTGCGCCGGCATGCCGAGGAGATTGCGGGCGTGATGCGTGGCAACCCCCACCTGTCGGATGTGCAGATGGACTGGAACGAGCAGTCCAAGGTGCTCAAGGTGGAGGTGGATCAGCACAAGGCCCGGCTGCTGGGGCTGACCACCCAGGACGTGGCGAACTTCCTCAATACGTCCCTGCGCGGTCTGGCGGCCACCAGTTACCGGGAAGGCATCGAATCCATCGACGTGGTGCTGAGGGCCGATGCCGTGGAGCGGGACAAACTGTCGCTGATCAGCGAGCTGTCCATCCCTACCCGTGCCGGCAAATCGGTGCCCCTCGGTCAGGTGGCCAGCGTGAGCTATGCCTTCGAGCATGGCCTGGTGTGGCGTCGCAACCGGGAGCCGAGCATCTCGGTACGTGGCCAGATCTACGATGGCCGCATCCAGGCGCCGACGGTCACGGCCCAGGTTCTGCCCTTGCTGGAGCCGATCCGGGCCCGTCTGCCGGCGGGCTACCGCATCGAAACCGGGGGGGCGGTGGAGGAGAGTGCCAAGGGGCAGAGTTCGGTGAACGCCGGCTTTCCCTTGTTCTTTGCCGTGGTGCTGACCGTGCTGATGGTGCAGCTGGGGAGTTTCTCGCGTACCACCATGGTGGTGCTCACGGCGCCCCTGGGGCTCATCGGGGTGGTGCTCTTCCTGCTGCTTTTCAACAAGCCCTTCGGCTTCGTGGCCATGCTCGGCACCATTGCGCTGTTCGGCATGATCATGCGCAATTCGGTGATCCTGGTGGATCAGATCGAACAGGACGTGGAGCGAGGTCTCAGCGTCTGGGATGCCATTGTCGAATCCGCCGTACGTCGACTGCGCCCCATTGCCCTGACTGCGGCAGCGGCCGTGCTGGCGATGATTCCCCTGACCCGCAGTGCGTTCTTTGGGCCCATGGCGGTGGCCATCATGGGGGGGCTGATCGTGGCGACCCTGCTGACCCTGCTGTTTGTGCCCGCCCTGTATGCCGCCTGGTACCGGGTGCGGCGCGAACCGGACAGGAAGGACGACGTGAATGATCTAAGCCCTGCTCAAGTAAGCTAAAATTCGAAAGTTTTTGGCAATCGCTCAGGCATGCAGATCATCAATATTAGCCTGTGCTAATATTTACCCGGGAGTCACACAATGAATTTCGAACAAGCACGGTACAACATGGTCGAGCAGCAGATCCGCCCCTGGGAGGTGCTGGATTTCAGCGTGCTCGACTTGCTGATGAGCATCCGCCGCGAGGAGTTCGTGCCGGAGGCCTACAAGTCCCTGGCCCTGTCCGAGGCCGAAATCCCCCTTGGCCATGGCGGCAGCATGCTGGTGCCGGTCATCGAAGGGAAGATCCTGCAGGCCATCCAAGTCAAGCGTTCCGACAAGGTGCTTGAGGTGGGTGCCGGTTCCGGTTACTTCGCGGCCCTGATGGCTGCCAAGGCCGATTGGGTGCGTACCGTCGACATCGAGCCGGCCATGGTCAACATGGCCCACGACAACCTCAAGCGCTATGGCGTTGAGAACGTCATCGTCGAAGAGGGCGATGCCATCTGCGGCTGGCCCAGCAACGCGCCCTACGATCTGATCGTGGTGTCCGGTGGCGTGCCGCAGATCCCCGAAGCCCTGCTTCAGCAGGTCAAGGTGGGTGGCCGCCTGTTTGCCTTCGTCGGTGATGAGCGTCTGATGACCGCCCAGCTGGTCACCTGCGTGGCCGACGGCCAGTACCGTACCGAATCCCTTTTTGAGAACGCCGTTCCGATGATGCGCAATGCACCGCGCAAGAGCGAGTTCAAGTTCTGAGCGATCAAACCGATGAAGCAGATCACCCCCCTGGAACTGGCGGCCTGGCTGAAGGACGAAGGGCGCCCGGCGCCCGTGTTGCTTGATGTCCGTGAGCCCTTTGAATTCAAGCACTGCGCGATTCCCGGCTCGATCACGATGCCCATGGCCAGCGTGCCTGCGCGTGTGCAGGAGCTTGAGCCGGACGCCGAGATCGTGGTGATCTGCCATCACGGCGGGCGCAGCATGCAGGTGGCCATGTTCCTGGAGCGTCAGGGCTTCTCCAGCCTGATCAATCTGGCCGGCGGGGTGGCCCAGTGGGCGGCGCAGGTGGATCCGTCCATGCCCCAGTACTGATGTACCCGAATGAACGGACGGAGAACCTGATGAGACGGATTGCGCGACCTGTGGCACTGGCAATCGCACTGGCGTTGGCCGCGGGCCTGACGGCAGCCCGTGCGGCGGCGGCAGACCTGGAGCAGGTCTATCGCGATGCGCTGGCCTACGACGCAGCCCTGGCCTCGGCCCGCGCCTCCCGCGAGGCCGGTCTCGAGAAGCTGCCCCAGGGGCGGGCGCTGCTGCTGCCGTCCCTGTCGGTGACGGGCAACACCACGTGGAACGATCTCACCCTGAAGCATCTCAATCCCGACGTTTCCCGGGGCTATAACAGCAATGGCTGGCAGGCCCAGTTGACCCAGCCCCTGTTCCGCTGGCAGAACTGGGTTCAATACAAGCAGGGCGAGTTGCAGTCCACTCTCTCCGAAGCCCAGTACCAGCTCGCCCGACAGGACCTGACCCTGCGCGCCGCCCAGGCCTACTTTGACGTGCTCACGGCCCAGGACACACTGGCCGCGGCCAGGGCCCTCTACGAGGCCAACACCCAGCAGCTGGCCCTGGCCAGGAAGAGCTTCGAGGTTGGCACCGTCACCATCACCGATGTGCACGAGGCCCAGTCCCGTGGCGATCTGTCTTCCGCCCAGGTGATTGCCGCCGAGAGCGATCTGGCGGTCAAGCGCCATGCGCTGCTGGTGCTCACCGGCAAGGAGGCCGATACCCTCAAGGGGCTGCGCAAGGGGGTTGCCCTCAGCCGCCCCGAGCCGGCCGACATCCAGGCGTGGGTGAGCGCCGCTGAGGGCAGCAACCTTTCGGTGCAGGCGGCCCAGATTGCCGGCGAAATCGCCGGCCGTGAAGTCGAGCGAAACCGGGCCGGGCATCTGCCCACCGTCGATGTGGTGGCCTCCTACGGCAACAGTGCCACGGCTAACGCCCTGGCCAACTTCATCAATACCGACATTCGCTCGGCCGTGGTGGCGCTGCAGGTGAACGTGCCCGTCTTCCAGGGCGGCGCCGTCAATTCCCGTGTGCGCGAGGCCGCGGCCCTGCGTGACAAGGCCTCGGCGGATCTCGACAACGCCCGCCGCAACTCGGCTCAGAACGCCCGGCAGGCCTACCTCGGCGTCACCAGTGGGCTGGCCCAGGTGAAGGCCTTCGAGGCGGCCCAGGTGTCCTCGGCCTCGGCCCTGGATGCCAACAAGCTGGGTTACGACGTGGGCGTGCGCATCAACATCGACGTGCTCAATGCCCAGAGCCAGCTATACGACACCCGCCAGAAGCTGGCCAAGGCCCGCTATGACACCCTGATGGCCCAGCTCAAGCTCAAGGCCTCCGCCGGCACCCTGGGCGAGGACGACATCAAGGCGATCAACGCACTTCTTGACTGAGAGGGTGTGAGAAATCCACTGCGCGCTCCGATCTCGCCCCTGCGATGCTCACCGTCCCCCTCACCGGACCCTTGTACGGCTGCGCTTCTCGGGGCGAACTCGAACCGCCCGCTGCGATTTCTTCACACGCTCTGAGTCCATGGCCTGCCAATTCGCGGCGGGCCGGATTCAGGTAAGGTATGGGGCTGCTTCGCAGCCCCATACCTTTTCATCCATTCGATCCGATCCATCCTTCGCCCCATGCGCTACACCGACCTGCGTGACTTCATCTTTCAACTGGAACGCCTGGGGGAACTCAAGCGGATTTCCGTCGAGGTCGATCCTCACCTGGAAATGACCGAGATCTGCGACCGGGTGCTGCGCGCCGGTGGCCCGGCGATCCTCTTCGAGCGGCCCAAGGGGCATTCCGTGCCGGTGCTGGCCAACCTCTTCGGTACGCCGCAGCGGGTGGCGCGGGGCATGGGTGTGAGCGGTGATGACTGGCAGGGCGCCCTGCGCGAGGTGGGCAAGCTGCTGTCCTTCCTCAAGGAACCGGAGCCACCCAAGGGCCTCAAGGACGCCTGGGACAAGCTGCCCATGTTCAAGCAGGTGCTCAACATGTCCCCCAAGGTGGTGTCGTCCGGACCCTGCCAGCAGGTGGTGAAGGAGGGCAAGGATGTGGACCTGGGCAGCCTGCCCATCCAGCACTGCTGGCCCGGCGATGTGGCGCCCCTGATCACCTGGGGCCTGGTGGTGACCCGTGGCCCCAACAAGACCCGCCAGAACCTGGGCATCTACCGCCAGCAGGTGCTCGGCCCCAACAAGGTGATCATGCGCTGGCTGGCCCACCGGGGCGGTGCACTGGATTTTCTCGAGTTTCAGAAGGCCAACCCGGGCAAGCCGTTCCCGGTGGCCGTGGTGCTGGGTTGCGACCCGGCCACCATCCTCGGCGCCGTCACACCGGTGCCGGATTCCCTCTCCGAGTACCAGTTCGCCGGCCTGTTGCGCGGCGCCAGGACAGAGCTGGTCAAGTGCATCGGCTCCGACCTGCAGGTGCCGGCCTCGGCGGAGATCGTGCTGGAGGGGGTGATTCACCCGGGTGAAATGGCCCTGGAGGGGCCCTATGGCGACCACACCGGCTACTACAACGAGCAGTCGCAGTTTCCGGTGTTCACCATCGAGCGCATCACCAGCCGGCCCGACCCCATCTATCACAGTACCTACACCGGCAAGCCGCCCGACGAGCCGGCCATGCTCGGGGTGGCTCTCAACGAAGTCTTCGTGCCCCTGCTGCAGAAGCAGTTCACCGAGATCGTCGATTTCTACCTGCCCCCCGAGGGCTGCTCCTACCGCCTGGCGGTGGTGAGCATCAGGAAGCAGTATCCCGGCCACGCCAAGCGGGTGATGTTCGGCATCTGGAGCTTCCTGCGCCAGTTCATGTACACCAAGTTCATCATCGTGGTGGACGACGATGTGAACATCCGCGACTGGAAGGAAGTGATCTGGGCCCTGACCACCCGCATGGACGCCACCCGCGACACCACGATGGTCGACAACACCCCCATCGACTACCTGGATTTCGCCAGCCCGGTGGCAGGCCTCGGTTCCAAGATGGGCCTCGACGCCACCAACAAATGGCCGGGTGAAACCCAGCGCGAATGGGGCACGCCCATCGTGATGGACGCTGAGGTGAAGCAGCGGGTGGATGCCATGTGGGGTGAGCTGGGGCTCTGAGTGGGAATGGAGGTGCCCGGTTCGGGGGAAACACGCTGCATTCTTGAAGGTCCATCGTTGGGGCGTCGCCTGCTTTAACGCTCATGTCCTAGCGCGCGGGAAAGGAATTTGATGTCCGCCTCATGATAGGCGTGATGACGTTCCTTATCCCTCTTGTCATTCGGTCGCCAGGCCCCAATTGTGTCGTCCACATACCCGCAACTGACATAAGCTCGATCGTAGAAGATCTCGATGTAACGACCAATAAATCCGCCGCCCAGCAGGACATCGACCGCCTCTGCCGTCCTCTCCGCGCTCGATTTATTGACAATGCGGTGGGAGACGCGAAATACAGGAAGAAAGGATCTTTTTTCGACGGCGGTTGTGTACTCGTACTGGCTCAAGAAGAAAGGCGATATTTCCCGCTTTCCATCAATATTGATTTTCAGTGCCACGTTTCCTTCGGCGTCGCGGAACGGGCGCTCGATGTAGCGGATTCCGATTCGCCCCATGTCTTCTTCGCCAATGGCCTTGAAACCTGCAGTGTTCAGCTGGACGGTTTCGTCTGGACCGAACGATAACGCGCTCTGTGGCGAGACTTGGCTGAAGAACGCTTGATTGCCTGCCTGAAGGCATTCGGCGCGTAACTCATAAAGCGACATACATCCGAACAGTATGGGTAAGACGATAAAGCCCAAAAATATCGCCGAGGCTTTCCATCGGCTCCCAGAACGCATTCGTGTGTAAGCTGCTGCAGCCAGCGCGATGAGCAGATACAGGACAATGGGCACGGCCATGGCAATCAAATAGATTGCTTGAATTGCATACATGGCAATTATTACGAAGCAGAATAGTGCTTGGTAAATCAGCTCAGACATGGACGTGTCCTTTGCGTCGTATTGGGCAGGGGGAGCGGGATCAGCTCCGGCCCCTTGCTTAGTGATACACGTCCAGCATTTCAGTTTTATGCCTTCCGCTGCGCCCATTCATACGAAGTGTTCGGCTGCACACTTGCGTCGGGTCAGCAGGTCAATAATGGAAGCCGTCTGCGCGGAAATGCGACCCGACGCGGAAGACTTCAAACGCGGGCGATCAAGTAAATCAGGGAGATCGCTTGAACAGCCCGAAAGCAAAAAAGCAGCCCGCGGGCTGCTTTTTTGCTGTGCGCGGCAGTTTGGCTCAGCGCTTGCGGCGAGCCAGGGCGAGGGCGCCGAGGGCGCTGCCCAGCAGGGCCAGGGAGACCGGCTCGGGGACTTGGGTGCCGGGAGTGCTGACCCCGAGCACCCCGACGGTGATGCCGTGCCAGTTTTCGCTGACGTCCGTGAAGGTGATGGAGGTGTAGTCACCCACCAGTTCGATCACCCCATGGAGTTCGCCATTGCCGAAGAAGCCGGTTCCGGCCGGATTGACGACCGGCGCGCCGCAGCCCCAATAGCCGCAGCCGAAGCTGAGGACGTTGATGGGAACGCCGAAATCCACCGTGTTGCTGTTCCAGCTGACCAGGCCGATCAGGGGGTTGTGCACGCTCTGGGAGAAGGTGATGGTCTTTGTGCCGCCTCCATCGAGGGCAATGATGTCGGCAGTCGTGGGGCCGTTGTCCACGCTCGGGCTGGTGTAGATCACCGGGTTGCTTGCCCAGTAGTTCACGCCCCCGGAAGTCTGGGCAAAGCTGTAGGAGCCGGAGTAGGTGACCCCGATGGTCGTGCTGCCGACGGTCAGCTCGCCGATTACGGCTGAAGCGACATTGCTGGTGCTGGTCCAGTCGGTCCAGTAGGCGGGCGCGGCAAACGCTGGCGTGGCGGCGAGGGCGGCGATGAAGGCAGTGGCAAGCAGGCGCATGATCGGTTCCTTTGGGCGGCGTGGGGCTTGTGGGTATGTCTCCAATAAATCCAGCAAAAACGGCGCCAGTTTTTCGTTTATGAAAAAAATATTATTTTTTTCATAAAAAACATTTGCTTGGGCGGAGTTCGCTGATCTTGTGGGGGAGGGGAAGATCGAAATTTGTAAAAAACGCCGACATCGCTTAGGGGGTCGCTCCGACCTGGGAGGCGGGGGGGAGGGCCAGCACGGTTTCAGCGGCGATCCGCCATTGGCCGTCCACCTTCACCCAGTCGATCTGTTTACGCACCGTGTCCCGGTAGTGGCCTGCGCTGTAGTGCTGGATGAAGCGAGTGCTCATGCGTTCGGCGTTGAGCTGGCGCAGCTTCAGCTTGTCGATCCGGACGCTGGGAGACTGGGCTTGAGTCACGCGGAGGTGTCGTTCGTTCTCCCACTCGGCGGTGCTACGCCCCTTGCCGGGCTGGAAGTCGGGCAGGTAGAAGTCCCGGTAGGCGGAAAAATCACCCGCTGACCAGGCCGCGGCCCAGGCGGCGAGGCGCTGTTCCGGGCCGGCAGCGTCCGTTTCTTTCGCGGTGACAGACACTGGTGGGGTGGATGTGCCGGCTGCCGTGGAGGTGATGGCGGGAGACAGTTCCATTTCCGGTGCGGGGGGTGCCTCGACGACCGGTATGGGCGCGGCTGCCAGAGCCGGGTTGTAGGGTGTGGTGCCCAACAGTTCGGGCAGGATGGGTACTGGCTGGTAGCGGGTACGCAGGGTCTCGCGCAGTTCGCCGGCCAGGCTCAGGAGCTGGGCCTGCAGCGTGGTCTGCTGGGCGCGGTTTTCGATCAAGGCCCGCTGGGCGTTGAAGAGATCTTCCTGGGCGATGGACAGGTCGTTGAGGCTGCGTCGGCCGGCTTCGAAATGCAGTTCGTAGGCGGCGGCGACCCGCTGGGCTGCGATCACCCTGCGTTCCGTCAGGGGGGCAATCTCGCGGGCTTCGCCGAGTTGCCGGTAGAGGTCGGTGATCTCCCGCGATACCTTCAGCAGCAGATCATCAGCATCGGCCTGGGCGGCCTGATGGCGCTCCACCGCCTCACTGTGGCGGCCGAGGTTCTTGCCGCCCAGGGGAATGTCGATACTCACCTGGAGCTGGGCGGCCCGGTCGGTGTCCGACACCGGGACGGGGAGGGTGCTGTTGTCCAGGCGCTTGTTGATGGACAGGTCCACCGCCGGGAAGAAGCTGCCCCGGGCCACGCCGATGTCGGCCTTGCGTGCCGAACTCCGTTGCAGGGCGGCGCGCAGGCGCGGATTGCGCTCATGGATGCGTTCCACCAGGGCGTCCATGTCCGCATCCCGGTCAGTGGGCCGTATGCCCGGGGTGATCAGATCGTCCGGGGCCTCGCCGGTGAGCAGGCGGTAGCGATACTCGGCGGTACCGAGCTGGGCCCGGAGCTGGCCAAGAAGGGTGCGGCTCTGGATCAGGCGCACGTGCATCAGATCCAGTTCGGCCGACGAAATGCGGCCCGCGTCCACGCGTTGGGCGACATTGGCTTCCACCTTTTCCTGGCGCGCGATGGTGCCCTGCAGGCTGGTCATCGTCTGACGCAGGCGCACCACGTCGGCATAGGCTTCGGTAATCTCGAAGGCGACCTGCTCAAGGACGCTGTCCAGGTCGGCATCGGCGGCGTCCCGAGTAAAGCCGGCGGCACGCAGGCGGTGGGTATCGGCCGCGCCATTGAACACGTTCCAGCGCAGGCTGGCATCGCTGCGGCGCACATTGCGATCCACCGGGCGACCCTGGGTTTCGTCGCGGGCGTCGGAGTTGCGGTAGCTCAGCCCGAGGCTGGGCAGAAAGTCGGACCGTACCTGGGTGATCTGGGCTTCGGCGGCCCGCAGCAGGGCCTGGGCGGAACGCACGCTTGGCTGTTGCAGCAGCACCTTGTCCACCACCACGGGGAGGGGGGCGGCAAGGGCCGGGGTGCCCAGCAGGCCGCAGGCGGCAAGCGCGGCGGCCAGGCGGCGGGCGGGGAGGGGCAGGGTCATCAGCGTTCCCGCAGGGATTTGTCGAAGGTCTTGACGATGGGCTTGAGCATGTACTCCATCATCGTGCGCTTGCCGGTCTGGATGCTTGCGTCGGCAGCCATGCCCGACGAGATGGTGAGGCGTTCGGAGGGGTCGCCGAGGTAATTCTTGCGGGTTTCGAGGAAGACCTCAAAGAAGGTCTCCTTGCGTTCCGGGTCCACCACCGCATCGGCCCCCACTCTCACCACCTCGCCGGCAAGGGTGCCGAAGATGGACGAGTCATAGGCGCTGATGCGGACCTTGGCTTCCTGACCAGGTTTGATGAAGGCAATATCCGAGGGTTTGACCCGTGCCGCCACGAGCAGACGTTCTTCGGCCGGCACCACTTCCATGATGCTCTCGCCAGCCTTCACCACGCCGCCGATGGTGGGAATGAGAACCCGATTGACCACGCCGTCGAGGGTGGCACGGAGTTCCCGCCGGGCCACCTTGTCGCTGCGCCCCGTGAGTTGCTCGGCCAGGGTGGCCGCGCGCAGTTCGATCTCGTTCTTCTCCTTGCTGGTCTCGGTGAGAAAGCGCGAGCGGGTCTCCGAGAGGCGGGCCTGGGCTTCCGCAACGGCAGCCTGGATGCGTTGGATGGCAATGCGGGTGGTCTCCAGCTCGCCCTTCTGGCTGGTGTAGCGTTGTTGGGCATTGAGCAGGTCGGCACGGGCGCCGGCGCCGGCCGTGGCCAGCTTTTCCTCGATGGCCAGCGCCTCGCGGGCCGGGCCGATGGCTTCCTGGAGGGCTTCGTGGCGGGCGCGTGCTTCCGCCAGTTCCTGCTGGCGCTGGTTGAGCTGGCGGGACAGGGTCTCGAGGGTGTTCTCCCTTTCCTGGCGGCGGTTCTGCCACAGGTTGCGCTGCTCCCGGACGAGGTCGGGAGCGCTTTTCTCCAGTTCGGGCGGGAAGATCGGTGTGGCATTGCGGGCCTCCCCTTCAAGCCGTGCCAAGGCCGCCCGGGCACCCCACAGGCTCTGCTGGGACTCGCCCAGGTCGGCTGTGAACTGGAGGTTCTGGACGACGGCAAGGACATCGCCTTTCTTGACCACGCTGCCCTCACGGGCGTTGAGGGCTTGCAGGATGCCACCCTCCATGCTCTGGATCTGCTGGAGCCGGCTCGACGGTACGACCGAACCGATGGCGTTCACCGAAATGTCGAGGCGGGCCAGACTCATCCATGCGAACAGCAGCACGAAGAACAGGGCGGTGGTGCCCAGCAGGATCAGGATCGCCCGGCGGGGGCCCCGGTCGAAATCGGGATGGGGGCTGAGGGGTTCGCTTTCGATGCGGGGGGCGCAGGCAGGCGCGTTGGCTTTCATGCGGCGTATTCCTTGGGTGTGGCCTGGGTGGGGCCACCCTGCAGCTTGCGCAGGACATCGGCACGGGGGCCGTCCAGGACGACCCGACCCTGGTCGAGGACGACCAGTCGGTCCACCAGGGGCAGCATGGCCATGCGATGGGTGACCAGCAGCAGGGTGATGCCCTTGATGCTGCGCAGGTTCTCGATGAGCCGGGATTCGGTACCCGGGTCCATCATGCTGGAGGGCTCGTCGAGGAGCAGCATGCGGGGTTGCTGCACCAATGCCCGGGCAATCGATACGGCCTGGCGCTGTCCGCCGGAGAGGCGATCACCCCGCTCACCCACCTGGGTGCCCAGGCCGTGGGGCATCTGGGCCAGGGTTTCGTCCAGGCAGGACAGGCGCAGGGCTTCGAGCAACTGGGCATCGCCGGCCTGGGCGTTGCCCAGCAGGATGTTCTCGCGGATGTCGCCGTGGAACAGCACGACGTCCTGGGGCACGTAGCCCACCTGTCGACGCAGGCTTTGCGGTTCGAGCTGGTTGACCGACATGCCGTCCACCAGCACGCTGCCCTGGTCCGGGCTGTAGAGATTGAGCAGCAGCTTGAAGAGGGTGCTCTTGCCCGAGCCGATGCGGCCGATGAAGCCGATGCGCTCGCCGGGACGGATGCTCAGATTCAGACCCTTCAGCAGCGGGGGAGACTCCGGATAGGCAAAGTGCGTGTCCCGGAAGTCGATGCGCCCCTGCATGCGTGGCAGGTGCAGACTGTCGGTGGTCTCGTCGGTGGGGGACTCCATGATCTTGTCGAGGGCATCGAGGGCTTGGCGGGTCTGCTCGTAGCGGACAATCAGGGCCGCAATCTGGGTGGCCGGGGTGATGGCCCGGGCGGTCAGCATGGAGACCGCGATGAGCTGGCCCATGGTCAGCTCGCCTTCGGCAATCAACAGGGCGCCGAACATCACGATCAGGATCGTGGTGAGGTTGGTCACCAGCAGGGAAAGATAGGTCCCCAGGGAGGTCCATTCTCGCATCCTCACCGAATTCTCGGAGATCTTGACCGTCAGCATCTCCCACTTGCGGCGGGCCCAGGCTTCCGCGCCGAGGGACTTGAGGGTGTCCACCCCGTTCATGGTTTCGAACAGGTGGGCCGTGCGCTGTGCCGACTCCTGCATGTTGGCGCCGAGAATCCGGATGAGGGGGCGGCGGATCAGCAGTGATGCCGTGATGGTCAGGGGAATCATGATCAGGGGGATCATCACCAGCCAGTGCCCCACCAGCCCGATCAGGACCAGGAAGAACAGCATGAACGGTACGTCGCCCAGCATCGTGAGGGTGGACGAGGTGACGAATTCGCGTACCGACTCGAAGTCCCGCACGATGTTGGCCAGCACACCACCGGAGGCCGGACGGTTGGCCGCCCGCAGGCGCAGGGCATGGGCGAACACATGGGATGACATGGCCACATCCGCCTTGCGTGCCGCGGCCTCGATCAGATAGCTGCGCAGCATCTTGATGACGAGGTCGAAGAGGGCCACCACCACCACCGCGCCGGTCAGAACCCAAAGGCTGTCAAGGGCGTTGTTGGGAACGACACGGTCATACACGGACATCGTGTAGAACGGGATCACTGCGGCGAACACGTTTGTCAGCACCGTGGCGAGCAGAGCCCAGCCGTAGATGGCGCGGTTGGCGAGGAGGGTGTCCCAGAACCAGCGGCGCGGGCGCGGAAGATGGTAGAGCAGGCTGCGGGTGTCGAAGAACACCCTCGGCCGGACGAAGTAGCTGACCCCCGGGTACTCGGCGGTGATGCGCTCGGCACTCAGTGAAACGCTACCCCGGATGCCCGCCTGCACGCATTCGAAATCCTCTCCCTTGCGGCTCAGGACCACCAGCGGATCCCCCCCCTCGACGACGATCAGGGCGGGCAGTTCGGATGGCCGGAAGTCTGCCGGGGTCTTGCTGCTGCGGCTGAGGGACAGCCCACCCCGCTGGGCGCACTCGTGAATGTGGGCCTCGCTGATGCGGCCATCCATCACCGGGGTATCGGCCAGCAACTGCGTTGGGTCGGCGCGTTTGCCAAAGAAATGTGCCAGGAACATCAACTGATCGATGACCCCGTCGACCAAAGCCTCGCCAAGGGTTGAAGAGGGTGTTTCTCGCATGGGCAGAATGCTCGGTTAGTCGTGCTGAGCGGCGGCCGGAAATCGGCCTTCGCATGATTCAGGAGGCCGATGGTGCCACAGGAGCGCAAATGCCAAATGTAAAAAAGTCACGAGGGTTTGCCTTGATGACATGAGGTAGGTACTGGATCACGCTCCACGGAGTGCTGGTGACAATGAGCTTTGTGGAGAAATAGGCAATTTTCACAAATACGTTGTCTTTAATCTGCGCCTTATTCGTCGTTTTCTGAATGCAAATTTGTTTTTTTTATTGTGAAAAAAAGTGTTAATTCCTGTGCTGCGGGTGTGGAATTTTCCCTGTCGGAGAATTTCGTGGGTTCCTTCACGTATCGAAAGTAGGGGACGAGATCCTTTGAGGGTTCGTTAGGAGGTGACTATTTGTGTATAAGAAAGTATATATATCAATAACTAAACGCCTATTTATATGACCATGGCGTCAATTTTCTGAAGGCTTGTCGTCACCCCCGCAATCCTTTTCCCCATTCTTGTCTGTCGAATTTTTTTACACCCCCCTTTGGTTCGTGATTTTTTACACACGTAAAAAACCCGATAGAATCCATTAAGTTATTGAGTGGTATTGAAATTATCGTTTTTGACAGTTAAGAAGGGTGTGGTGGCCCGCAAATTGCAGTTGAACCTCCGTTTTTCTTAATTCGCCGCCCTTGGCGCAGGGTCAGGCGAAACAACACGCCAAAACATGGA
>Ga0209097_10002055_pt1 | contig 16602 bp, 13 predicted proteins | sample AD_UKC052_MetaG_FD_184419 | JGI IMG/M metagenome (GOLD analysis project Ga0209097, IMG submission 184419) | Active sludge microbial communities of municipal wastewater-treating anaerobic digesters from USA - AD_UKC052_MetaG (SPAdes) (version 2) | ecosystem: Engineered > Bioreactor > Anaerobic >... | reverse complement strand
CAGCCTGGCAACCTCGACCCGCACGACCGCCAACTGAATCCGAACTGATGGCAATGCGCAGGCTGGCTTTGTCTATCGACGGGCCACAAAATCCACCAATCATCGTTCCGTCAAATTCCTCGACGGGGTGCAAGCGCTTCGCGGTTGGGACGGAACGATATTTGGTCTGTCAGCGTCGGTAAGCACGTCTTATGCAGAAATAGCACGTTGCATCAGGAACTTGAACCCAATCATAGAGAAGTGACTTGCCGTGCGCGGGCGGGCATGCCTTTTAGCTGGGCCGGTTTTGCTAAACTTGAGTTGACGTGGCACGGCCTCTTGCAAAAATTGGATTCCCAGTGCCTGCATTGGAGGAGCCAAGCGCATCTGCAAAAGGTCGGCTGTGTTCTTGTCAGTTGCGCATTAGTCGGCCAAGTCTCTCTCGAAAATGGGCATTGCAGACTATGCCTTCGTAACGCGCCACTACAGACTTGCTAGTGACCGTGCATCCTTCCTTTCTGTTGGCACAAGTGTTGCCTGGACTAGTTCCTCAACAGAGGACGCATGGCAGAGCTGCAATACATTAGACGATCTCGGGTTGTTCACCAGCATGGGGCGAGGGGATGTGGGCGGTTTCTGTGGCCCCGCAGGAGCTGCTTAATTCTTGGGTCGCGCTCAAGACACGACAAGCTGAGTGCCCGCAGAATGCGGGCGCTGACACTCCGGAATCATGCGCAGTGGCAGTCACACCATGCTTGGAATTGCCGCAGCGCAGCGAACTACGCTATCGCACTCGGAAGTGGCTCCACCAATGACACTGGCTCGCCCGCCCCTGTCGATGAAAAGCTGACATTTTGCCGGGACCATGGCGAGGGCAAGCCGATGGCTCCTACCAAGGCACCGACAGCGGCACCGCCGAGCAAGCGAATTAGATATGAAGAATAAAACGCTGGGAGTCATCGCCTGTTGGCTGGCGGGGTCGGGTTCCACGGTTTGGGCCCAAGTTCCTCAGTACGAGGAGTGCGAGAGTAGCCCAGCATGTCTGTTGCTCTTTGAGCAAGCCAAGCAGCAGTCCAAGGCCGGGCTACTGTCAGAGGCACTTGATAGCTACAAACTGGCCTATGGAGTCAAAAAAGATCCACGCTTGCTGTTTAGCATCGCCCGCGTTCTAGATAAGCAGGAGAAGTCTCTCGATGCCGTCTTCTACTATCGCCGATTTATCAACTCCCCAGTCGAGGATGAGGAACAAAAGACCAAAGCATGGGAGTACCTAACCGAATTGGAGGGTCCAGACCGCACATTGTCGCTGGATGTCAAGGTAGTTGGCCCCGGTCGTGTCACATCCCAACCAGCGGGGATTACTTGCAAATCTGGTTCTGTCTGTAGCCAGACGTTTCAAAAAACTAGCGAACACCGCTCGGTTACGCTCCTTGCAGAACCGAAAGGAGCCGCGTCACTAGTCGTCTGGTCTGATGCGCCATGCGGGCCGCAGGTCCTAACAAACCCAAGACAATGCGATTTGCCGATTCGGGGAAGACTCAACATCACAGCTCGATTTGAGCGCCCTTTGGGTCGCAAACTTGCGACAGGAGCGTTTGGAGTACTGGCAGGCGCTGGACTTATTGGCAGCGCGCTCATGATTGCCTATAACGGTCGTTATGTACGCGGTGACGGAATTAGCAAGGATAGCGTCTATGCTTTTTTGCCAGGCCCGCTGTCTGCATCGGTTGGGCTCACCGTGGGGTTTTCGTTGGGAGCCACATTAGTGTGGTTGCTGCCAACCAAACAGGCAAGGATTCCATGATTATCGGTCCTACACTAGTAGTAGGAGCGTTGACGGGTGTTTAGCGATTATCGCCTCCAAAAAACCGCCGGTAAACGCCTCCAGCGAAACAGACTAGCACTAGCCCTCCTGCCCTAGAATGCGCAATGCCCAGCCAAACGGCACTCAGCGCCCGCCTGCACTGCCGTGGATCTCATCCCCCACCCAGGCGCTCTGAACGCGGCTCTTGCGGAGAGTCGGGCCGCGTTTTTCGTGATCCTTCCGTCTGTACGGCCCACCATGCCTTATGGGTCGCCTCGTTCCACGCACGGGCTTGTGCTGCATGTACGGGAGCGTAGCGTCAGTGTGTCGCTGTCGGCGACTGCTAGAGCTTTTGTGCCCACGCGGAACGGTCAAACGATCCGCAGGACCAATACGAACAGGCCAAGGGTGCGAACTTGTAAGGGAAGTTTAAGACGGGGGCCTCATCGGAGGCGATTGCCGCAAGCAATGTGGCTGTTTGCTTGATTGAGGCGTGTGGTTCGGCACCATTTCCTCTTCACACGCCAGATGGAGTTCATGCAAACGTGGCGTTCTTGGCGCAGAGCGTTGTTTGCTTAGATAGATCGGGCGGGATGCGGAACCTGAGATTGCTCGCCGCCACGCCGAGTCACGCCGTGCTCAACACCAACAAGTATAACTGCCTCGCGTGACTGGATCATCGACACGCATGAGGTTCCATTCGCATGATGGGTCATTGCTTCTAGGGGATTGTGATCGATGTTCGAGCCTCGAATCGCCCCGCCCAGGTTTTGGTCTCGGTGCTGCTGTCATAGACGACGAGGCCGTTATAGTTCCCCGCAGCGAGAGGTGCCTTACCGTTGGGCTTCCGCCATGCCCAGGCCGCAAGGTCGATGATCTCGTGTGCGCTGTCGCCGGGCGCAAGCGTGACGACGACCTTGCTAGACTCGTCACGGTCGTCTATGAAGCGTAGTCGGCGCTGGTTCCCGGCTGTATCCGTTAGGTTCACCTCGATCCAGTCGAAGTGCTTCTCGCCGGCAAAGACATGAGACGCAATCTGGATTGGCGCAGTGCCATGGTTGGTCCAGGACACATCGAGCATCCCGCCTTTCGCAGTCGCCGAGAAGGACGCGGGCAGATCTGTACGCGAGGTTGCTGAGGGACGGTTCGGCAGCTTCGAGTTGTCGGTCATGGCGGGCTCCCGATGACAATTCAAGCGAAAGAGAGCGAGAGCGAGAATCTTCAATTGGTGTCTACACATCAATCGAAGTATGCTCGAACGGCATAATTGGCACCATCCATAGTGCTCGTATTAACTACCGGCGCGTAGGGCGAGGGCATACACATTGTGACGAGGAGGTCGTCGCTATCTGGCTCGTCTCCGTCGAAGATCTCGATTGAGAGGGCACCGCCTGGATGCGGTAGTGCTCTTCCGAGTGCTACTCGGAAGACGTGGGAGTCGCCGTCATTGAGTGCTTTCCGCCCCGACGACGACTCGCCGCCGTGTTCATTTTTTAACTTCACATAGACGTCATCGGCCCCGGTCCAGTCTTCTGTAGTCTTTACCTTTACGGAGACTTTTAAGCTGCGGCCTCGCGCCTCGTTCTCGAGCCCCCGCTTCAATAGCGCCTTTTTCGCGGCCTCGGCTCCGCTTAAATGCGAGATCTCGGTGTCGATGGTGGAGAGGGCGACGAGGATTTCTTTGATAGCCATCTGGCTCAGGTGTCGGGCATTGTCGATCGGCAGGTCAACGGTGTCGATGGTAGTCGCGCCGGTAGGATCGCTGCGATCGGGTAGCATCGCTTTATTCCACTTAGCGGCAGCCTCGTTAAACAGTGCCGACGGATTACCCTGGGAAACCACCGAGATGGGTTGAGGAGTCAGTACACCTCGACCGTCCGCAGTCGAGGTGTAGCCCCAGGCCACGGAGCCGAGGTAGGTGTTTGCCAGGGGTCCACTCATAACCAGCGCTGTTGACTCAAAAGTCTGCTCGAAGGTCTGGCCGTTGCTCTCCAGGATTCGGCTCGGACTATCGGTGAGGACAGCGTCCACGGCCGGTGCGAAAGTTCCGTTTGATTTTTTGACATGAGAGCCAAACTGCGTTTGGCCCACCGAGGGCGTGTTGTCGTTCAGACTTTTCGAGACGCCGCCAACACCTACACCGGGGTTGTACACTCCGTACATGGGGTTGGTGTTCGGGATTGCTCGCGCCCCGGCGGGCCCTGTGGCATCGGGTGGGTAGACCATGCGGTCGATGCCGCGACCAGGGTCACCGGAGGTAGCGTCGAGCGTGACCTTCACCTTGCCGGGATCGGAAGGGGGCGCGAATGTGTTACGGGGGCCGCCGCTCGTGACGCTTTTCATGCTCTTGACGCTCTGAGTGATGCCGATGCTACTGGCTGGAGCCTCCACCAGGTCGTTAGGCGTGAAGTGTAGTTCGATAGAGCAGCCAACACGGTCGCCAACGACACCGCTGCCTGTGGGCTGGGCGGTGTAGACGGGCGTCGTCCACTTACCGCCGCTAGTCTCGACCCGATAGATGTGATCGCCGGGGGCAGTGCCGACATCGGGAACAGGCTGTCCGGCCACCACTGCCTCTGCGGCGGCATCAGCGCGTGCCTCCGCATCTCCGCCAGGCGCACTGACGCCGACCGCCTTGCACTGAATACCGCCTCCGCCCCGCTGCTGAATAACGTGGGCAGTCTCGTGGGCAACGAGACCAAGCGAAGGCGACGACTCAGCGAAGACAACGTGTTGGCCCTGGGCCGCTGCGTGTGCATCGAGTCTAGAGAGTCCTTCCCGTGCCGCAGCTCCGCCCAAATATGCGCGTACGTCGCTGAGTCCGACGCCAAAGGCCTGCTCTAGCTGGGCGCGGTACGGCAGTTCCCCAGCACTACTGCTGATAGCTTTCTCGAAGGCAGTTGCGGGCGATGACACGTCGAGCTGACTCGCTTTAGCCCCACCACCGGCGTGAGCCGATTGAGGGGATGTTTTGGGAGCTTTGTCGGATTCATCTCTATGCATAGCGGCAGCAGCTTGCCCCGATGCGCCAACGGATGAGCAGTCTGTCAAATAACCAAAGAGTGACATGCAGCTTTGTGGATCGTTGGTCACTTGGGGATGCTGCTGCCCTAGCAGCGAGACGTGTTGGCCCTCAGCAGAAGGGATAGGATCAGAGCCAGCTGCGAACGCACCCGGGCTATAACTCGCATTTTGAGCTGAGGCATGCCGAGTTACCCCCGAGGAAAACGAGCCGGTCGACTGGCTACTCTGCGATTGCAACCTTGGTTCATTAGTAATGGCAGACATGACAACCCTGCCAAAGCAAGGCACATGCCAGCAAAAAAATCCTCCCTTTAAAGGAATCTCCTTGGGAAAGGTTAAAAGGAGGTGGGCGCGTTCGCCAATAATCATGGTCTGGTTGAAAAGTCGGCTTAAGCAAACATGCACACATTGCAAGGCCGAGGTGAAAGCCAACACGGTCGCGTTCAGTGGCACGCTTGGGCTGCCGATTCATAAGTCGGATACTATCGCGCCGATCTCGTCTGTCGACATCCGCGAGGCCGTTCGCGCACCGCAAGCGCGCCCTGCCAATGGGGTAGAGTCCAAGATGTCACGACACTGAAGACCCGAGCGGACCGGTAATCCCTACGACGCTGTCACCCTCTCAAAGAACCCTCAAAACTTCGCGTCGTTGCGGCTTTTTCGTTGGAACTGCGGGATCATTCATTAGTCTTTCCGCAGTGGCGACCAGACATGGCCACGGTCGTCTGAGGTACGACGCTACACCGCCCAGCGCAGCCCTATCATCCCAGCAACCCTCCGCGCGCCCTCATCGCCCCCCACCAGCCCCTGCAACCAAGGTGCGTCCCCTCCCAGCTCACACATGCCGCGCCAAAATCAACGCCCGTCTTCCGTCGGTATACGGCCATACTCCTGAACTTTTCCACTCAAGTTCTTTTAGGGAGCTTACGAGCTTGCGGCTGTCGTAGCGCTTTACGTACATCATCGCGAAGCGGCGGACTTGGCCATCGTGGGTAGTTACGGTGGCGCGTAGCTCGACGGCGTAGCTGCCGGGAACAGTGCAGCAGGCGGTGTCTAAATGATGAGTGATCTCGACCGATTTTACGTCTTTTAAGTAGCGATGAATGGGGCCGCTGAGCCACTGATCTTGACGCTTCTTCCAGACTCCTTTGATGGCTCCTGAAAGAAGGGAATCGGTCTTGTGAATCTGCTCCGGATCATTGGCTGGTGCGACGGCGAGTGTCACATTTAGGAGGAGGAAGTCGCCGGGAGTGTAGCCAAGCAAGCTATTGCGGACGAAGTGAATCTCGTTCTGCAGATTGCCGAAGGTGTAGCCGAACATGCAGAACAGGCGGCGGCGGTGCTCGGCGTCTCCGTTGGAACGGAATAGGTAGGTGTAGCGCGGCAGCTCGTGGAAGTTGCCTTGAATGGCGAAGATCTTGACCTCGGCGTGCTCGGCGAGGTTGTCGGTTGCATACTTGTAGGCACAGCTGAGGAGCGGCTGGCTGATATCGAGTAGGAACAAGCGAATCTCTTGATACTGGCGACGCTCTAGGAGGTGCTGAATCAGGTGGACTTCGCGCTTTCCATCGCCACAGCCAAGGCCGATGATATCGAGCTGCGTTTCATCCGTTCCAAGGGCGTGGGTCAGCTGCTCGGCGGCCAAGTGCAGCGGCGTCGTCTGTCGCGCGACCCGCGAGTACTCCTCCTGATCTGCCAGCGCGCACCAGTTCGCCGCGCTCATCGGGTCCAGGTATAAGTGCGACTGCTCAATGGAGCCGCCTTCTCCCACCAGCTGCGCCGACAGCTCTTGGATCATGTGCATGGCGTCAAAAGACGGTGCAACCCAGCACATCGGCGTTGCCAAGGAGTGCTCAGCAACAGTCGATTCCGTCAGGCTTGGTCGAGCGTGCATGGCAGCTCCTGAGGTGGGATGCTGGGAACCGCGTCCGTAGGCGAGCCAGCTTGCCGAGACTCCAACCGCATCAGCGAGGGCACTGGCGATGTCGAGCCGAGCCCCTCCGCCTTTTCCGGCTTCGTAGGCCACGACGGACTGATGGGTGATTCCTGCCTTCGCAGCAAGGGCGCGAATGCTGAGCCCTGCTGCTGTCCGCGCAGTGCGGAGCCGCTCGGCAAAGCCGTCGGCAATCTGGGCGGTGCGGTCGGATGACATGCCCTGCTCTTACGCCACCACCCCAGACAGGTCAATCCGAATAACCCAGCGCAGCGCGTTGGTCAATTTAATTTGACCATGCCTGCACTGTGGTCTATTTGAATTTACCAATGATTACGCAAACTCAGACTTCGGCGCGCTGCCATTCCGTTGGGCTTCCTGTGCTCTGTGCTGTGCAGTTTCTGGAACGTCTAGCAGGCTACATGCTTGCTGCATCGCTTGCCCTATTTCTCGACGAGAACTTACACTTAGGTGAAGGCCGCGCGGCTCGCGTTGCAGGCTATTTCCTCGCTGCATCCTACGCGGCGGCTGTGCCAGGAGGAGTGGCTGTGGACCGCTTTCTGGGAGCCGCGCGTGGCGTGCGTGTCGCTGCTCTGCTCCTGGCAGTTGGTTATGCGCTTGCGTGCATCGGCTCAGCATGGGCGCTCCTGCTAGGCGCTTTGCTGTTGGTGATTGGCAGTGGTCTGTTTCGTCCGAGCGTTGCAGCCCTCACCGGCACGCTACGCGCTGGCGGCAGTGGTGAGCCATTCCGCTGGCTGTATTTCGTGGTCAACATCGCAGCGCTTACAGCACCGCTACTTAGCGGAGTATTGCGCGCCTACTGTGGTTGGGAGTCGATACCCGCGACGGCAGCAGCAGTGCTCATTGCGAGCTGCGTGCTACTGCATAGGCATTGCGGGAATGCGCTCCAATTGGCACACCGCGCCGCGCCAAATCCAACATCGTCATCATCAGCGCACAAGTCAGAATCCTCACGACACCGGATTTCGCTGACCGCGTTCTTCGTTGTCTTTCTGCTGTTAGGAGTCGCCATGAATCAAAGCCTGGGGACACTGCTATTCTGGGCGCGCGATGACACTCGCCGGTCTCTGTTTGCGCTGACGCTGCCACCGGAGACGTTCGCAATGTTGCCCGGCGGACTGGTGCTGCTGTACACGCCCCTGCTAGCCGCGCTGTCGAGCGCGATGACGAAGCGGCGGTGCGCATTCTCCTCACATGCACAAGTGTCCGTTGGCTTGTTGTGCGCAGTGGCGGCCTATGCAGTGATGGTGCCTGCGTCAATCCTACGCGCTGCTGGAGACGCGCCCGTAAGCTCAGCATGGCTCACTGCCTGCCTTGCCTGTATCACGCTGGCAGAAGCGCTCGTGCTGCCTTTGGGAATGCGTTTAGTCAGCGACCTCGCGCCACCACAGCGCGTCACGCAGACGCACGGCCTATTTTGTCTGGCATCAGCGCTCGGCTACTTGCTAGCAGGGGAAGTTGGGGGACTGTGGACACGCTGGCCACATGTGTACTTTTTTGCTTTGCTGGGCATGGTGTGCGTTGTGGCGCTGGCGATACATGCTGCGGCGTTGCCAAAGTGCAAGCAGGCAGTCAGAGCATCGTAGCGATGGACGCGGAGCGCTGGCGATAGAGAGCAATCGCAAGCTCGCCCCGCCAATTGCAGCGGAACCACCGAGTTAGATTCGCTAGTTAAACGGTCGGGCGATCCCTGCTCCCGTGAGATCTGGACGACGCGCAGCCAGACCCACACCCAGACCGACTCCAAGCGCAATTCCTGCCGCCCCGCCAACAATGGTCCACAGCCACCACTTCTTATAAACCGGCGTTGGGGGCGAGGACGCACTCCGATCCGCTGTTGTCCCCGTCGCTCCGACACTGGAGCGTCGCGCCAGCGGAACAGCGGGCTGGCTTGCTGCCTCTTTGGTTGCCTGCTGGAGGTACTGTTGCGACTTCCTGCGTTGCTCCTCATTACCCTCGGCACCTGCGTCTAAGTACCGTCGATAATAATCGGCAGCCTCAGCGGAGCGCCCAGACTTATGCAATACCCGGCCTAAGTTGTACAGGAGCTTTGGATCTGCACGCCGTGTATACGCCGCTTCGTAGGCACGTCGCGCTTTCTCTAGTCGGCCCGCTTGCAGATGCTCATAGCCGTCATCTGCATATCGGCTGCACTCAGCATCTGCATCGCACGAATTCGCCCGGCCCTCTGTCACTGGCAGTTTTTCCGCGCACGCGTAGTTGCTGCGGCAGCACAGCCCCAATGACACAAACAACAACAGTCTATAAAAGCGGAGGGTGCGCATTAGTCCTAGTCAACGTACTTGACGGGCTGCTTTGTGGTGCGTCGATTTGAGTTCGATGGGTTACGCACGACTGCTGGTTTCTCCGGTGAGCTCATGTCTGGGTCTCCAACCAGATTCGAGCTGGGCGGATCGGATTCCGTTCCGCGTGCTTGTACAACCCTGGACCCGGCAGGGTGCAGTGCTGTTTTTTTCTCCCTGTTTCTATCAGCTTCAGAGCTTGATGGAGGCACCACGGTAGCCGATGAAGTCGGTGGCGGTTCGGTGCGAAGCCTTAGCAGCAGAAGGAGTGCAAGCAGAATGCCTGACGTGGCAACAATGGCCATCGCGGCTTGACGCCGAGGACTCCAGATGTGACGCAGCGTTTGTCCGGTTGAGCTACCGAGGGTCGATGACGGCCCCATTCGCCCAACGATTCGCGTCTGGCGGTCGTTGCTGTGCGACGGAAGCGGCGTCACCGTTGTATGCGAGTCCGAACCCGTTGAAACCACTCGGGCCAACTCAGCCCCAACAGCACGCATCGCCGGTCGAACTTGCTTGTCTTTGACGAGCAGGCGATGGACAAGCGCCACGAGTTCCGGCGGTGCCAGCGGCGCTTGTGGCGCCAGCGGAGGCGGAACGGCGAAGGCATGCTGCCCCATATACTCGAGCACCGTCTCAGCCTTAAATGGTGGCTGCCCGGCGAGCATCTCATACAGCATCAGCCCCAGCGCATAGACATCCGTCCGGTCGTCGACGCCGCTTGAGCCTGCACATTGCTCGGGCGACATATACTGCGGGGTGCCAATAATCGCATGCGTAGCTGTTCGCTCACTCGCACTTGTGAGCTTAGCAATCCCAAAATCGAGGATCTTCGCTCGTGATCCTCCGGGGACGGCTGGGTCAAACACTAGCATCACGTTGCTAGGTTTCAGGTCACGGTGAATGATGCCCTTGTCATGCGCAGCTGAAAGTGCATCTGATAGCTGCGCAGCTATCAGTGCAGCGGCCATCGGAGGCAGTCGCTGGCCTGCTGCATGCAGTGTTTCGAGTCGGCTGCTGAGCATCTCGCCACGCAGCAGCTCCATGACTAAGTATGCCGTTCCGTCCGGGGCATGACCATAGTCAGAAACCTGCACGATGCTTGGGTGCTCGATCAGATTTACGGCCCGTGCTTCGTTGAAGAAGCGAGTCAGCGCTTCATGGTTCTGGGCATGTTGCGGAAGCAGAATTTTAAGCGCTACCCGTCGCCCAATGGGCTCTTGAATGGCCTCGAACACCGTTCCCATGCCGCCCTCACCGATCGCTCTCACGATACGATAAGGACCAATCTGTAGCGGCGTCGTCATCCCGGAACCTACCGGCTAGCATAGCCTAGCGGTGCTCTCTCGGACAAGCTAGGAACATTGTGCAGACTACGGAGCACTGCCCAATTAGAGTTTACGTCTCACGATTAGGTTCTGGTTGCCGACCATGTAAATATTGTCACGGTCAGCGCCCCAGATGGCAGACCAGCCTTGTGCTCCACCAATGCTAAGCGGCGTGCATGAATCTGAGTTAGCCGAGCAGCGCAGAACCGACCCGGATTGATCAACTGCGTAGACGTTGTCAGCATCACTTCCCCAAATGGCTACAACGTTCGATGAGGGTGTCGCGGTTAAATCTATACAAGAATCTGAATCAGCAGAGCACCGAAGAACGATTCCGCCAGAAGCTTGGCGGCCTGCAACATATACATTACGAGCATCCGTTCCCCATATCGCAGAAAATGTTGCGTTACCTGCTGTTTTGGGTGGCGTTAGTACTTTGCAAACATCTGAGGTATCTGAGCAGCGTAGGATGCTCCCGCTGGTTCCAGCTACATATACGTTACTTTTATCACTTCCCCATACTGCATTGAAAGTTTGTGTTCCCCCTCCAATCAATGTCGTACAATCTTTTCTGTCATCAGAACATCGTGCTATTGAGCCATCGCTTCCGGCTGTATAGATATTCTTTTTATCACTTCCCCACACTGTATTGAAACTCGGAATATTTGTTGTCCGATGCAAATATGTCAAAGGAATGCACGACGGCATGCCAACTGAGCACCGCTGGATGGTATTGCTGGAGCCAACGATATAAACGTTACTGGCATCAGAACCCCAGACACTGGCGAAATTTACATTCTGCAATGTGGGACCCACCTGACCGCAATCCTTCGATCTTGTATCGCAGCGGAACACGTAACCATAGTAGCCCACTACATAGACATTATTTTCGTCGCTTCCCCATACGCGCCGGAAAGCTGGCACCGGCATTCCTGATAGTACTGCTGGCACTAGATTGAGTGGGATGCAGGAGTTAGATGTAGAAGAACATCTAAGAATAGCACCTGAATAGCCTGCGACATACACATTGTTTCGATCGGAGCCCCAGACAGCATAGAAATAGCTAGATGCACCTAGTGTTGAATTAATAGATTCAAATGTACTTTTAGGAGTAACTAGCAAATCAAGAGTTACACTTTTAACTCGCGCTCGATTGAGCACTCCAGAAACCTGCTCACTAATACTAGCTTGCGCCAAGATACGCTCGTTGGCATCCATTGCGTACACATTTGCAATGGCTGACCCGACACCCCATTCCGGCAGATAAACAGCAAGGCGACGCTTGTCTCCTGTGAACCACGCTTCGTTCCCGTCTTTGCCGTCAAGCTGTGTTCGCAGCAGGAACTTCGTCGTCGCAGCTGGGACGCTGGCTGAGTCTAGGTCTAGAACCAACAGGGGCTCGCCGCACTGACTTTGCCCAAGGCCAAGTAGTACGACTGTTGAACGTAGAAGATACGTAGCAAGTCTGGTGTTCATAGACGGTGTCACCATAGTGGAGCCTGGATAGCTCTACTTATGCTAGCACGCTCCCGCGTCCTCCGTGACGCGGATGATGGAAGGACGGCCTTTTGCTACAGGGTTTGGGAGGACAGAGCTTCGCGGGGTCGCCCAAGCGCTTCGGCTCTGGAACAAAGTGCAGCATGGTAAACGCCACCAGCGCCCAATTCCCCATCCATCCTGCCGTGATGTGACGTGATGCGAATGCTTTCGTGAGGTGCGCCGTCTTCGACGATAAAATGCTGTGATGCGATGTCTCATCTGTGATGATCCGCTGCCTGCTGGGGCGCGCGCGAATGCTGACTACTGCGGCACAAACTGTCGCTCTGCTGCTTATCGCAGGCGCAAGCGTGAAGCAGCAAAGGAAAGCAGCGCGGCGCAACCAGAGGTCGTGGCGCAATTCGAAAGCAGCTCAAGCGGTGACAGCAAGGCGGCCACATTCCTAACCGACCGCAGAAAGCGCGGCGGGCGCGCACAGCGGATCATGATTCAGACACTACCGTCCGAGGCCAACCACGCCGCAATAGAGCGCATTGTGAGTACAGCGACAGACCGATTGGTTGCCGCAATCAAGCAAGTCGCCACATCGTCACGGTCGGTGGTCGGTGTGCCTGCGCGCGTTGCGTTGCCACTGCAGCTTCGCAGACTCGCGCCGCCTGCCGAGGCTGTGGGGTATCAGCTTGTGATTCCTCCCGCGCGTGAGGGGAGTGTCGTGCAGCTGTCTCCGCAGCGGAGCGGAGGCGCTTGGTATTCGCTGGCTCCCTTTGAGTACCCGGATGATCTGCGGTTGGTCGATGGCACTTGGTATCGCGTGCTGTGGGTCGGCAAGTTCGGCCTGCGCGTTAAGAGTCGCGACGCAGAACTCATTGGTATTCCTGGCTTGTACTACTTTGTCGGACTGCCAGACGAGCACGAAACAGGAGCTAGCGATTACGACGACGTGATCCGGATTGCCAAGGACACCGTGCATGAACCGGAAGTTCGCAGGAGCGTGATTGCAGCCAAGCTGCAGCGCGCCAGACAGAAGGACGCAGACGCGCAAGCTCGACGAGAATTGGCAATCCGCGCGGCATTCCATCAGCAACAAGAAAAGAGCTGGCAGCCGCAAGACAGGCAGCTGCAGAGGCCAAGGCAGCAGAGCCCCCGCCGACTCCTTTTCCGTGGAAGTCCGTTGGCCTAGCTGCACTGACTGCAGTGCCTTCGCTGCTATCTCTGTGGCTCGGTTGGCGCGAGTTTACGCGCTGGCTAAACGCCTCGCAGCAGCCAACTCTAGGCCCCGCGCCAGAAACCCGCACACCAGCAGAGATCGAGGCTGCGCAGCGCACGCTACGCGCGCAACTGGCGCAGATTGTATCGGTAGTCACCAGCCAGCAACAGAGCCAGGCCGCGACCGCACCAGTCACACCAGCTCCCGCACTAAGCACGCATCAAGACGAGAAGCACGCCGCCCCGCAAGCGGCAGTAGCGGTGGAGCCCGTGACCCCTGCCACCGTGCAAAACGAAAGCGCCGCAAGCATCACGGCACGGCCAAGCAGTGACCCGCTACCCACTGACGTGACGCAATCACAGCAGCAAACCACCGACCAAAGTCAGGTGGAATTGGGAAGCGCTGCGGCAGGAATCACGCCATCACAGATAGTGGATTTGCCAGTCGTCACGGAACATCCACCGACGACCTCAGCGATAAACCGTGACGTGACTTCATCACATCACGGCAGCGCCGATGACGTGGCCACGTCCAGCGATGCAGCTTCTATTACTACGAACGACATACTCACAGATCCAGCTGCCACAGAAGAAGCGGCGCAAGCATCACCGACTCCGACCAAGCGAACCGCGAAGGATTATGAAGCTCTCATTGACACGCTGCCCGAAGCGGATCAGAAGCGACTCAGCGCGCTGGCTCTTGACGGAGAAATGATGATGCAGGTGTTCCATGAAGTCTCCGCAAGCAGCGCTCGCGAGCGGGGCTTGCCTGTTCCTGTGGAGCCTCCCACGGACCTTTCCGGTGAGGAACGGAAGGCAGCACGGCGCGTGAGTTCGGAGCCTCGGCAGTTGGTGGCACTGCTGGCTCTTCACAACACGCTCTTGCGGGTAATTGGGGAGAAGGGCCTATTTGCCGCGAAACTCCCAGCGCGATTTGTACCGCTTACCAAGTGGAAAAAGGAGCGGTTCCTGCATGCACTCGAGAGCGATTCGGAATCTGAGTATCTGCTGTATCTGACCTCAAGAAGGACGGCCATTCGTAAGTCGCTGCCAGTTCTCCCTGAGCCCGACTTAGGAATCAGCGCGGAGCAACGCAAAGAGCTGCGAAAACTATACCGCGACTCCCGAATCGCCTTCGGCTTTATGTTCCTTGTCGAGTCGGGCGCTGCTGAGGAATGAGCAGGAGGAAGCCCGCGCGGTGTTGTCAGTAGGACTTGATGGCTAAAGGACTTTTGAGGGCTTCAGAGTCGATTGAAAGACCGTGGAGCGTCGCCTGTTCCAGCAGTGTCGCCATGCATGGATGGCCACGCAGCGCCAGCCAAGTTGCTGGCGACGCTGGCCTCCCAGCCTCCAAGTTGCGGAGGGTCGCAGCAGACACGTTCACTACTGCGCCCAGCTCACGCCGTGTTAGCCCTGCGCATTCGCGCAGCCTTCGTACTAGCTCGCCGATATGTCGAGGAGTCCTCGATACGGCTGTCGGGTCTGGCTGGTCACGCATGAATCACCACCGGGGTAGCCGTCGCCTCGCAGCGTCGCGCTAGCTCTGCGTGGGCCGCGCTCGCGGTGGCGAAGCTGTGCCAGTACACCGCCCGCTCGACCAGACTGACCTCGACCAGCGATAACGGATTAGGCTCGGTCTTGGGATGCAGCCAGCGCACGACACATAGCAGCACGGACGCCTGCCGACACAAAGCCAGCACCTTCCAACTGGTATCGGGGCCGGTGCTCATGCGCTGCACGAAGTCATGGGCGTTGCGCTCCTCGGGCTTTGACAGGTCCAGCACGGCCAGCGGCGTCGGAGTGGGCGACGGCTGGCGCGGGCTACGACGACGGCGACGAGACGACACACTTGTACACTTGGGACCAAAACACATAGTCTGTCCTTGTTCGCGTCAGACCGGATGCTTGGTTGGCGGTGGTCTAGCGCGGGCGATGGGCTCCCTGGTTGACGCCGGGGAGCCTTTTTTTGTGGTTGGGCTTGGTAGTTCCCAAAACACCTATACATCACAGCCCATAACTAGCCAATAATAAAACGAAGTAACCGTCGCTCCGTCAAGCCAAGTAGATGGCAGAAATGAACCATGCTACCGAGTGGCGTGGTCCGTGGTCGTCGCAACCCCCTACACGTTGGTTTTGCTCATAGGCTCACTCGCGCGCGCAAAGCTGCGGGGATGAGCGGTTCTGCGCTGTCTCTTGCGGCGGGCATGACTGCTGACGCCGCCTGGAGCTTAGAAGCCGGTGGCCGAGTACCCCGCGTCGATACCGTCGAGCGACTGGCCAAAGTCCTGCAACTGTCGCCATGCTTCCTGGCTTTCGGCGTCGAGCAACCTTGCGACCCAAGCGAGGGCCTCATGTCTGCTGGGCTGGCCGACCGACTGCTACAGGTCCGTGAATCGAAAAGCATCTCCCGTCAGGAGCTGGGTCGCTGCTCAGAGACATCGGACAGTCTGGTGCGCATGACCGAGACGAGAGCCACGGTGCCAAACATCGCGAAGGTAGAACAGCTCGCGAAGGCGCTCGACGTATCGCCATGCTGGCTGGCCTTCGGCCTGGGTGACAGGGAGCTGCCACAACGGCGCGGCGCTCGTCCGGCAGAGCAACCGGCGGATCAAAGCCAGTAATCCCACGTCGGGCAGCGTCCTCTCCCCGGCTCAACTGAGCGACGATAACTAGGTCGCTTCTGCAGCCCGGATTTAGTAGAGACGGGCAACCATTCTTCGCGGCATCGCGTCCCAGACGAGCAGACAGCAGCAACTTAGCAGAAGCTCTCAGTAGTCATCTTCGTCATCTTCGTCATCTTCGTCGTCATCCTCATCATCCTCGCCGTCATCCTCGTCGTCATCCTCGTCGTCGCCATCCTCGTTGTCGTCACCCTCGTCGTTGTCATCCTCGTTGTCGTCACCCTCGTCGTCGTCATCTTCGCCGTCGCCATTATCGTTGTCGTCATTCTCGCCGTCGTCATCTGCGCCGTCATCCGCGCCGTCATCATTCTCGTCGCCATCATCTTCGCTGTCGTCGTCTTCCTCTTGTTCATCTCCGCCACCGCTATCCTCGCCCCCGTCCTGGTCTGCGGCATCGTTGCTGTCGTCAGCCCATTCGTCGCTGCCATCCGTCACTTCCTGCTCCTGATAATCGTCGCAGTCACCTGCCTCGCCCTGCGAGTACGCCTGCTCCGGCTGCCGTTCGCGATTAACCTCGTGCTCGGGGTGATTCCATGGCGGATAGGCGCGATAAGCTGGAAGCTGATCAATAAACGCGGATATCGTCTCTTCGATTATTATATAAACAAAACCGCTCAGAAGATCCCGATGCACGTAAAACCATTCTCGTATCGATCGGTGATTCCCTGAGTTCTGAACGATTAGCGCATCTTGCAAGTCATCTATCCAGCGAATAGCAGTCTGATAAGACCCCATGATTAAAGTATTAGTCGAAAAATGCTGGAGAAGGCGTCGTGCGGTATAGCGACATATGGCCTCAAACGCCTGCTGGTGGTAACTAACAATC
>Ga0209097_10002045_pt1 | contig 16630 bp, 11 predicted proteins | sample AD_UKC052_MetaG_FD_184419 | JGI IMG/M metagenome (GOLD analysis project Ga0209097, IMG submission 184419) | Active sludge microbial communities of municipal wastewater-treating anaerobic digesters from USA - AD_UKC052_MetaG (SPAdes) (version 2) | ecosystem: Engineered > Bioreactor > Anaerobic >... | reverse complement strand
AGAAAAGTTACCTGATGAAACACCCACATGAAAATTGACGTTACCCTTACGAAGCCGCCGCCGTTGCGTCTTTTCGACCAACGGCTCCTATGCTTCTTTGAAGCCGGGATTTGCTTCAGTTTATGAATTCAACTTAACCAGCATCATTACATCCTAATGGGCATCGGGTGCTGTTGGTGAAAAATTTACCTGTTGGCAAACAGGTACCAGAAGAGGCGGCTTCGGTGGCAGTTTTCGGTAAGAGAACACCAACAAAGGCGAAAATAAAAAATGAGTTACGCCTGCAAAAAAGTATTAAATCATAATTTGCAAAACATACTCCTCAAAAGAATTCACACAAATTATTTCAAGGCTCTCTAATTCAAGATATTTGCTTAGTTCCTCTTTAACCGAATCTGAATCAGGATTAACAATTATTATTTTTTTCAAGCTCCTTATTCCTTCTTTAAGCTTTGTATTAAAAAGCTTTTCATTTCCCTTCCAGCCTATAAGAACCAGCTCTTCAATATAGGGTATTACAAATTCCATTTGCAGTTGATGGGCATGAGGCATTACGAATTCATCCTTATCCCTATAGGGTAACAAAAGTGCAGGAAAATATTTACCTCCCCTTTCTTTGATTTTTATTCTATTCTTATTAAGCGTAATTCTACCAATTGAATGAGGATGATTTTTGGCCTCTAAGCCCCAACCATCTGAAACCAGCATTTTGGGACCTAATAAATTGTAATAAATGGTTGCTGGGGTAACTCTTTTTTGATATAACAAGTTCACAATATCGGGTTCAAATTCCATTATTTTTGCTCTGTCAAATCCCCATCCCCAATTCCAAGATCCATGAGGTTTAAAAAAGAGGAAAGGCGAATTTGCTTTAGGATTCATATATTTATTCATATCAGAAAAGGTAATATTCAGATTTTCTTCTAATGCTGAATCTAAAATAGTATCATAATTAAAGGAAACAATTACTGGATTTACGCTATTATGAAGATTTGAAAACAATTTCTGAATAAATAGTGAATACAAGTTATACCTAAAGAACTCCTTGCTAATCCTTTTGGAAATCAACTCAAAAATTTCCATTGTATAAAACTGTAAATGAATATGCTTTGATGAAAGATCAATATTTCTGCTTGCCATCAGTTCCAACCAATCATCTTCTAGAATAGACTCGATATTATTTCCTTTTGATTCAAATTTTGGAAGTACTTGCCTCAGACCTGGATATTTATGGATTATTGAATCAAATCGTTCAGCAAACATTTCATTTCCTAATGGTGGCCTAAAGTCAGAATTTTTAAGTTTTACCTTCCCCTCTCCAAAAAGGCAATTTGCTGAGGCTCCTGCACCAAAAACATACATCTTTTTGTAATCGCTGGCTAAGCCATTCCAATTTACACTATAATCATCTCTTAATGCAGGTATTTCCTTTCTCCAATGTTCAATAATTTCTTTGGTAGATATATAAATCCCAAATTTTTCAAGGTCTTCCTGAGGAATCAATCCATCCTGTTCCTTATAATATTCAACCCACTTGTTTTTACCGATAATATAAAAATCCCCTTTAGTAAAGTCCCTTTTTATTGCAATCCCATAATATACCTCTCCCAGATAGGTAATGTAATATCCAAAATTTATTTCCCAATCAATTGGTAACATTTTTTTAATTATTTAATTACATCCATTAATACCATTTTTCAATTTCTCATTACGATAGAGTAACTATGGCTTCAAGAAGTCAAATGCTTTAAATAATTCATTGTCTGCCGGTTGTTTCAGTTCCGCTTCCTTTTCAAAATGGTATGACACCCAACGAACATCTTTGCTTTCAATACTAGTATAAAAGTAAATAGCATCAGAAGATTCAATAAATTTGATAAAAGGCAGCAATTCCAAAGGCTTTGCGTGCTCTGAATTACTCAGATAAAGCTTCCTTCTGTCAAGTGGAATTAAACTTTTAATGGTAATTTCATTGAAGGGGGTTCTTGCACCAATCAATTCCTTTGCGTTGAAAGTGAAAAGACCATCTTCAAAACTGCCCGTTGTCGGTGAAAGCATTAAGGTGTCTTCGAATGCATCTGCAATACTCTTTCTAAATTCATTTAGTTGCTGTTCAAGCGTCAAAACCCTCTGGCTGTTTTCACTTTCACTGGTTATTCCGCCATGTCCTTTCCATTTATTTCTCAGGCTGGCAACTTCAAATAAAACATTCACTATTCCCTTGCTGGTAATCATTAAAAGAAATGCCTCATTCGGATTGCCAAAAAGGTTCTTACAAAAATCCTTTTTATCATTCTCTCCCAAATATCCCCTTATAGCTTTTGAAAGGTTTGAAGTTAGATTATTCCAATTGCCGAAAGTGGCTTTTAAATACCAATTTTGAAATTTTTCGTCTGTACCAATCCATTTATGACTTTCTTCCTTATAAAACGTTTTGTCTTGAACCAAAGCACTCAACATAATCATGGATAAGAACTCTGAAAAAGCTTCAAAGAAGTGAAATATGTGCTCAATTTTCTTACTATTGTCTTTGGTAGCATAGTAACGCCAAAGAATAGAGGAAATAGGAAATGGCAACTTATCAATCCAATTTTCAAGTTTTTCTTCCCGGTTAATGGCTTTTAATTCCTTAATAATTGCTTTATAGCCCCTGGGTTGTTTCCAAAGGTTTCGTTTAAGTTCCTCAAGCCGAAATGCAAACTGCTGAATTTTACTATCAACCTCTATTAAATCGGCCTGGGTTGCCAGATCGGGCAAATAAAGGATACATTTTGAAAGCTGAGATTTTGTTATCTGAGGAATTACTGCACCAACCTCTAAACTTTCTCTCAATTTTTTTCCGATGGGGGAGTTAAAATAATTGGCAACATAAATTGAATTGGCCCTTGTTCCTTCAAGTTGAATCTGGTAATAATTTTTTGGTCTAATTTTAAGTTCCGATAAACTTGCAACAACCGGGCTATTACCCACTTTTGGTAAATAAATTGAATTTTCAAAATGCTCAACTTCTTCAGCATTATCACCTTTAAGGGCTACAATAGAATTCGAAATATCACCCAGATGAATTGGGGGATAGCCAATCCTTTTAGCTAATTCAAGCATTTCCTTTTCGGAAACCAATGCGCTAAAGGATTTAAATTCCGTTAAATCGACATAGCACCCAAGTTGAATGGCTTTGCCTTCCTTTTTAATTCTAAAATTCTGAAGTATGGTTTTGTTTACATTATCGTCAGGTGAAATTTCAGCTACAAATGTTTTATCTATTTCATTTTTAGAAACCAGAATTAAATTTGAGACAATATTTGACATAGGTGCAAAAGCTCCTGATGGCAAAACAAATGCAGCCTCAACAAATAGGCCTTCCTTCCTTAAAGCTTCTTTTCCTTTGTCGTCCATTAGAAAAGAATTTGAAACAAGGCAAATTAATTTGCCATCCATTTTAATTCTATCAACGCATTTCAAAAGCAAAGTTGTAGTAAAATCAAATGGACATCTAATACCATTGAATTCAGGCGACCTCATTCCAAAAGGTGGAAAAGATAGAACCAAATCAAATTTTTCACTTATTTTAGATAGTTCGCTGAAAGTGTCGCCAACCTTAAAGTTTTGAGATTTATCCTTGAAGACCAATTGAATTGTTTCAAATTCCGGCTGATTAACACAAATTCCATTCAGTTCTTCGGCCTGAATAAAAAGTATGGGCGACGATAATGTTAGGCAGGGGTCAAACACTGATTTATGACTAAATCCTTTTAAAAGTTCTTCAATGAACCTAAAAACATAAGTTGGTGCTGTTATTGAAAAGGTTCTGGTCAGTTCGGAAAGCAGTTTTTTGTCCTGAAATATACTTTCAATCTTTTCAATGCCCCATGTTGTTCCAATAAGCTCCAATAATTTGATATTACGATAAGAAGCAAAGTCCTTACCACCATGCAGCCTATCCAGATTGCTCCATATTATATTCCTTATGTCCAGATTTTCCATAAGAGTCTTGTCATTTTATGTGACCGGAAAATTAATTCAGTAGTATTTTTAATTTTCATTTTCTTTGTTCTTTTCCATAATTTCCTTGTCATAGCCAATTTGCCAAAAATACATATCCAGTATTTTCATAAGGGGGTAGTGCTTCTCCATCCTAGCTTTGATGAGGTTTTGTGATTGTTCAATCTCCTTTATGTTATCATCTATGAAGTTGAACAATTCGGTAAGTGAAAGCTCATTGAAGCCAAAATGCTTCATTTTCATTTCCTTTAAGCCTTTAATGAAATACTGGTCATATGCAGGCACACATCCCAAAGTGCCAAGCATAATTTTACTTAAAAGTGTATCGGTGGGTGAAATAGGTTTTGGATCTTCTGCTCCTCTGGTGAAATAAATGTTACTATAGTGCGCTGATAATTCATCTTTCAAGGCAAGTATAGATTTTATGTTTTCCCGGATAACCTCATTTGTTTGATTACACTTTAATGCTTGATTAGTTTTTGAGAAAAGGATATCAACAGCACCTTGATGAATAAAATGATTCTTTTGAAGTAACCCGCTTGATCCTCTATACATACCCCAACTAGCCAAATAAAAGGCTAACTCTAAAACTTTAAATTCTGCCTTTTTCGAATTACTAAAAACTTCAAAGCAGTTATCCCATGAACTAAACCTATGGTATTTATCATCCAAAATACCCTTTATGTATTTTTCAATAATTTCCAGAATACCATTGTTCATAATACCATCTTTTTATTAAAATATTTCAATAAAATAATTTTTTGAATTGACACTTATTGAAGTTAAAATAATCATAGAAAATATTAATTGCATAATAAAACCTACAATCTGCGCCGCATCATATCATAAAAGGGATACAGTATCCTAAAAACTTTAAGTGTTTCAATTGGCAGATTCTCTTCAGACATTTCCGGGTCGCTTAGCCTATAATCTCTGCCAATAATAAAGTACTTTTTATTATCATCCTTTTTACAAAATGTATACAATGCATCAGCATCATCAAATGAGTTGCAAAATCGTTGGATATCATTTACCCTTATCCAATATTCCGCTGGCAATCTTTGCATCATTTGAAAAAATCTATTCCTGTAATCAATTCTCTTCATTTCCTCAAAAAAATGCTGTCTGTCAAATAAACTTCCTTCATTATTCTTACCGAATAACAACCATATGCCTATTGATTCAAGCTCAATTCTAACTTGCAGTCTTGCATGATTTATAAAACTTTGCTTATCATCTTCGTCGTCCTTAATTTTTTGTCTTTTATCTTTGAGAAAAAATTCTTTATACTTTTTTATCTCATCCTGACTTTTTCCATAACTCAACCACATCGCATCTAACTTTTGCGATGTCCTTTCTTTTAAATGGTAAGGCATAGATACAATATGATTATTTACATTGCATTTGAGTGTTCCTAAACCGTATTGATCAAACATCGGGTAAATAATAGAGTGTAATTCAGCAAATTGTTCCCTGGCTTCATATCTTGCCTGATTGGCAGTGCCGGAAGCGTCTGTCCATAACTCTTTTCTAAAGGCCCAATGATGCTCCTTTTTAAAAAATCTGTCCGCAAAAGCATAATTATCCAAAGGATTATCTGAATTAGTTTTCCATTTGAAGTTTAATTGCCTATTACCTTTTTTTTGATCAACTTCATCAGGTATAAAATACTTTTTGTACTCATTGATATTATGGTCGTCAATTGGAAATGACTTTTCAAACTTTTTATCAAACCATTCCAACAATTCTAAACAATGCCCTTGATCGGTTACCAGGTAACTTAATTCAACATTATTTGTCAAACCGCCTTCTGTTAAATTGGCTGAGCCAATAAATGCCAGCCAATTATCATTATGCATCACCAAATAGACCTTAGGATGGAAGGTGTTATCCTTGTCATGGTAAATTCTTGCCCCAAAATTTTTATCCTTAACCCCATTCTCTTTAAGAAATTCTAAAGTTTCAATTGATGTTGGCAGGTCAACGCCTATCAACATTCTTTTCCGGGAAATACTGGGTATCAGATTCAATAATGATGTTAAGGGCTTTTCCTTAGCAAGCGCAACGGCAATATGTACTTCCTGGGCTTCCGGAAGATAAATACTTATTTCTTTATTTAGGTTTTCAACAATCATTTGTTTTTCAATTTAGCTAATTTTTTCAAAAATTTATCAGCCGGCTTTCAAATTCTCAATGGTTTCAGTAGCTAAAACATCGGAGTTTGGAAAAAATCTTAAATCAGCTATAGTGGTATCTTTTTAACCACGAAATGTCCAATGAAGCCTTGTTTGCGGATGGTTATCTTACGCTACGTTCCCCTTCTTGGTCGAGGAGACGTTGCTGAAAAGAAATAATATTATACCCTCTTACATATCTTGACGATTTTCATCGTACAAATCAACCCGTGCGAGTAGATTCAATATTATCATCTTAACAACCGGAGACTGAAGAAAAACTGAAATTGCATTAATAAACTGCTCATGAGTAAAATAAACACCCAGCTCTGATGGATAGTTTTCGAATATAGTAACCTTAACTGGATAAAAATTTGGAGTCAATTCCACCACTTCTAACAATTTATATAAATACCCATTACCAACTGAAGCTTCAAAAAATAAGGAATATACTAAATTAAGCTCAATATCATTAGAAGACAGCATTGCAAGTCCTAAACTATCCATAGCGATTTCTCTTTTCTCAGTCACTATGGCTTTTATTTTCGGTTTATATTTATAATTTACAGATTCGGCATACTTGTACAAAAAAGAAATCGGAGCTTCTTCTTTAGCCTTATTAATTTCAATTGGATCCTGATCCGGGAGAAAAGTAGAAAAATCAATACTCATATAATTTTAAATTTTAGAGGTAAATGATCTGAATAGTTAACTTTATCAATATGGTAAGAATCGCCAGATTTTTGAACAAGTGTATGCTGCCCAGAACTCTCAATAAATCTTACAGAAGTAAAATCAAATTCAGAAAACAGTTCTGGACGGACTAAAACGTTATCAATTACGTTCCAATAAGTAAGTAATACACTATCACTATTATCAAAGAAATAATTACCTGGCAATTTATTTATGCCACTAGAGTATTCTATATCTCCTAAACTACTCCATAACGGGCTGTAAAAAAAGGGGTAATTATCTTTCATAAATTTACGTTTAACCTGCTTAGCAACCATTTTGGAAGAAGTGGCATTAAATCCCATTGGCGATATCATACCTAATTCATAAGGGTTTACATTAAAATCTCCGACTACTATAGTTCTTCTTAGGTTATCTTCCACTTGAGAAATATAAGAACCATGTTTAGAAGCCTCTCCAATTTGCGTTTCCTTATCTCTCATTAACTTGCTTCGCATATGCAACGCTGTTAGCAAAATAGGCTTCCTGCCAGAAATTTCCAAAAAATAAAATATCATCCTCTTAGTGTTAGGATATGTATTATAATGTTCCACTTTGAACCCATTGTTATTAGAAAAAAGTTTAGGAGTTAGAGCAATAGAGTCTTGAGACATAACTACGTCACTGTGGGTAAGGCCTGAAAGTGCTTCCATTTTTTGGATATCAACATTCATTGCTTCAGCCAATATCAATATATCAATGCTTTCGGATTTGACAATGTCAGCTAAAGTTTGCTCAAAACCACTTTTCTTATTGATGTTCCAAAAGAGTATATTAATCATTAGCCTCGTATTAATTTTAACAAATTTTACCAATTTGCAGGTTCATCTCATAAATGTTTTCTATGAGGTGAAATAGTTTTCTATACTAGTAGTTGCGTAAATTACCAATTGTAATTTTTACACATAAGTTCATTTATTTGACCTTTAATCGCTTACAAAGCTGCATTTCCTTTTTAAAAATATCCCTTCCCTACCCCGTCAAATTATCCGCCAACAACTCCGCCTGCTTCAGCACCGTATCAATCGCTTTCTGCTGTTTATCCGGCGGGTAACCATATTTGTTCAGGGTACGCCTTACCAGTACCATCAATTTCGCTCTTGCGCTTTCCCGGATAGTCCAGTCAATGGTTGCATTGGCCCGGACTTTATTTGCTATTTCCTTTGCAATTTCCTTCAGCGTGTCGTCGCCCAACACTTGTACGGCGCTGTCGTTTATTTCAAGGGCATTGTAAAATGCCACTTCATCATTGTTCAGGCCAAGTTTTGCACCTTCTTTATCCGCCTCCTTTATTTGTTTTGCAATGTTGATGAGTTCCTGAATGATTTCTGCCGTTGTCAGCAGGTTGTTCTGGTAGCGTTTAATGGCACCTTCCAGCATTTCAAGGAGCTTTTTGCTTTTTACAAGATTCGTTTTGGCCCTTGCTTTGATTTCATTGTTCAGAATCTTTTTCAGCAATTCAAGGGCAAGGTTTTTATGGTGCATGCCTTCCACTTCCTGCAAGAACTCGTCGGAAAGTATCTCGAGGCCAGATATTTCAGGTTTGTCAATGCCGGCAGCATCGAAAATGTCAATCACCTGATCGCTGCTCAGGGCTTCATCAATAATTTGCTTGATGGCTGTTTCAATTTCAAGATCGGTTCTTCCTCCGCCTGAAGGGGCATCAAACTTGGCAAGCCTTGCTTTGATGGCCTGGAAAATGGCTACTTCGGGCAAATGCGGCTGAACTTCATCCTTTGTTATGCATAGCGATAATGCCTGGCTCATTAAACTTACCTCGCGGATAAATCTTTCCTTGCCATCTTTTAGCCCAAGAATATGTTCTTCGGCCTGTAATATAATGGACAGCTTTTCCTGCGTACCCGCGTGGAAAAAACGCCGCAAATTGAATTTTTGAGAACCCTCATAATATGCTTCGGGTTCAGCAGCCATTAAAAATTCCTGGGTTTCAGAGGATTCCTGGAACATCTGCTGAATCACTTCCAGTTTTTCGAGGAAGATTTCAAGCGCCTTACCAATATTTTCAGCCGGGTTGCCTTTGCCTCCAGCTTCCCCATAAAAGGAAAGCGCTTTTTTTAAATCGGTTCCAATGCCAAGGTAATCTACAATCAAACCGCCGGGCTTGTCTTTGAAAACCCTGTTTACCCTTGCAATGGCCTGCATCAGGTTGTGCCCCCGCATGGGCTTGTCCACATACATGGTATTCAGGCAGGGCGCATCAAACCCGGTAAGCCACATATCGCGCACAATCACTAGTTTCAACGCATCGGCAGGGTCTTTCATCCTTTCCGACAAATCTTTGCGCTGCTGCTTGGTGGTATGGTGTTTCGCAATTTCGGGACCATCGGCACTGTTGGTGGTCATTACTACTTTAATAACGCCTTTGGTCATATCGGCATCGTGCCATTCAGGGCGAAGGGTAATAATGGCCGCGAAAAGGTCGGCGGCAATCCGGCGGCTCATAGCCACAATCATGGCCTTGCCTTCAAATACTGTTTGTCGTTTTTCAAAATGGGTAACAATGTCTTTTGCAAGGTTGTTCACCCTTTCCTGGTTTCCAACAATGGCTTCAAGTTTGGTCCACTTGGCTTTGGCTTTTTGTTTTTCGGTTACTTCTTCATCCTGTTCAAGGTCTTTGTCAAATTCCTCAATCAATCTTCTGCCTTCCTCATTCAGGTTTACCTTAGCCAAACGGCTTTCGTAGAAAATGCGCACGGTGGCGCCATCATCCACAGCATCTTTAATATCGTAGCGGTCAATATAGTTTCCAAAAACCTGCGGGGTGTTTACGTCTGTACCTTCAATGGGTGTGCCCGTAAAACCAATATAGGTTGCATTGGGCAATGCATCGCGCATGTATTTGGCAAAGCCATAGGCAATGCGTTTGCCTATTACTTCTTTGGTTTCTTTATCCTTTTCATCAATCAGTTTGGCTTCAAAGCCGTATTGCGTGCGGTGCGCTTCATCGGCAATTACCACCACATTTTTGCGGTCCGAAAGCTGATCGTACACCGATTTATTATTTTGCGGAAGAAATTTTTGAATGGTGGTAAACACAATGCCCCCGCTTGCCACTTTCAGCAATTCTTTTAAATGTTCCCGGTTTTCGGCCTGAACAGGTTCCTGTCGCAGCAACTGAACCGAAGCGGCAAAAGTTTCGAACAACTGATCGTCGAGGTCATTGCGGTCGGTAATCACCACAATGGTGGGGTTGCGCATTTCGGGGGAGGTAATCAGCTTGCCCGAATAAAACACCATACTCAGGCTTTTGCCTGAACCCTGTGTATGCCAAACCACACCGCCTCTCTTATCTCCGTGGATGCCCGAAGCCACAATGGAAGACTGTATGGCTTTATTAACCGCATAGTACTGATGGTAGGCGGCTAATTTTTTTACCGTCTGAATTTGGATCAGTCCTGTTTTGGCATTCCCGATACCTTCGGATCGGGATTTCGGTGAAACCTCAACCTCCTTTTTCGATTTCTCAAACACTATAAAATTCCGGATCAAATCCAATAGCGTTGCCGGTTGCAACATACCCTTCAGCAAGGTTTCAAGCTGAGGCTTGTATTTCGATGCCTCTTTGATTCCATCTGCGGTTTTCCAGGTCATGTAGCGGCTGAGGTCGGCCGACACACTGCCAGCCTTACATTCCAAACCGTCTGAAAGAATACAAATGGCATTGAATGTAAACAGCCCCGGAATAATGGCTTTGTAGGTTTGAACCTGCTGATAGGCGCTTTTAATGCCCGTTTTTTCATCGGCGGCATTCTTCAGTTCTACCACTACAAGGGGCAGACCGTTTACAAAAAGCAATATATCAGGGCGTTTGTTCTGATTATTTTCAATGATAGTGTACTGATTCACCACCAAGAATTCATTGTTTGCCGGATGGTCAAAATCAATCAACGCCACTTCGTGGCTGCGTTCGTATCCGTTTTGCTGATATGGAATTTTTACCTTTTCTACGAGCATCCGGTGAAATGCCTCGTTGTTGTGGAGCAATTCGGGGGAATGTATCCGCAGCAGCTTCTGTACGGCGGCTTCCTGCGCGTCTGCAGGAATATGGTGATTAATTTTGGCTATGGCGGTTCTTAGCCGTTTGGTTAAAACAACCTGGCTGAAACTATCCCGTTCACAAAAAAGCCCTTCGGGTGAAATATCCCTGCCATTGGCATAATCCCATCCCTGCGATTGAAGAATTTCAACTGCCGATTGTTCGATAATATTTTCGGTGATGGGTTTCATTAACCATAAAATTTATCACACTTCCAATTTTCCGGATTATGGATGATGTAATGGGAAATTTTCAGATAGGCTTGTTCATTGCGTATAATGTGTTCGTAGTAATTGCGTTGCCACAATTTTCCCATAAATTGATTGATGGATTTGTAAATATCCAAACAACGATTAAATACCAATGATTTGTATGAACCGACGATATCGCCGATGGGTCGGGGCAACCCTAGCGGTTCCCCAACCGACGGGGCCCGTTGGGGCAACCCTCGCGGTTGCCCTATTAAATCCGGTTCCCCTAAAAACGGCGGTTCCCCTAACGACGGGGCCCGTTGGGGCAACCCTTGCGGTTGCCCTATTGAATCCGGTTGCCCCAAAAACGGTGGCTCCCCCGTTGACGGTTGCCCTATCCATTCCGTCGCTGCGGGGTTACCCGCCGCAAATGCAGGGTGCAACCCTGCATTTGCGGCGGGGGTGAACCCTGCCCCTACGGCGGCGGCCCCGTCCAACACGATAATCCCGTGCATGTGGTTGGGCATAATTTGAAAAACATCCAATGAACAATTGGCAAATCGTTCGGGTAATGCCATCCATTCATCGTATGCAATCTGCCCATATTCATTCAACATCATTTGGTCATTTTCAATTGTACCAAACCTGCATTCCCTGTTTTGGCAACAGATGGTAATAAAATACGCACCCGCCTGCGCATAATCATATCCCTTCAAGCGGATAGAACGCCTGTGATGTTTTTCCGGATCGTATTTCATATGGTGTTTCTTAGAAAAGATACTAGTTGAATTAGTAAATTTATAATTTTCCTATAATAGATTACATTAAATCGTGCTTAATTGAACCTTGTACCAATAAGGTAAATTATTTCTAATTATTCTTAATTGGTTTAACAGTTCAAGTTTATTGTCAATATTGGTGAAATCAAATTTATTGCTTAAAAAGATTGCGGTTTCTCTTGGAATACTTAGCTCAATCAATTTTCTTGTGATTGGCTTGTATGCTCCTAACTCAATAAACCGAGTAAACATACTTTCTGGTTCTTTAATGTCATACAAAGGTTTTAATAACAAAGGAAGACCGTAAGAAATTTTATTCTGAACGAAATTTATAGTTTCGTCAATTTTTTCTGATGAATCATAGAACCTGTCCGAAAATATCTCTGAAAGGGTTTTTTCCTTTATCCAATTTTCAGCTAAAATGCACTTTTGTAATAAAATATCTTTACCTGTAACATCAGGAACACCAAAATATTTATCATAATATATAGGGAATTCATTTCTAAAACTCGTGAGAATGTCTTTTAGTTGATAAGAAATCCATAATTCAGAAGCGCCTGTAGGTAAATTGAAAATACTTCTTTTTTGATACAGGTTGTTCAAATCTATCGGATCCCAGTATCTGTTCTTTGCACAAATAGTTTTTGAGATCTCGAATTTTGACAATGATGCAAATATGTTGTTCATTTCGGCATCACTCAAAATAATACCAACTCTGCCAAGATACACTTGAGAAAAAAGCCCATATCGCAAAACTGTTTGTCTCAAATATGTAGTAAGAAATGAATATTCTTGATTCTCAATTGTGCTTCCAACATTATTTGCAAGGTCTTTATTTATTTTCTCCTTGTGCGTCTGGTATTTTTTGCCGTAGCCAACTTGCAGTTCTTTTGAAGAATCTTTAAACAATTCCAATTGTTTATTTTCACTTTCTTTGAAACTTAATTCATCAAGAATGTATGTCCTGCCAATAAAATCTTTTAATAATCTACCTGCCCTACCGCGAAGGTTTGCAATTTCATAGTTGGAAAGTTTGGAACTATTTTCTGTTTTGGCTATAAATAAATTGGGGTTTCTGATAATAATATTTTGAACTGGCAAATTCACTCCTTGTAAAAGTGTTGTTGTGCATATAATTATCTTGATATTTTTCTTTCTTATCCCGTCCTCAATCAAAACTCTTACATGAAATGGTAGTTTCCCGTGATGGTAGGCAACTCCTTTTTTAATTGTATCTACCATTGTAAACATAGGATGTACAGTTGCAGAAATGAAACCAGCTAGCTCATTCAGGAATATATCATCCTTCTCCGCTATGTTTTTTGCAAGGTGAACAGCCATTTTATTACAAGTTGTGGAAGTAGGAGAAAATATCAAAGTGCTTTCTTCCTTTCCAAAACCATTTAGAAAACTACTTAGATAGTCAAGGTAGTTATCATTATACTGAACCTTTCCATAACCTTGAATAGTAACTTTGTTCGTGATTTCTATTTGCAGGCTTTTTTCCAATAAATCGGAATAAATATTGAAATAGAAATCACCCTTTTTCTTTGAGATAGAGTAGGTTAGATTAAAAACAGGTGAAGCATCAGTTTCTTTCTTCTCAGAATTTATACCGAAAACATTTTCTCCTAATTCGTCTATTTTGATAATTCTTGGACCCGAAATAATGATGTGGTCAATCTGTGAACTGTTTCTTAGTTCAATCATTAAGTCATATAGAACCTTAGAACGCTGGTCGTCAGAATCTGCAACTTTCTCCACATTTTGAATCTCATCAATTACCAATAAGCGAACAATTCCAAATGGATTTTCGGATTGTGAGAAAGCAGCAATGGCCTTTTCCTGTGTTAGAATATAAATGGAGTTTAGTGTAGCTGATGCAATATTGTAAGTCGTATCTAGAGTATATTCTGCAAGTTGAAAGTCGTCAAGTAGTTTTCTGAAATCACTGGTAACTTGTGAAACCAAGCTCAAAGTAGGCACTACATAAACAACTATACCACTTTTCTTCTTGATTAGGTCAATTGCTTTAAGAAGAATTAGAAAAGATTTGCCTGCCGATGTTGGTGCTGAAATGCCAGTCAATGTATTTTTTTCAATTGCTTCCCAAATATCCTTTTGAAAATCACTCAACAGAAAGATTGAGTTGCCAACTTTTATTTCGTTTTTTACTTGTGCAACTGTAACTGCAAATTGATTCAGTATATTTTCACTAAACGAAAATTGTTTATCGGAAAAAGAGTATTCTGAATCAATCATGATTGATGATGGGCCGAAACCTGCCCTTGAAAGAAACAGAATCAAATAATTCTTAAGTCCGTCCCATTCCTTTTTTCTGTAAGTCCAAAGCAAGGCGCAAATTGCAATCAGTTGTTTCTTAGAAACTTCATCAGTATTTAGCGACAAATCATTTAATACAGAAATTGCTTCGGTTAAAAAATCTTCTTCAATTTGTTCATTTGAATTTTCTTCAATGAACTTTAACCTGTTTGCATTTGTAACAAGTTCTAAATGGAGCAACTTTATGAGAATGTCTTTTGCTTCCATTATTTACCAATTAATTTTTTAAATTGTTCAAGTAACAAATCCAACTCCCAAACTGGTAGAATTATGTAGTTAAATCGAGGATTCAAACCTTCTTCAATTGAATTAAAATGTTTTCTGTCAACGGATTTCCCTCGCTCTTCAATTAATTTTATAATATCCTCTTTGATTTGCTTTTCGCTTTTTTTTTCAATCTTTTTGTTTTCGCAATAAGTTATAACAGAAACCAAATGAAGTTCAACCTCCTTTAGTGTTCCGTTTTTATAATCCTTCGCAACTTCAATTAAATCATCATTAATGAATGAATCGTAAACATATCTACCAAGTTCTTTTCGATGCTCTTTATAAGTTTTTAATATGCTTCCTATTGCATCTTCAATTGCGATATCAAATTTGTATTTACTGCTGTATGTCTTCGCTTCGCCTAAATAGAAAAGATTTTTACCCCCGCTGTATTTATAATGAATTGCATCTGCACCAAATCTTTCCATCTCAATTGAAGTTGTGATTGGCATTTTTCGAAGCAAAGGAACACTCTTGAAGAAACTTTGCAGAAAGTTAAACAAAAGCAATTCGCCAAACTGCCCTTGAACTAATAATTTGTCGGTTGAATGGTTTCTGAATTTTTTAAATGCTTCGGTGGTTAAGGTATTTTGTGCATTTTGTAAACTTCGCCCTTCTCCTATCATAATGTCAATGACTTCGGCTGCTTTTTTCTGGCTATAAACCCATTCAGATATGGTATTGACAAGTTCATTGCAAAACTCATCTCGATACTCTTGCATGTCAATGTAATTGATACAAGTTCCATAATGCTTGTTATCCGGAAGCAGATTAAAAGACTGTTTCACAAAGTGAACATGATTCATGAACATCTTGGTACAACTAATTAGTTTCTCTATTTCTGCTTCTGAAATTGGCATTATTTATTTAATTGTTTATTTTCACTTCCCCACTCATCAACTTCGGCAATAGGGTTTCTCTTAGTTGGGTGAGTGTTTTGATTTGTCCTTGATTAAAAATTATTTTTTCAAATAGCGATTGAATATCTTTGCCTAATGACTCAGTTCTATACATTTTAAACGGTAAAAAGGGCATTTGCTCTATGCCAGTTGTACTAATATTTTCTTGAGCACTACCTGCACATGAATTAATTATATATTCCTGACCTTCCCTTGATTTCAAAGCTAAATAGCCAATTAAACTTCCATAAGTAACTTTTGATTCCAATTTTCCCACTCGTTGATTAAGCCAAATCTCTTTTTCAGTTTTTCCCACAATCCCAATCTTTCCAATTTCAGCACCAGTCATAGCAATAAGAAAATCACCGCCTTTAATTTTGAACCTATTATCTATTTTCTGTACAACACTTTCATCAACCCAATCATGATTGCTTATGTCAATCAAGCCCATGGAAATGTTTCTAATCTTTATTACGCCTGCAAATCCATTCTCTTTAAAATCTTTGCTTTTGAACGCATATCCCCCTCGGACTTTTATATATTCTGCCAAAGTTCCATTCCATTCATCCTCCACAAACCACCGCCTGAAAAGCGTTTCGGCCAATAGCTCCAGGGTTTTGTTTTGGCGGTGCAGTAAATCTATTTTATCATCTAAGCTGCTTAATACTTCGGCAATGGCGGTTTGTTCGGGCAGTGGGGGGAGGTACCAAACTGTAGATTTTAAGAAATTCCAATCTGCTCTTGGCATCCGCGTTCCGCCTTCACCACTATTTGCAGTATTTACAAAATCCCAGCTTGCTAAAAAATAATAAAGAAATTTTTGGGCAAATCCAGCCTTTGCTCTAAATACCCAAATGTCGGTTGAGCAAATTCCCTCAAACTGAGGCATAACTACTTTTCTAAAATAGGGTCGTAGTTTCCCAAATAAAACATCGTTTGATCTAAAAAGAAATTTATTGCTAGTAACATCTGAAGAAACTCCAACAGAATTTAACCTCAAACTTTCTTGTTCAATATGCTCTAATCCAATGTAAGTATATTTATCACTTCCATTGGGGCTATAGGTTTCCTTTATTGGTTCGGTAAATTCCCCAAGTTTATATTTCTTCCACTTATTCATGCTTCATGTCCATTTATAAAGTATCTATAACCTGGCCCATCCCTGTTAATTCTTACAAAAACACCA
>Ga0209097_10002037_pt1 | contig 16657 bp, 21 predicted proteins | sample AD_UKC052_MetaG_FD_184419 | JGI IMG/M metagenome (GOLD analysis project Ga0209097, IMG submission 184419) | Active sludge microbial communities of municipal wastewater-treating anaerobic digesters from USA - AD_UKC052_MetaG (SPAdes) (version 2) | ecosystem: Engineered > Bioreactor > Anaerobic >... | reverse complement strand
TCTCGAAGCCGCCGAGTAACTCACGCCACCGAATTGGATATTGGGGGCTACCGGGGGCAGCGCCCCCGGTCTGGATATCTCTTCCATCCGAGGAGTTAGCAGCTACGGTGGTGCCACACGAGGGACAACGGCCGCGCCAGAGTTGCGGCGTAGCCGCCTAGGCTCAACGTTTGAGCTAACCGGACCGTTGCGGTGTGCGGCTAAAGGCCCAGAATGAAATGGAGGGCCTTTAGCCGCATGCCGCAATGGGTCCGGTTGAGCGAATGGTTAGGCGGCAATGTGAGCTGGTGGCCAGTTGTTTGAGAGTGCCGATATACCGGCGCGATCTAAACGGTAGCTTAAGCGATCTTCGACCTGATGTGCACCTAGCTTGGTATAGAACGCAATACCTTTGACGTTGGACGCTTTGACGCTCCAATCAATCCTGCCGCATCCGTTCTCGAGAGCGTACTTCGCCACCCACTGCATCAAATGTCTTCCGGTGTCTTGACCCCTGTGGTTCTGGCGCACGAAGAGTTCTTTCAGGACGCACTGCTTGCGCCCATCGGGTGTTGGGTCGACAACAGAATGCACGAAATGTACGGCTGCAATTCCGATGACGGTGTTGTCGGAGTTAATTGCCATAGCAACTTTGAGTTCAGACTCAGCTGCTAGAAGCGTGTCCAACAAGTGAGACCTGATTTCTGGGCGTACTGCGACTTTCGTAGGGTTGTAGAACTCGTAGAGTTCGCAGTGGAGATCGACCAAGTCATCTGTATTGGCTGTTCTGGCAATGGCTATGCGCATCTTTTCCCTTTGCCGCCTAACGTTTGAGCTAACCGGACCGTTGTGGTATGTGGCTAAAGGCCCAGAATGAAATGGCGGGCCTTTGGCCGCATGCCGCAATGGGTCCGGTTGAGCGAATGGTTAGGCGTCACTTGATATGCCACTGTAGTGAGTCCCTAAAGTCGGTGACGATATAATGCTCAATTCAGCAAACTGCAATACAGGAGCGCTTAAATCCATTCAGATCAAGATAAACACTCCCACCCCAACCCAGTACACTACAGCCAACAATGCACCTGATAGAAGGCCAATGCACTGCAATGGCTTAGATCTAATGTCGAACTTCGAGATATACCAACTGTACACTGAGTCAAAGCTCATGGCGAATGACGCGAGACTGCGTCCGCAGAAATAGAGGACAACCCATAAAGAAGCAAGTGCGGCTGCCGGAAAGTTCAGTAGAAGTAGTCCTATTCCCATTTCTCCGGCAGCATCCGGTATATCTCGGACATAGTCCATAAGGGATGGCTCCGTGTTGGTGAAAAATACCATGGCTTGAGTTAGCATGATTGAGGTAAGCAGTAAAGTCGGGATGCATGCTATCAATCCCGATACAAACAAGTCGACAGCGAAGTATATTAACTTTGAGCGCGTTCTGTCTGTTTTGGTGGATGCGCGCACAAGAATTCGCGCCTTCCAAAGTGAGAAATAGTCAGGGAGTATGTTTACGAAGGGCAAAACAATGAAGAATGTCAGCTCACTCGCGAAAAGTAGTTCCAGAACTGTAGTTTCAGACATCTTTCCAGCTGTCCAGAGATCAAAAACTATTATTGGTAAAACTGTTGCAATGATCACGATAAAGAGCGCCATACTACATATGGCGGATCTGATGAAGCAGCGCCATGTCCAGTGGCTGGGGCCGAAGAATGCATCTAGAAGGGTACTGAGATTTACAGAGATTCTTTTAGCCCTTGGTGCGAGCCGAACATCAATCAGCTGACCTGCAACGGCGGCCTTTGATTCTGCTGTTAAATTGTCTTCAATGGTCTTGAAGAACTTTTGTGCTCCATAGAATAGGCCGCCACCTGTTCCGACAGCAGCAAGAAGGGTTACTAGTGGATCTGCCATATGCGCATTTGGTGTTTGTGACGCCTAACGTTTGAGCTAACCGGACCGTTGCGGTATGTGGCTAAAGGCCCAGAATGAAATGGCGGGCCTTTGGCCGCATGCCGCAATGGGTCCGGTTGAGCGAATGGTTAGGCGTCATCGCGTGGTTCTCCGGACCGGGGCAATATTGCTTCCTCGGCGATGTGCTGGACCATAGATTTGATCGCCATCACTCGATGATCGTCCAGTTGTCTAAGGTCATGAATTGCTTGATGAATCCGAGTGTTTTGTTCGTCAAGCATCTGCGATAGACGATCACAATCTTCATCGAGTGTCAGATCGTAGTCTTTCAGTCCATCGTGTACGAGACGGTTTCTCTCGCGGACTAGGGATTGCCAGCGGAGCTTGAACTCTTTAATGAAATCCGCAGACGCGTCGATCTTGAATGCGAAGTGAAAGGTCGGTCCTTCTTGTGATTCATCACACGTAACTGCTCTATCAGCTGAGAACAACCTTCCCTTTAATTCATCGGTAAGAACTCCAAGAGATTGCTTGCGAAGGCGCTTGGCGTGCTGTCTCTGGGCCGAAACGAGACTTGATATCTCTCCGCCAAACGCAAGGGTAGGTATCAGTTCCTTTAGCGTTCGTTCTAGAAGCTGGAAGTTCGCAACGTTTCGACCCAGTCGCCGAAAGGCTTCATCGCGACTTTGGGATGGGATTGGGTTGATCTTCATGACGCCTAACGTTTGAGCTAACCGGCCCATTGTGGTGTGACGCCATTTAGCCCAGAATGAAATGGCGGGCTAAATGGCGGCACGCCGCAATGGGTCCGGTTGAGCGAATGGTTAGGTTTCTCTCTCTCCGACCTTTGCGTATGCAGCCACAGCCATAACAGCTTCCCGGGTCGACTTGGAGCAGTTTGCAATGCATAAGGTGGAGCCGATTTGTTGTCCGTCTCTAATTACTTTGTACATTAGTGCGTGAACGAAGGACTGGGTCGCAAACTTGACTCCTGCAAAGTCTAGAATGACCATAGTGCCAACTTTCATGCTGGGCAGAATTTCTTCCTCACGATACATCGCTGCCATTTCAACATCTTCCTCGAATAGCTTTACGGTGATTATTAATTGCTCTTCGAGGTCGCCGATATCAGGTATACCTTGAACAAAGTCAAGCGACAATTCCGCCGGATACTTCTGGGCTTCGGCCGCAAGGCGCCGGCAAGTTGTAAGAATCGCATCAAACTCTGAGATGGTGTCCCTTCGCAATTGTAGGTACGCGAAGGTGCCGGGCCAACCCCCTGCTCTGGCTGTTCGATAGATCTTGTGTTGCTGTCCTTCTTTGTCACCCCAAATGTCTACCAAAGCATCTTTGGACCCAAGAAAGAAACTCCCACCTGACAGAGAAGCAATTTGCCTGATGAAGAATAGACCAAGTCCAGCGTTGTCGCTCATGCTTGTATATCCTCCAGGCTTGAATGTTCGAGAAACATGCGGAAGCGTCGCTAGTTTAAGTGCCTTTAAGTGCGAGTCGATCTCAGGATAAGCTTCATTTATGGAAGACTTCACCCCAATACCCATATCTGCGACGCAAACATCAACAATTCCAGTTTTCGGATAGTACTGTGCCATCGCTATCCCGCCTTTATTGCTAACAGAGTGCTGCACGACATTGCGGAGTAACTCAATAAGTGAGTACCGAACGGCTCCGGCGAGTTCTTCATCTTCTATATTCAAAATGCTCATTACCGAGTTTGCGAAACTTGGTATCTCAGAACTCTTGGATATTCTGGTCAACTTTACGGTACGATCTGGACGCTCTAGTGGAGTCGGAAATGCCTTTTCTCCCAGAAGCTCCAGAAACCCTGATTGAACGAGATAGTTCCCGGCAACCGTTTCAGGCAGGGCATTGACAGAGAGATGGCATTGCTTTACTTCGCGCAGCCAGAGCGCATATGCCGCAAAGAGCGTGACCGCATAGGGGGCTAGGAAGGCACATTCACTGAAGTTCAATTCCACTGGGGGGAATAGGTCTTGCCGCCATCGCCAGCCTGAGAAGAATTCCAGTATCGCTTTATCTTCCAATGTTGCGGGTACGTTTATAGAGAACATCGTTATATTCGCTAGTCAGGGGCTTGGATTCAGGAGGTGTCTTTAACTGGGTGTCAACAGCTTGCGCGTTACCAGTCTCGACATGGCGTACGGGCTGCTCGTGGCTCAGCGAGATGCGGGATTGAGAAACCTAACGTTTGAGCTAACCGGACCGTTGCGGTATGTGGCTAAAGGCCCAGAATGTAATGGCGGGCCTTTAGCCGCATGCCGCAATGGGTCCGGTTGAGCGAATGGTTAGGCCCCAATGCGGGCGATGAACTTATTGGCATCTTCTGATCTTCCAATGGCCTGGGCTATAGCAACAATTTCCAGTAGCAAGCCATCGGTGCCCATTGCATTGATTCGCCTCTCAATCTTATCGACACGAGCAATCAATTCAGCCTCTCGCTTGCGCTGTGAAGGTGTAAGGTGGACTCCACCCTTTACGTTGGCAATGTACTTAATTACGTCGGACCTAGAAATCCACTTTCCGAATGCATAGGCTGAATGTGATTTTGTATATTCACTTATTCCGTACAATCTTTCCCCTGGAAATCCATTCTCGCGAAGAAGTGCGGGATTCGGTGGTTCAGGTGCTACCGCTCCCTCATTCATCATCGCGGTCGCTACGTACAAGCCTCTGAATTCCGCGCCAGCAGCGAGAACGAATACCACCTTGTCGAGGTCACCCGCCGCAACGATGTTGTTTAGATCTACGGCAATCAACCTCGGCTCTTTGTGTAAACCTGCTGCTCTCCACGCATTGGAGTAAACCGACTCAACAATCAGTCGCCTGAGGACTGCACTACCTCGGCGAATGTCTGGTTCACTGATGTCTGCCCCCCAGGTACGTAGGTACTCAAGGTCTTCAGCGACGTAACGAAGTTCTTCGGGGGTCATTTCTTGGGGCCTAACGTTTGAGCTAACCGGACCGTTGCGGTATGTGGCTAAAGGCCCAGAATGAAATGGCGGGCTTTTAGCCGCATGCCGCAATGGGTCCGGTTGAGCGAGTTGTTAGGCAGCGCATTCGCGGCGGTGGCAAGTAATGACATGCCCGATTGAACACTGCTTGTGCTGGCCTTGCAAGGCGCGCCGAACTTGATTGGCCAAGAGGCTCTTTGCGTGCAGCCGCCTGAGCGTTGCGAGTGATGGAGACGCTGCGCCCTGGCGCAGCGCGAAATGAACTGACTGGCGGCTTTGCCGCAGGCGCGAAGCGCGAGCGACGAACTAGCTTTGCACGGCTGGCCAACATTTCGCGGCGCATAGGGTGGCGAACAGCAGAGATGGAGCAGCTTGTTTGGTAAGCGAAGCCGACGCTGGTGACTTGGCGCCCAGGACCGATGACTTGCGTGATGACTTGCCAAATTGGGCCAAGGTTGCGGGAAGGGCAGCAGACTTCGCTTTTGACTCGAACTGAGGCAACCATTGCGAGAAGTGGAGAGTTCAACAACCATAGCAAGGCGTAGCGATGGTTGAAGAGTTTGCATTGGTGCTGCCTAACGTTTGAGCTAACCGGACCGTTGCGGTATGTGGCTAAAGGCCCAGAATGAAATGGCGGGCCTTTAGCCGCATGCCGCAATGGGTCCGGTTGAGCGAATGGTTAGGCATCAGGGGTCGCTGTGAATGCTTGTTTTGCAGTGCGACTGAAGCCAACCGCCTCGTAGAACTTGAAGACTGCTTCGTCTTTCCTTCCGGTTGACAGCATGGCTTTGTAGCACTGTTGCTCCCATGCGAACTCTAGGGCGGACTTGAGAATAGCTTTGCCCCAACCCTTGTTTCGGTGGTTGGGGTGGGTGACCACATTTTCAATCACGGCGTACGGACGGCAGCCACGTGTAAGGTTGGGAATGACCATGACCGTGCAACTGGATACCAACACTTCGCTATCGTATCCTCCGATGTATCGACATCTAGGATTCTCCATCAGTTCCTGCCAGACCTGCTCGGCGATCTGAATCGATGGGACTGGCTCATCGCTTGAGTGCAGATGGCCGTACAAGGCGAGAACTGCATTCAATTCAGACTCACTGACCGTGGGAGGCTGCATTTGTGACGCCTAACGTTTGAGCTAACCGGACCGTTGCGGCATGTGGCTAAAGGCCCAGAATGAAATGGCGGGCCTTTAGCCGCATGCCGCAATGGGTCCGGTTGAGCGAATGGTTAGCCGTCTCTGCGCTGAGCACTTTTCAAAATCCGAGTAATGGGCGACGTATAAATGTGAGCAATGTACCAAAGAGCAGGAATGTTGCTACGCCGCCAATGAACCAGCCCCAGATCTTGTCTGACCTCTCCGAAGCGCGGGATTCAAAAACCACATATGGACGAAGGCTACCCAGTCCAAAGAGATAAAACCAAATCAGCGCGAACGAAGCAATCAAGTAAATATGGTACGGTTCCTCGCCGGTGGATGTAAATAGCTTATAGGCAACCCATCCACCGACTGCAAAAGCGGCTCCCCATGCTTCAGGCTTAGGGTGCGCAACCCAGTGCCACGTTTTTTGTGTCTCGAGCATTCGCATCAGTCCATCACGTAATCCAAGCACGAACTCGCGTGCATTCGCAATGGATGCGTTAATGGCTACGGTCGAAAACAGCCTTCCTTTGGAAAAACGTACTCTAAGCCGAAGACGAGTGCCATCGTTTCTGTACGGTAAGTCAAATTCGATTTCCACATTTGAAGTGCTGTCCGCAAATCTGGATGCTGCCATATCCTTTATTGTGCTTATTCTCTCGGTGCCCAGGCTGTCTTCAATTTTTATTGCAAGAGCTTTTGGCATCTCTTCTGCGGAGAGCAACCCAGCGTCGACAAAGCGCTTTGTCAAATACTGTTTGATTGATTCAAGAAATGCTTTCGTCACCTTCATCGAAGGTAACGCCTGTTCATGTGAGAAGGATGGCAGTGTCATTTGAGACGGCTAACGTTTGAGCTAACCGGACCGTTGCGGTATGTGGCTAAAGGCCCAGAATGAAATGACGGGCCTTTGGCCGCATGCCGCAATGGGTCCGGTTGAGCGAATGGTTAGGCGTCCTTCGCGGTGAATAGGCCATGTGCCTTTGGAACGAAATCACGTTCGATGGCCGAAAATAGCGCTTCGGCGCCTGCGAGCTGCGTGGGCTTGTCTCTCTGCAATTCCCAACCTCTTAGTAGGCCGGCGAAGACGTTCTGCACTTCCGTTGCTTGATCTTCCCATTGCTCAAGAAGCTCAATGCACTTACGACAACCTTCTTCAGTTTGCATGTCCCAGCCTGGGACAGAGGAGAGATCGTGTGCGAAGGCGTTTCTTGCAGCCAAGAATTTTGTTAGTTGTTCATCGAACTCTGGTGCGATGCTAGCGCGCTGTCGTAACGCGAATAAGAAGTAGCCAATTGTCTTCTTTCCCTCTCGCTGTTCTAGCGAATGAAGGTCCTCTAGTGTGTTGATAGGCTCCTTTGGCAGAACAATTTGAAGGCACAGGCGTATTACGTGCTCTGTGCATTGCAGCGTGAGAAGGTGTACGCCCATGCGGACCAGGACTTCACGAACTAGGGAGGGCAGTTCCATTGTTTGTAGGACGCCTAACGTTTGAGCTAACCGGACCGTTGCGGTATGTGGCTAAAGGCCCAGAATGAAATGGCGGGCCTTTAGCCGCATGCCGCAATGGGTCCGGTTGAGCGAATGGTTAGGCCTCACGGTTTTGTCTTGAATCCATAACGATTTATACAAGCATCAATTACTCTCAAGTCTTGCATCGTTACTGGTCGAGCCGAATTTACATCGAGGCCGGCCTCTTTTGAGCAAATTTTTGTGACTTCAGCTGCAGTCAATGGCGGTGCCTGATTCATTTGGCTGCCTATAAAAGCAAGCAACAAGAGAGAGGCAAGTACCAGATGGGTTTTGGTCACCCTTGTTGGGGGCTTTGGTGCGGGCTTCGCCTTTCCGCAGTGCGGGCAAGTCTTGGTGCCGTAGGCCACAGTGCCGCCGCATGCTGGGCAAGAGGTAACCGCTGCTACTGGTTCTGATACCTCAGCCTCGGGTTGCCTTGGTTGCTTTAAAGGAGGTTGAGACGGATTTTCCTTTCGTTGTACCGTTTGCTTCCTAGGTGGCGCAGCGAGATACTTCTCAAAGATTATTCCGCAGCCAGGACACTCAGTGGGTGGCGCTGTGTCTGTTGGCTTGCGGCTATAGCCGCACTTCGGGCAGTGAATGATCATGCTGAGTTAAATTTCGTGGACATGTCGCAGCGTGCGAGTGTGAGGCCTAACGTTTGAGCTAACCGGACCGTTGCGGTATGTGGCTAAAGGCCCAGAATGAAATGGCGGGCCTTTAGCCGCATGCCGCAATGGGTCCGGTTGAGCGAATGGTTAGGCCGCACTCAGCAGTGCTCGGGTATTGGTGCTAGGTCAGGTTTGAGATATGTAGACCTTGCAGTCTCGGAGAAGAGAAGCTGCGCTGAATAGTGAAGCAACATTATCTGAGTATTAAGAAGACGTGGGTTCGAGGCGATGAACTCCGCGGATGAAGCTGAGTGAACGGAACGTTCCATAAAATGACGTACTGCTTTTGTCCACGCTATTGTGACTGTTTCGTGGAACTTTGCGCGTCCGACTCCTAGATGCTCTAGGAAAGAAAGTAATGATGCCTTCATCCGTTGGGCAGCTTCCTCGGTTGAGTGCTGACACAAGTAGATGTATGCCATACGAACATGAGCAAAATGGTCAAAGGATTTTGGCTCGATCTCAAAAGCCTCGAAGGAGCGCTGGAACTGAAGATCGTCCAGTGAGATTGCGTGCTTCATATTCTTCCTTTCAGTTTGAGTCGCGATACGGCCAGGTCATGTGCGGCCTAACGTTTGAGCTAACCGGACCATTGCGGTATGCGGCTAAAGGCCCAGAATGAAATGGCGGGCCTTTGGCCGCATGCCGCAATGGGTCCGGTTGAGCGAATGGTTAGGCGGCACCGTGTTGTCAACGCGGCCGATGTTGAGTACCCGACCCGGCTGTGATGAATATTGCAGTAGCTTCGCCGTCAACATCCGCGGTGTGCCAAACCCCAGGCTCATTGATGGTGTACTGTCCCGGGCCCAGGTGAACCGTCAACTTGGCTCCATCTGCATGTTCCTGATGAAGCGTCATCCTTCCGCCTGTGCAGAGCACGACCTCCGATCCGCGAGGATGCATCTCCCATGCGGCCCAAGATTCTTTGAAGGTATACATGCTCACCAGACGGCCCTCGACACCGTCCTTCGCGTGACGGGACTCGTAGCTCTCGTACCAATCCAGCGAACCCGTGAACGGTGGTTCCACCGCGGCTGAGGCGCCCAGTCCTAGGTGTATGGGGTGCTCCCCGATCTCGTGAACTGACATGTGATCTTCTTTGAGTTGCTATGGATTCGCCTTGCGGTCGCGCGAGTTGCGTAAATCCTTCGGCAGTGCCGCCTAACGTTTGAGCTAACCGGACCGTTGCGGTATGTGGCTAAAGGCCCAGAATGAAATGGCGGGCCTTTAGCCGCATGCCGCAATGGGTCCGGTTGAGCGAATGGTTAGGCGTCTGTGATGCGACTGCGCCGAATTTTTAGATATTCATGACCGTATGATGCCGTACCCATCGCGCCTCCGAAGCGCCTCTGATACCTGTGGAAACGTCTCAAGAGGAATTCTGTGACTGCAAGCTCTACCTTCAGAATCCACGCCTCTGCACACGTATTCGTAAGTGCTGAGTAATGTTCCATTGGCTCGGTTTGTTTCTAGTAACTTCATTGGGGTAAGGTGCACCGGGCAAACGATAGCTTCGTCTGAGTCGCCTAGTGATTGGCGAATGCGGCCAGCTGACTCTACCAATACATCTTTCCTGGTCCAGATCGCTCGGCGTTCATTCAGGCTCATGTCGAAATTTGGATCGGATTCCCTAATCACCTTCGCATCGTCCACTTGAGGATCGAACGCAATATTTTTGCAGGTGCCGCGAAATGAAGTGCATACCCAAAAGAAATATCGACGATTCGAGCCGGTGTTAAACCCCCTCTGGTTCAATCTCATGGTTGCACCGCAGGAGCAAATGCGCGTCGCTATGATTCCGACCGAAGCGCTTGCATCATCGTCTGATATGGTGGCTGCTATAACATGGTCTTTCTGACGCTCAAGATTCTGAGCAGCTTCGCGGCTCTGTGCTGCTTCAAGTTCTCTTCGAAGCTTATTGCGCTCTGCGGTGATCTCAGCAAGTCTTTCTATATCTTCGTCCGTTCGGCGACCGTCAGTTTTGTACTTTCTTGCCAGTTCCCTTTCTTCCTCGACAAGGTCTATTGCATTGCGAAAGTAGCGCTGAGTCGCGCCTTGAATAAATTGAGCCGATGCGCGACCAATTGTAGAGCGGTCAAACTCAACTAGAATTGTACCAAGTGCTTCGGCTGCAATTGCAGCGGTTTCACGAACAAACGCTTTGACGCCAGAGAATATTGAGGAGAGCCAAGTCATTTTGTCGTAGGTAGTTCGGGGCGTGGAGTACGGGTGCGGTGGTGATTCAGACGCCTAACGTTTGAGCTAACCGGACCGTTGCGGTATGTGGCTAAAAGCCCAGAATGAAATGGCGGGCGTTTAGCCGCATGCCGCAATGGGTCCGGTTGAGCGAATGGTTAGGCCACACTGCTCGGCTGTGCAAAACGACTACTTCGCAGGCTTGGCTGCAACGGCTTCGCATTCGACAAGCAACTTTGGATCGACGAGTTGTGAGATGAACACAGCAGTTGAAGTCGGCTTGTGATCTCCAAGGAACTGAGCTCGGGCAGCGCGAACAATTCGAATGTCTTGACCGGCCACGACAAACAGTGTGATCTTGACAATGGAAGATGCATCTAGGCCGTGGGCAAGCAGGAGGGACTTGATGTTGTTGAACATCTCAACGGACTGTTCTTCAAGATTTTGAGGAATGGATCCGTCCGGTCTGATGCCCACCTGACCAGATAGAAAAATCAGTTCTGTTCCAGCTGGTACCACGGCGGTGTGGCTGTAGCCGGTTGGGGAGTGGACGTTTGGCGGATTTACAAAATTGGTCATGTTCTTGGTCTCCTGGATTTCAATCAGATGTTGAAGGGCACAGCTCGCAAATGGTGGGGCCTAACGTTTGAGCTAACCGGACCGTTGCGGCATGTGGCTAAAGGCCCAGAATGAAATGGAGGGCCTTTAGCCGCATGCCGCAATGGGTCCGGTTGAGCGAATGGTTAGGCCGCACTTTTAGCAGCCCAAACGCCGGTACTCAGAGCGCAAGTTAAGCAACTCGGTCTGCAACTGATGACGTGCGCTGCTAGGAGCGAACGCCTCTTGTTTCTCTTGGTATGGGATGCTCGCGTCTAGAGATTGGCACCGACGTTGAGCGTTGGGCTCGAGCTTCTGTCGCTTTCCTGCGGTTTCAAATTGCTTCGAATTCATGCCAGTTACTGGTTTGACAGCATCTGCAAATTGTTCTCGTTGAACCTCACGCGAAACGTCTTTTCCAGTTCGTTCAGATCCAGACGACTTATTGAGACCGCGTGTCGGTTCTATGTCAATCTTTTTTGCGCCGAGGCACGGTGAGTCAGAGTAAAAGGTTTTGCCTTCGCTCTCGCACTTGAAGACAGTTCTCGATGGGGAAGGTAAATGCTGAGCGAGTGCAGCCTGATTCGCAAAGGCGATAGCAACGGCGACTGCTAAACGTTTAGGGTGTGACATTCTTGAATTTACTCTACTTCGGGCACTGCGCTTCGACTGTGCGGCCTAACGTTTGAGCTAACCGGCATTTTGCGGCATGCGGCAGTTGGGCGAGAATGAAATGAAGCCCAACTGCCGCATGCTGCAAAATGTCCGGTTGAGCGAATTGTTAGGCGTCAGTTTTGGCTCTCGGAACGGGCCCTTTGGCCAAACGCTCCGCCATCCTGGTTTGCCACCCTGGACCCGTTGAACGCCAACGTTCAATGACTTCAGGGGGAAGCCGAAGGCTGATCAACTGTCGCGGGTTCTCCGATTTAGGACGCCCACCTTTGTTGACGACGGCGCGCTTCAGCATGTCATCTGTCAGTTCTGGGAGATCTTTGTATTCATGTGGCTTGACCACATGTGAATCCACTTTGGTGAGATCAGAGCCCGAAGTACGAGGCGAGGCGGGTTTGCTCACGATCATTTGCCTTTCGCATGCTGAAGATGTGTCTGACGGCGCCGCGGGGTGTGTAGCCCACGACTACTAGGCGTCCACGAAGAAGCCCGAAGCAGAGTACACGGCGTTCGCCATAGTCCTTTCGTTCGTCATCGACCTCCACGGTGACGCCTTTGAAGACTTCTTGTGCATCTTGGAAGTCCAGTCCGCGCTCTTCGAGGGTCTTTGCCCGCTTGGTCGGATCGAACGAGATGCGCATGCGGTAAGTGTAGATACGAAAACGCTAGACTGCAAGGACCCTGATGAGCCACAGGCGCGGCGAGTCTGACGCCTAACGTTTGAGCTAACCGGACCGTTGCGGTATGTGGCTAAAGGCCCAGAATGAAATGGCGGGCCTTTAGCCGCATGCCGCAATGGGTCCGGTTGAGCGAATGGTTAGCCATCACCCATGCTGGCGATTGCGTGCCTTTGTTACGCGCTTCAGTATCTTCTCGCCTGTTGTTGTGGCTATATCTAGCTTATAAAGTAAAAAGTATCTTTGCGCAATTTCCATTGCTTCTGAAATTCGGCCGGCTCTGCAAAGAGTAAGTGTTAATCGATCAAGAATGTCAACGTCACCAGCGATGCCTGAATTGACACGATCCCTCTCGTTGAGTTCTTGTGATATACCTGCGTGAGTCTGAATTTTGGCGTATTCAGCTATATGCTCGATTGCATCGAGGTACAAACTAACAGCCATGTCTGGATTGGTTCCCTCGCTGGCCTTGGCAATGGCTGTGCGGGTCTTGTTTTCATTTCTAAGTCTGTGATAAGCCTCTAAACTTGCTAGGTTGTATCTGACGCGCACTTGCTGAACTACATCAAGATATACCCGATCGTTCGTTGCTTCTGAAAACTCAACGAAAACTTCGTGGTCCTCATCTAGCATTCCGGTAAGAAGTGGGTTTTCGGCTTTAAGCAGTCGAATGGCGGGACGGCCGCCAGGAAGCGAAGAGTAGTGATAAGCATTGATGAAATCGAGATGTTCTTTCGTCCAAAGGACAATGACGTCACCTGATTTTAGTTTTCCCAAACAACTAGGGTGGAGGCTAACGAATTTGAGTGGGGATTGCTGACCGGAGTCTTTGGCTCTGATTATGAAATTCTGTCTTACTGTGTCGGCATGTTGAAGTAGGCGATGAAGTATCCGGATTCCTGAAGTATCTTGTTTGTTTAGTATGGAGAGAAGCGTTAGTGCATCCGGTAAGGCGCGATGTGATGCAAGCGGCTGAATTCCAAAGAATTTCGCGATTGCGTCTAGGCTCTTAGATTCTGCTTGTTGTTCTTCCCAGTCAATATCATTTAGCGTACATAACCAAATAACTCCCGGCAACGGACCCAGGAGTTTTTCAGTAAATCCTCTGTCAAATCGTGCATTGTGAGAAATTAGATACTTGGAAGAGCCAATCAGCTGGCGAACTTTATCTTCGTCGATCGCTCTTCCCAAAATTTCAGTGATACTAATTTTGTGCACTGCTGACGCAGCAGGTTCGATGGGTACCCTCGGTTCGCGCAACCCGGAGTATTTCTCTTCAATGGAAATTACTTCGCCGAAGTCGCGTTTGAATTTGAACTGCACTAACGCGATTTCAATTATTTCATCATGTTCTTCAAGGCCAGTCGTTTCACAGTCAACGATAAGTCCAACATCTTCGGGCGGCATGGTTGGTCGATTGTGATGGCTAACGTTTGAGCTAACCGGACCGTTGCGGTATGTGGCTAAAGGCCCAGAATGAAATGGAGGGCGTTTAGCCGCATGCCGCAATGGGTCCGGTTGAGCGAATGGTTAGGCGGCACTGGCGCTACGGCCTCATATTGGGATTTTTCGTGATATTCTGTAGATGCGCTCGATATCCGGCCGCCAGCTTCTTTGGAATGAATACGAAGTTCAATAGTTCATCTAACATCTCTGGATAAAGATAAAGATTCGGATTCTGAGCATGCAGGTGATGTCTAGCACGAACCGTGGAGCGACCACGCACGCCATATGAGGCGTTCTGCCATACGAGAGCTGACCGGCTGGGGTGCTTTCGATCTTTCAAAATCTTCTCGAGAAGCCCGCCTTGAATCTGAAATTTGTGACGTGGGGTTGATGCGCTTTGAGCTAGTTCGGAAATCGCTCGATCAAGCATCGCTTGTTCGTATGTAGGCAACTGCTTTCCAAAGACATAGAGCACTTGGCAATACCGCCGAATATCCCAGACTGCTAAATCTAGCTCGATGAGAACGTAGCCCTGTATATGATATGGCACATCAAGATACCGAAACTCTCCACAAATCGCCAAGTGTTCGATCAGTCTCTTGGTGCGTTCAGACATCTCGAATTTGAAGGGTAGTCTGGGCGTGAGTGCCATTGCGGCGGTGAGATCATGCCCGATACTGGTTGCCTTGATGCGGTTGTACAGCAGTATTGCCTTCAAATACTTCTCAACGGCTTGATGGGCCGACCACAAGAATTGAGGAAAGAGTTCGTGCCTACATGCTAAGCGGGCGGTGATGTAGTCCCTGTCAGCTTGATCCCGAAAAGACTGTGTCGCGAATGAGTTCAAATATCGATCAAGTTTGTCGAGATCGGAATTCTGGGCTTCTACCTTCATCGCTACTTGCGCCTCCGCACGTTGTTTGTGCCGCCTAACGTTTGAGCTAACCGGACCGTTGCGGCGTGTGGCTAAAGGCCCAGAATGAAATGGCGGGCCTTTAGCCGCATGCCGCAATGGGTCCGGTTGAGCGAATGGTTAGGCATCGCCGTGCACGGCTCCGCCAGGGGTTAGTAATTTGAACCACCTCACTAGCTTCTTCTCATTTGTCGCAATTGCGCCTTCGAGGATAGCCAAGGCCAGAATTTGAGCGTCGTGTACGTCGTGCTCGAGCTTCAGGAGGACGTTCGGGGAGAGCAGGCTGCGAATTTTTCCACCATATCTGACATGGATGTCTACTGCGAACAGCATCAAGACCTGTAAGTGCCGGATGTGTGCCCAATCCTCTGGCGCGCCACTGATCCTTGGATAGGTGTGACTGACGTCTGGTGCGTCCAAGGTTTCATAAAATTCTTTGACTGCTTGAGCATTGGAAATTAGCGCTTCCGCTTCGCGGTGAGGAGGAGACGATTTGGTTGCTCTAGGTGACGCGAGTACCGGAAACAATGAAGGTACAGACTCAGACAGGCCGATAAGCCTTTCAACATCCGCATTTGCATCGTGAATCTGCGAGTCAATCGTGGCTTGAGCCTCGGCCGGAAGTGTGTAGTCTTCTTCGACAAGTCGGGCGTTGAACTGAAAGTCAATACTCATGCGATGAGTTGAAGGCTTTCCGCATGGTGCATTGTTTCGCCCCTCATGCTTGAGCAGGACACCCATGTGATCGACCAAGTCAACTGGATTGATCGACTGCGGCAACTTTGAAAAGCACTTTCTGCGGGCATCGATGTCTGTCGTCAGTAGTTCAAAGAAGAGCGCACCTGGCATGACCAAGGTGTGACTCTCAGCTAAAGCACGAACTACGCTCACAGGAGATCCCTGGAGGAAGTTTTTGTCGAGGACAACAGCTGGTTTCATGCGATGCCTAACGTTTGAGCTAACCGGACCGTTGCGGTATGTGGCTAAAAGCCCAGAATGAAATGGCGGGCTTTTAGCCGCATGCCGCAATGGGTCCGGTTGAGCGAATGGTTAGGCCCCACTGCGCAGACGTTTATTGCCGAATGGGATTTATACGCCGTCCGGGGTGAGTGTTTCGCGTTGCGGGTATGGGTTGACTGTTATTTTCGGATACTGTCCGGTCAAATCAGCAGTAAGAGCGTACTCTTGCCGTCCATCCTTACCGTAAACGTCAGTGTAGCGAACAAGGAGTGAACAGTCCTCTGCCTTCCCATGCTCGAACGAAAAAACTAGCTTAATTTTGTGATCGGGTTGCCAATGACTTATTCCTGATGGTTCTAGCCTCTTGATTTGGCCAGACAAGGCGAACCGGACGTTGGTAACCGTATGACCGACGTTCCGTACTGGCAGCTGAAATACAGAAACCCCTGTGCCATGGTGCTCCGCGCCGAAACCTTCAAAAACGATGATTGGAAGTAGACTTTGAGCAATTCTCGCGCGCTCATGTTGCAACAACTCCCATTCAGTGTTGAACTGCTGTTTGGCGACTTCGACGAGCGCCTGTTGTTGAGCTACAGAGTTCTTCAGTTCTTCAGCTTGCAATTGAAGCGCTCGGGTATTTATGCGAAGTTCTATACCCTGCTGTAGAAAGCCAAGTACTAGCCATAGAATGGCTAGCGGACCAAATGCACCAGCAAGAAAGTCCCCGACCTCATTCAGCGGCTGAGTCTTTAGATCAGGCAAGCGATTGCCGAAGACCACGATCAGCATTGCCAAATACGCGACAGTCAAAAAGAGGCCAGCGATGGTGAGTATGCGGCTCATGGTTTGTGGGGCCTAACGTTTGAGCTAACCGGACCGTTGCGGTATGTGGCTAAAAGCCCAGAATGAAATGGCGGGCTTTTGGCCGCATGCCGCAATGGGTCCGGTTGAGCGAGTTGTTAGGCAGCGCATTCGCGGCG
>Ga0209097_10002035_pt1 | contig 16686 bp, 16 predicted proteins | sample AD_UKC052_MetaG_FD_184419 | JGI IMG/M metagenome (GOLD analysis project Ga0209097, IMG submission 184419) | Active sludge microbial communities of municipal wastewater-treating anaerobic digesters from USA - AD_UKC052_MetaG (SPAdes) (version 2) | ecosystem: Engineered > Bioreactor > Anaerobic >... | reverse complement strand
GGCGAAGCGCCGCAGCCTGCCCGGGCGTGCCTTTGCCGCGCCACCCAAGACCTGCACTCCAGACGTCGAAAGACCGCAAAGGGCCGCAAGCTGCCAGACGCGCCCGTGTGACTTCGTGAGGCCGTGAACGCGAACTGGAGAGAGTGCCCGACGCAGGTTCGCCGCGCTCAGCGCGGCGTCGCGATCGCCCGGCGGAAGCCCGACAGCCAGGCCTTCAGCCGCCGCTCGTGCGTGACGCCGACGCGCACCATGATCTTCTGCCCGGCCGACAGCGACTCGAGCGCCGGGTCGGTGTACTCGTAGCGCACCCAGGGCCGTGTCGAAGGCACCTCGCCCTTCACGTCCACCAGCTTCACCGAGGGCGGCTGCTTCGGCTCCGGTGCGGCGAGCAGGTGGTCGATCACCTCGACCAGCCGGTCGTTGAACTGGCCTTTCGGATAGCCCAGCTCGGCATAGGCCTGGCGGAACAGCGGGTAGAGCCGGCGGTACAGCGCCGCCGCGCGGGCGGGTTCCACCGACACCACGAAACCCACGAAGGGCTCGTAGCGGCGCGCGTTGTCCGCCGCGATCAACTCGGCGTCGCCGGCCAGCAACAACTGCAGCTTGCCCGGCATGGGCTGCACCGGCCACAGCCGCGACGCAGCATGCGGCCGCGCCAGGTTGTCCACCGTCACCACCGTTCGGCGCACGAAGCCGTCGGCGTTCAGGAAGGCCATCACGCCCTGCCGCGTCAGCAGTTCGGCGAGCGCCGCCTGCACCACGCCATCGGCCTCGTCCAGCGGCGGCAGCGATGCCGGTGCGGAGGCCGTGGCCACGGGGGCTTCGATCGGGTGGCGCTCACCGGCTTCGACCACTGCGGCGGGGGCGGACGCGGGTTCCGGCGCAGCGGCGGGCGCTTCGGCCACCGGCGCGGGCGGCTGGGGTTGGGCTCTGTACATCCACCACAGGGTGCCGCCGGCGCCGATCAGCGCGACGAGCAACCCGGTGACGAGCACGATGGTGCGTGTCTTCATGGCATCTCCGGAGATCGACCCTCCCCCACCGGGTCGGACCCGAAGCGTAGCCCCACGTTCGCGCGCAGATGTATCAAGTCAATTCGGATGCGCTTCGGCGCTCTCCGGTTCCGGGCGCGAACGCACCGCCCAGGCCACGCCGGCCACCAGCAGCGCCACGCCGGCCAGCGTCTGTGCCTGTGGCGCCTGGCCGCGCAGCACGAAGGCATAGGCCAGCGCCGACAGCGTCTCGAAGACGATCAACTGCCCGGCCAGCGTGGGTGGCAGGCGCTGGCTGGCCTCGTTCCAGCAGAGTGTGCCCAGCCAAGAAGCGAGCAAGCCGATGGCGAACATCAGCGCCACGAAGTCGGCCGCACGCGGGCCGAAGGGCATGGCGAACGCCGAGCCCGAAGCGGCGAACCAGGCCCACGTGAGCGCATAGCCGATCAGCGCCAGCGGCAGCGTCGCCAGGCCCTGCGCCGTGGCCCAGCCGCGCGGGCTGCGGTCGGGGTGGGCGCGCAGCCACTCGGCGTTGCGGATCGGGTACCAGGTCCAGCAGGCGACCGCGCCCACGGCGAGCGCCGCGCCGATCAGGTAGCGGCCGAGGTCGGCGCCGGGCTCGGCGCGCAGCCGGTCGATCTCGACCTGGTTGACCAGCCCGATGCCCAGCGCGATCAACCCCAGCGACGGCGCCAGCCGCGACCAGCGCAGCGGCTGCTCGCGCCGCGTGCCGTGGCGGTGGCCGCGCAGGTTCGCGGTGATGGCGATGACGACGGGCAGCGTGCCGATGATCATCGTCGGCAGCGGACCGCCGGCGCGCTGGATCGCGCTGGCCAGGAACAGGTAGTAGACGACGTTGCCCACCAGCGCCAGGCGCAGCGCCTCGCGCCAGTCGGCCCGCGTGAGCTGGCGCAGCGTGGCACGGTCGAGCCAGCCCAGCGGCAGCGCGATCAGCCCGAACGCCAGGTAGCGGCCGAAGGACTGCAGCGTGGCCGGGTACTCCGGCAGCAGCAGCGGGCCGACGAAGACCAGGCCCCACATCAGGCCGGCGGCCAGGGCGAAGAGGGTTCCGGTGAAAAGGGGGGCGGTGAACATGAGGCCCGAAGTGTGGCTCAGGTTTGGACGGCGCCTGTGGGCGCTTGCGCTACGCTTGCGGCATGAAGACATTCAACGTCGAAGTGCAGCGCATCAAGGCCATGTCCAACAGCCACGGCCTGGTGCGGGCACGGGTCGATGCGCTGGTGCAGCCGGCGCCGCCGCGCAGCGAGGGCGACGAGAGCAGCGTGCTCAGCATGAGCGTGGAGAACGCGCGCGTGCTCTACCTGCTGCTCAAGCAGCAACTCGCCGAGGTGGACGGGCGCAAGGCGCGCAGCCAGCGCTGAGCCGCAGTCTGACTCTCAGTTCGACGGTGCCGCGATCCACGCGGCGATCGCGTCGACGGCCTGCTTCTCCATGCCGATGAAGCCGTGCCAGTGCAGCGCCTCGCACGCCGCGCCCTGCGGCTCGCCGCCGCCGTCGAGCATCAGCAGCTTCTTGACCGACGCGTTCTTCAGGTCGCGCATCAGGTAGGGCACGTCGGCCGGGCGGCACAGCACGCAGGCGTCTTTTGCGTGGTGCACCACCAGCACCGGCATCGAAAGGGCGGCGAGGTTCTGCTGCATCAGCGCGCCGGGGCGATCCAGGTTGACCAGGCTCGAGCTCAGCACCACGCCGCCGACGCGGCCCGGCGGCAGGCCGATCGCCGCCGCCGCAGCCGACACCGTGCCGCGGCTCGTGCCCACCAGCCACAGCGGCAGCGCACTGCGCCGGCGCAGCTCGTCGACCACCGCACCGATGTCGGCCAGGTGGGCGGCGCCGGTGCGCTCGGCCACGTCGAGCTCGGCCATGTCGGTCGGCTTGCCGAAGATCGCCACGTTCAGGCCCGCCGCGCGGAAGTGCTGCAGCGAACGCACGAGGAAATTGCGGCTCGAGGGCTGGCCGCTGTCGACCTTGCCGAATCCGCCACCGCCGCCGGGAAACAGCAGCACCGTGGCACGTGCGCCGTCCACCGGCTCCCACCAGACGTTGGTGGTGATGCCGTCGCGCGTGGGCAGCTTGAGCAGCATGCCCTGAGCGTGACTCGCGGCACAGAGAGTGGCCAGCAGCAGCGCGGCCAGCCAGCGCGGGATGGTCATGAAGACCTCACGGCTAACGCGCGTCGGCGACGCGCTGTGCCGGTATTTTCCACGTGCCGCTGCGGATCTCGGCATGCGTGAGCCGGCGAACTTCCACCGGCGCGATGCCGCTGATGCCGAGCTTGCGCGCTGCCGCGTGGCTGAGGTCGATGACGCGGCCGGGCTTGAACGGGCCGCGGTCGTTCACGCGCACCACCACCTCGCGCTTGTTGCGCGGGTTGCGCACCAGCGCGTAGCTGGGCAGCGGCATGGTCTTGTGCGCCGCCGTCATCGCGTGCATGTCATAGATCTCGCCGGTGGCCGTGCGCCGGCCGTGGAAGGGCTTGCCGTACCACGAGGCGATGCCGGTCTCGGTGAGCGGCACGTCGGCGGCTTCGGGTTCGTAGGTCTCGCCCTTGATCTCGTAGGGCACGTTCGGTGCGCCCTGCGGGATCGCCACCACGCGCGGCACGGCGTCCGGCGGGTCGCGCCGCGGCGCGGGGGCGGCGACCGGCGGTGCGGGTTTGGCGACGACCGGCGGCGCCGGTGCCGGTGCCGGTGCCTGAGCGGGCTCGGAGGAGGCCGGCCACGGCAGGCTGATCGATGGCAGCGTCGGCAGGCGCAGCGAGCCGCAGCCGGCGAGCAGCAGCGGCGCGAGCAGCACGGCGGCCAGCCGAGCCGCGCGGCGGAGGTGAAGCGTCTCCATGTCCGCAGTGAACGGCGGGACAGGGGGGGACTTCAGTAACAGAAACAGTTGTGCGCGTTGATCCGTGACAAGCGGCCGGATTGGCGCGACGCGCGGCGCCATGTGCAAGTAACCGCAACCGCCGGCTGCTGCGCCGGCGCAACGCCGGCGCCGACCCGGCCCTCAGCTTCTTCGCGCCGCCGCCGATAACCCGTCGACACGACGAGGGATACACCATGACGACATCGCCCGCCACCGCCTCGGCCTTCCAGTCCGCCAACCCGCACGCGCTGGCCACCATCCTGCAGGCCAGCGAGACGCAGCGCATCATCGCCGCGACCGACATCTTCGATCTCGCCGGAACCAAGCTGTGGGCGCGCCACCAGCCGGTGTCTGCCGAACTGCAGCGCAAGCTGCTCGACCGCAAGCTGCGCGAGCCGCTGGAGAGCTGCCTGATCGCCGAAGACGGCGTGACCCCGGCCATGCTCGTCGAGCGCCTCGAACAACTGGTCGAGGGCGAAACGCGCCTGGCACCGCTGCTGCGCCCGCAAGCGGCCAAGCTGCTTCGCGAAGCCCAGCACCTGCCTCTGCACCCGGTGGCGCAACTGCTGCTCAGCGCGGCGCAGGCCGCGCGGCCGCACGCCTTCGAGCATGCGGTCGCGGCGATGGGGCTGGCCGGCTCGCTGATGGTCGGCCATGGCGGGCAGACGCCGGAGATCCGGCTGGCGATGCTGGCCGGCCTGCTGCACGACCTCGGCGAGATGTACATCGACCCGCTGCACGGCGAGGCCGAGACCGAGCGCGAGCTCGATGCGCTGAGCTACCGCCAGCTCGTCGTGCATCCGCACGTCGGCCTGCTGCTGATCGCGCAACTCACCAACTACCCGGGCTCCGTCGCGCGCGCGGTGGCCGAGCACCACGAGCGGCTCGACGGCTCCGGCTACCCGCATGCGAAGCGCGGCGAGAGCCTGTCGCCGCTCGGCCGCCTGATGGCCGTCACCGACGCGGCGCTGGCCGCGCTGCGCGGGCCGCACGAGCAGCTGCTGCACGCCAGCATCGCGCTGCGTGCCGTGCCGGGCGAGTTCGATCTGGCCTGGGTCGGCCAGCTGTCGCGGGCGGCGAGCGAACAGCCGCCGCTGCAGCCGGCCATGCAGCCGGCGGAGATCCGCGCTCGCCGCGCCGCGCTCGAAGAGGTGCTGCAGGCCGCCGAGGACAACGCCGGGCTGCTGGCCGTCGGCGAGCGTTCGGTGAACATGCATTCGGCGCTCGAGCTCGCGCAGTTCCTGGTCGGCCGGCTGCGCGCCGGCTGGAACGAGAGCGGCCTGTGGAGCCCGCAGGCCGCCACCGGCACCGATGCGGCCGAGGTCGAGGCCGTCGAGGACGAGCTCTACCACCGCCTGCGCGGCGTCCAGCGGGCCGTGCTGTTGCGCGCTGGCGAACTGCCAGCCGACGAGGCCGCCACGCTGGCGGCGCTGTGCGAATCGCTGCCGATGGGCCGCGTGGGCTGAGCGACGGCCATGAAAAAGCCCCCGCGGCTCGCGCCGGCGGGGGCTGCTGGTTCAGCTATCGATCAGCTCAGCGGACCTTGCCCGCCTTCCAGGCATTGAGCAGCGTGTCGTAGGCGATCGTCTCGCCCTTGGGCTTCTCGTTGGCCAGCTTGGCCCACGGGGCACCCTTGTCGCTCAGGTACTTCTTCGGGTCTTCCTTCTTGTTGAGCTTCGGGGCGCAACGGGCCATGCCGGCGCGCTCGAGGCGGGCCATCACCTGGTCCATCTCCTCGGCCAGGTTGTCCATCGCCGCCTGCGGCGTCTTCTCGCCGGTCACGGCCACGGCCACGTTCTTCCACCACAGCTGCGCGAGCTTCGGGTAGTCGGGCACGTTGGTGCCGGTGGGCGTCCAGGCCACGCGCGCCGGGCTGCGATAGAACTCGACCAGGCCGCCGAGCTTAGGTGCGAGGTCGGTCATCGCCTTGCTCTGGATGTCGCTCTCGCGGATCGGAGTCAGGCCCACGATCGTCTTCTTCAGCGAGGTCGTCTTGGCCGTCACGAACTGCGCGTACAGCCAGGCGGCCGCGGTCTTGTTCTCGTCGTGCTTCTCGAAGAAGGTCCACGAGCCCACGTCCTGGTAGCCGTTCTGCATGCCCTGCTTCCAGTACGGGCCGTTCGGGCCGGGGGCCATGCGCCACTTCGGCGTGCCGTCGGCGTTGACCACCGGCAGGCCCGGCTTGGTCATGTCGGCGGTGAACGCGGTGTACCAGAAGATCTGCTGCGCGATCTGGCCCTGCGCGGGCACCGGGCCGGCTTCACCGAAGGTCATGCCGGTGGCTTCCTTCGGGGCGTACTTCTTCATCCAGTCGACGTACTTGGTCAGCGCGTAGACGGCGGCCGGCGAGTTGGTGGCGCCACCGCGCGAGACCGAGGCGCCCAGCGGCGTGCAGCCGTCGGCAGAGGCGCGGATGCCCCACTCGTCGACCGGCTTGCCGTTGGGGATGCCGATGTCGGCGGTGCCGGCCATCGACAGCCAGGCGTCGGTGAACCGCCAGCCCAGCGAAGGGTCCTTCTTGCCGTAGTCCATGTGGCCGTAGATGGGCTTGCCGTCGATCGTCTTCACGTCTTCGCTGAAGAACGCGGCGATGTCCTCGTAGGCGCTCCAGTTCAGCGGCACGCCCAGGTCATAGCCGTACTTGGCCTTGAACTTGTCCTTCAGGTCCTGGCGCGCGAACAGGTCGGCGCGGAACCAGTACAGGTTGGCGAACTGCTGGTCGGGCAGCTGGTACAGCTTCTTGTCGGGGCCGGTGGTGAAGCTGGTGCCGATGAAGTCCTTGATGTCGATGCCCGGATTCGTCCACTCCTTGCCCTTGCCGGCCATGTAGTCGGTCAGGTTCATGATCTTGCCGTAGCGGTAGTGCGTACCGATCAGGTCGGAGTCGCTGATCCAGCCGTCGTAGATCGACTTGCCCGACTGCATCGAGGTCTGCAGCTTCTCGACCACGTCGCCTTCCTGGATCAGGTCGTGCTTGACGGTGATGCCGGTGATCTCGGTGAAGGCCTTGGCCAGCGTCTTCGATTCGTACTCGTGCGTGGTGATGGTCTCGGACACCACCGAGATCTCCTTCACGCCCTTCGCCTGCAGCTTCTTGGCGGCGTCGATGAACCATTTCATCTCGGCCATCTGCTGATCCTTGCTCAGCGTGGAGGGCTGGAACTCGGCGTCGACCCACTTCTTGGCCTCGGCCTCGCCAGCCCATGCGCTCTGGCCATAGGCCAGAACGGCAGCCGTGATCGCGGCGGCATGGGCCACGGCATTCAAGCGCAATTTCATCTTGGTCTCCTCAGTTGTGCTTCCCGGTCTTGATCTGGGGCGCCGGCTGGGAAGCTGCGGCCGGCGCCGTTTCTCACTCTCTCGTCAACCCTTCTTCATCACCAGCGCGAGCAGCGCCATCGAGGCGACGAAGCTGAACCAGATCGACGGCTCCTGCTCGAGGCCGAACCAGTCGATCATCTTTTCGCTCACTGCCACGAAGGCCAGGTTCACGTAGGCTGCGCCGAGCAGGCCGATGAACAGGCGGTCGCCTCGCGTGGTGGCGATGGGCAGGAATCCTTTGCGCATCACGGTGGGGGACTTCACTTCCCACACCGTCATGGCGATCAGCATCAGCACGATGCAGGTAAAGAACACTGCGACGGGCAGGGTCCAGGCCATCCAGTCAAACATCGTTTTGTTCTCCTGTGGGGCAGCCCGCCGGTCGCGCCCGGCCGGCGGTAACTTTCATTTGCTGGCCCAAATGAAAGTCACCAAAGCAAAGGGCCTGGAACACGATCTGATCGGTTCTCTTGGCAGCAGACCAGAGGCGGCTGTTCTTGGCCGTGCCGACCCGGAGCACCGAGCGTGTGTTGGACGAGCCTTCGGTTCGATGGGCTTCAGCCTTCAACAACCGAACTCTGTGGCCAGCGGCAGCAGCCGAATCGTGTTCAGGCCCTCTTCTTTGGGTCCTTTCTTCTGGGCCAGCAGAAGAAAGGATCTCGCCGGCCGGGCGAGACCGGCGGGCTGCTGCAAACACCACAAGATCAACCATCTCAAACCCGTCCCATCGCGAAACCCTTCGCGATGTAGTTGCGAACGAACCAGATCACGATCGCCCCCGGCACGATGGTCAGCACGCCCGCCGCGGCGAGCACGCCCCAGTCCATGCCCGACGCGCTCACCGTGCGCGTCATCGTCGCGACGATGGGCTTGGCGTTCACGCTGGTCAGCGTGCGCGCCATCAGCAGCTCGACCCAGCTGAACATGAAGCAGAAGAAGGCGGCCACGCCCACGCCGGCCTTGATCAGCGGGATGTAGATGGTCAGGAAGAAGCGGGGGAACGAATAGCCGTCGATGTAGGCCGTCTCGTCGATCTCGCGCGGCACGCCGCTCATGAAGCCTTCGAGGATCCACACCGCCAGCGGCACGTTGAACAGCAGGTGCGCCATCGCCACCGCGATGTGCGTGTCCATCAGGCCGAGCGTCGTGTAGAGCTGGAAGAAGGGCAGCAGGAACACCGCCGGCGGCGTCATGCGGTTGGTCAGCAGCCAGAAGAACACATGCTTGTCGCCGAGGAACGAGTAGCGGCTGAACGCGTACGCCGCCGGCAGCGCCACCAGCAGCGAGACCACCGTGTTGATGGCCACGTAGATCATCGAGTTGATGTAGCCCGAGTACCACGACACATCGGTGAAGATGGTCTTGTAGTGCTCGAAGGTGAAGTGCTGCGGCCACAGGCTGAAGGTGGACAGGATCTCCTCGTTCGTCTTGAACGACATGTTGACCATCCAGTACACCGGCAGGATGGCGAACACGAGGTAGAGGATCAGGAACAGCACCCTCTTCTTGAAGCGCTTGTCATCCATGCGAGGCCTCCGTCTTGTCGGCCGTGCCCACGCGCTGCATCCAGTTGTAGAGGACGAAGCACAGCAGCAGGATGATGAGGAAGTAGATCAGCGAGAACGCCGCCGCCGGGCCGAGGTCGAACTGGCCGACGGCCTTCTGCGTCAGGTACTGGCTCAGGAAAGTCGTCGCGTTGCCCGGGCCTCCGCCGGTGAGAACGAAGGGCTCCGTGTAGATCATGAAGCTGTCCATGAAGCGCAGCAGCACGGCGATCATCAGCACGCCGCGCAGCTTGGGCAGCTGGATGTAGCGGAACACCGCGAACTTGCTCGCACCGTCGATGCGCGCGGCCTGGTAGTAGGCGTCGGGGATGGCGCGCAGCCCGGCGTAGCACAACAGCGCGACCAGCGGCGTCCAGTGCCACACGTCCATCACCAGCACGGTCAACCAGGCGTCGGTGGCGTTGCCGGTGTAGCTGTAGTCGATGCCCAGCTTCGACAGCGCGGCGCCGAGCAGGCCGATGTCGGTGCGGCCGTAGATCTGCCAGATGGTGCCCACCACGTTCCAGGGGATCAGCAGCGAGATCGCCACCACCACCAGCACCGCCGAGGCCTGCCAGCCCCTGGCGGGCATCGACAGCGCCAGCGCGATGCCCAGCGGGATCTCCACCGCCAGCACGGCCAGCGAAAAGCCGATCTGGCGGATCAGCGCGCCTTGCAGGTCGTCGTCGCGCATCACCGCCTTGAACCACTCGGTGCCGACGAACACGCGCCTCTCGGGCGAGATGATGTCCTGCACGGAGTAGTTCACCACTGTCATCAGCGGCAGGATGGCCGAGAAGGCCACGCACAGCACGACGGGCAGGATCAGCAGCCACGCCTTCTGGTTGACGGGCTTCATGCGATGAGCTCCTCGTTCCGGTAGTAGCAGGTGTGCGAGCCCACGATGGCCAGCCACACGGCGTCGCCCACCTTCGGGATCGCCTGCTCGGTGCTCAGTCGCGCGCGCACCGTCTGCCCGTCGCCGACCTGGGCCGTCAGCAGCCAGTAGGTGCCGATGTCCTGCGCGGCCTTGACGGTACCGGCTACCGCGCCCGCCGCGTTCGGCGCAGCCAGGCTCACGTACTCCGGCCGCACGCCCAGGGTCGTGGCGCCGGCCGGGGCGCCGGCCGCCAGCGTGGCGGGCAGGAAGTTCATGCCGGGCGAGCCGATGAAGTGGCCGACGAAGGTGTGCTGCGGCCGCTCGAACAGATCGGAGGCGCTGCCGACCTGCACCGCGCGGCCGCGCGTCATCACCACCACCTGCTCGGCGAAGGTCAGCGCCTCCACCTGGTCGTGCGTGACGTAAACCAGCGTCAGCTTGAGCTCGTGGTGGATCTGCTTGAGCTTGCGGCGCAGCTGCCACTTCAGGTGCGGGTCGATCACCGTCAGCGGCTCGTCGAACAGCACGGCGCTGACGTCCTCGCGCACCAGGCCGCGGCCCAGCGAGATCTTCTGCTTGGCGTCGGCGGCCAGGCCGGCGGCGCGCATGTCGAGCTGGGCGCTCATCTCGAGCATCTCGGCGATGCGGCCCACGCGCTGCTTGATGCGGTCGGGCGCGACGCCGCGGTTCTTCAGCGGGAAGGCGAGGTTCTCGGCCACGGTCATCGTGTCGTAGATCACCGGGAACTGGAACACCTGCGCGATGTTGCGCTGCTGCGGTGACAGCCGGGTGACGTCGCGGCCGTCGAACTTCACCGTGCCCTGCGAGGGCACGACCAGGCCCGAGATGATGTTGAGCATGGTCGTCTTGCCGCAGCCCGAGGGGCCGAGCAGCGCGTAGGCGCCGCCGTCCTCGAAGCTCATCTTCAACGGCAGCAGCGCGTAGTCTTCGTCGCGCTGCGGGTTGGGGCGGTAGGCGTGCGCCAGGTCGAGGTCGATGCGGGCCATGTCAGGCGGCTCCTTGCGATGGAGCGACGAGCAGCTCGCCGGCCGAATCGAACACGTAGACCTGCGCCGGATTCAGGTACAGCGTCACCGACGAGCCGAGCTCGAACTGGTGCACGCCGGTGAGTTGCGCCACCAGTTCGCCCACCGGCGTGTCGACGTGCACGAAGGTGTCGGAGCCGGAGATCTCGGCCAGCTCCACGCTGCCGGGCAGGGCCAGGTCGCCGTCGCGGCCGTGCACGCGCAGCGCGCTGGCGCGGATGCCGATGGTCAGCGCCGAACTGGACGCCGCCGGCAGCGGCACCGACAGGTTGACCCCGGCCGGCAGCGTGACGCCCAGCGTGGCGGCGGTGCCTGCGAGCAGGTTCATCGGCGGGTCGCTGAAGGCGCGCGCCACGCGCATCGACTTCGGCCGCCGGAACACCTCGGCCGTGGGCCCGTACTGCAGCAGCTCGCCGCCGTCGAGCACTGCGGTGTAGCCGCCCAGCAGCAGCGCCTCGGTGGGCTCGGTGGTGGCGTAGACGACGGTGGACTCGCCGGTGGCGAAGAGCTGCGAGAGTTCCTCGCGCAGTTCCTCGCGGAGTTTGTAGTCGAGGTTCACCAGCGGCTCGTCGAGCAGCATCAACGGTGCCTTCTTGGCCAGCGCGCGGGCCAGCGCCACGCGCTGCTGCTGGCCGCCGGACAGCTCGGCCGGCAGCCGCTTCAGGAAGGGCTCGATGTGCAGCTTCTCGGCCAGCTCCTGCACGCGCTGCGCGATGCCCTGCTCGCCGCGCAGCTTCAGCGGCGAGGCAATGTTGTCGGCCACCGTCATCGACGGGTAGTTGATGAACTGCTGGTAGACCATCGCCACGTTGCGCTCGCGTACCGGCACGCCGGTCACGTCAGTGCCGTCGGCGAGCACGCGGCCGGCGCTGGGCTTGTCCAGGCCGGCCATCACGCGCATCAGCGTGGTCTTGCCGGCCTGCGTGGCGCCCAGCAGCACCGTCACGGCGCGCGGCACCAGCTGCAAGTCGAGCGGGTAGAGGTGGGTCGATGGCCCCACCTTCTGCTCGATGCGTTCGAGCTTCAGTTCCATGCCTTCTCCGTCGGGGCCGAGGCCACGTTGCCCCAGTGCCGCCGGCACCAGTCGTCCACCGCGGCGCGGTGGTGTTCTTCGTAGTGCAGGCCGAGCTTGCTGCGCCGCCACAGCACGTCGTCGGCGCACAGTGCCCACTCCTCGTCGTGCAGGAAGGCCAGCTCGGACTCGTACAGGCTCGGTGCCACCTCGGCACCTGGCGCCTGCGCGAGCAGCGCCGCAGCACGCTGGCCGTAGGCGCGCGCGATGCGGCGCACCATCGGCGTGGGCCGGGTCGGGTGGGCCAGCGCCAGGGCCTGCACGAAGCGGCTGAAGTCGGTGTCGGGGCGCTGTGCGGCGCCGATGGTCGGGCTGAGGTCGCCGCCGGGCAGGAAGGAATGTTCGGTCCAGGCGCCGCGCGACGCCTTCAGCGGTGCGGCGAGCAGGTCGGCGGCTTCTTCGGCGAGCTTGCGGAAAGTGGTGATCTTGCCGCCCCACACGTTGAGCAAGGGGGCTTGTGCAGTGTCGAGTTCGAGCGAGTAGTCGCGCGTCACCGCCGAGGGGTCGCCCGACTCGTCGTCGAGCAGCGGGCGCACGCCGGAATAGCTCCACACCACGTCGGCCGGCGTGACGCTGCGCGCGAAGTAGCGGCTGGCCTGCTCGCACAGGTAATGGGTCTCGTCGGCGTCGATGCGCGCCTGCCCGATGGCGCCGCGGTGCTCCACGTCGGTGGTGCCGATCAGCGTGAACTCGCCTTCGTAGGGGATGGCGAAGATGATGCGCTTGTCGGGATTCTGGAAGATGTAGGCGTGGTCGTGGTCGAACATCTTCGGCACGACGATGTGGCTGCCCTTCACGAGACGCAGCGACTTGCGCTCCGGCGCATGCGCGTGCTCGGCGAGGAACTGCGCCGCCCAGGGGCCGGCGGCATTGACCAGCGCGCGCGCCGTCACGCTGCGCTGCCCGCCCTGCGCCGAGTGCAGCGTGGCTTGCCATTGCGTCGCGCCGCGCCTGGCGTCGACGCAGGCGGTGCGCGTCAGCACGGTGGCGCCGCGCGCCTTCGCGTCGAGTGCGTTGAGCACCACCAGGCGCGCGTCGTCGACCCAGCCGTCGGAGTACACGAAGCCCTTGCTGAACTGCTTCTTCAGCGGCGCGCCGGCGGCGTGCGTGCGCAGGTCCACCGTGGTCGAACCGGGCAGCACCTCGCGGCGCGCCAGGTGGTCGTAGAGGAACAGGCCGGCGCGGATCATCCACACCGGGCGCATGCCGGGGTCGTGCGGCATCACGAAGCGCAGCGGCCACATGATGTGCGGCGCGCTCTTGAGCAGCACCTCGCGCTCGGCCAGCGCCTTGCGCACCAGCGAGAACTCGTAGTACTCGAGGTAGCGCAGCCCGCCGTGGATCAGCTTGGTCGACGACGACGAGGTGTGCGAGGCAAGGTCGTCCTTCTCCGCCACCACGACCTTCAGGCCGCGGCCGGCGAGGTCGCGCGCGATGCCGGCACCGTTGATGCCGCCGCCCACGACGAGCACGTCGCAGTCGATCGCGGCATCGGCGCCGACGCTGTCGCGCCAGCCTTCGGGGCGGGGGTGATTCAAGCAGTCTCCGGGGGTGTCGCCGGTGCGCGTCCGGCGGGTTCGCTCGCTGACTTGAGCAATGTTCGTTTTAGTTCGTTTGCGCGCTTCTTTTTTCTTTTTAGCCCAGACTCGAACTCAAAGCAAGATGGGTAAGCCCTGTGGTTTTCCCGGAATGGCTCGCTACGCTGGCAGGCCATGACGCCCAATCCCCGCCAGTCCGGCCTGCTCGACGAGGTCCGCGTGCGCGGCTCCGTGTCGGTGGAGGCGCTGGCCGACAAGTTCGGCGTGACGCTGCAGACGGTGCGCCGCGACGTCAAGCTGCTCGCCGACGAAGGCCTGCTCGCGCGCTTCCACGGCGGCGTTCGCGTGCCCTCGTCGACCACCGAGAACATCGCCTATCGCCAGCGCCAGCAGCTCAATGAGCAGGCCAAGCAGCGCATCGCGCGCGCGGTGGCCAAGGCCGTTCCGGAGAACTGCTCGCTGATCATCAACATCGGCACCACCACCGAGGCGATCGCGCGCGAGCTGCTGCGCCACAAGGGCCTGCGCGTCATCACCAACAACCTGAACGTCGCGGCGATCCTGTCCGACAACCCCGACTGCGAGGTCATCGTCGCCGGCGGCGTGGTGCGCTCGCGCGACCGCGGCATCGTCGGCGAGGCCACGGTGGACTTCATCGCGCAGTTCAAGGTCGACATCGCGCTGATCGGCATCTCGGCGATCGAGGCCGACGGCACGCTGCGCGATTTCGACTACCGTGAGGTGACGGTGGCGCGCGCGATCATCGAGCACTCGCGCGAGGTGTGGCTGGCCGCCGACCACAGCAAGTTCAACCGTCCGGCGATGGTCGAGCTCGCGCGGCTCGACCAGATCGACGTGCTCTACACCGACGCCGAGCCGCCCGAGCCCTTCCCGGCCCTGCTGGCCGAGGCCGGCGTCACCTGCCAGGTGGCCGCGCCATGAAGACCCATTTGCTTGCCCTCGATCAGGGCACCTCCAGCTCGCGCAGCATCGTGTTCGATGCCCAGGGCCGCATCGTCGCGATGGCGCAGCGCGAGTTCCGCCAGATCTATCCGCAGCCCGGCTGGGTGGAGCACGATCCGCGCGAGATCTGGGCCACCCAGCTCGCCACCGCGCAGGAGGCGCTGGCGAAGGCGAAGCTGACGGCGGCCGACATCGCCTCGATCGGCATCACCAACCAGCGCGAGACCACGCTGGTGTGGAACCGCCGCACCGGCGAGCCCGTCTACAACGCCATCGTCTGGCAGGACCGCCGCGCCGAGCCCACCTGCGCTGCGCTGCGCGCACGCGGGCTGGAAGAGACCTTCCGCCGCAAGACCGGGCTGATCGTCGACGCGTACTTCTCCGGCACCAAGCTGAAGTGGATCCTCGACAACGTGGCCGGCGCGCGCGCCGCGGCGCTGGCCGGCGAACTCGCCTTCGGCACGGTGGACAGCTGGCTGATGTGGCAGCTCACCGGCGGGGCGGTGCACGCCACCGACGTGAGCAACGCCTCGCGCACGCTGATGCTCAACGTGCACACCAACACCTGGGACGCCGAGCTGCTCAAGCTGCTCGACGTGCCGGTGGAAGTGCTGCCCGCGGTGTGGCCGTCCAGCCACGTGTACGGCCACACGCGCGCCGACCTGCTCGGTGCCTCGCTGCCCATCGGCGGCGTGGCCGGCGACCAGCAGAGCGCGCTGTTCGGCCAGGCCTGTTTCAAGGCCGGGCTGGCGAAGAACACCTACGGCACCGGCTGCTTCATGCTGATGCACACCGGCAGCCAGTTCCAGACCTCGGCCAACGGCCTGATCACCACCAGCGCCGCGCAGCCCGGCACGACTCCGGAGTTCGCGCTGGAAGGCAGTGTCTTCATCGGCGGCGCCGTGGTGCAGTGGCTGCGCGACGGCCTGCACGCGATCAAGGCCAGCGGCGAAGTGCAGCAGCTTGCGCAGAGCGTGCCCGATGCCGGCGGCGTGATGTTCGTGCCGGCTTTCACCGGCCTGGGCGCGCCCTACTGGAAGCCCGAGGCGCGCGGCGCCATCGTCGGCCTGACGCGCGGCAGCACGGTGGCGCACATCGCCCGCGCGGCGCTGGAGAGCATTGCCTTCCAGAGCGCGGCGCTGCTCACCGCGATGAGCCGCGACGCGGTGGCCAGCGGCGGCGCGCCGGTGGCCGAGCTGCGCGTGGACGGCGGCGCCTGCGTGAACGACCTGCTGATGCAGTTCCAGGCCGACCTGCTCGGCATCCCGGTGGTGCGGCCGCAGGTCATCGAGACCACGGCGCTGGGCGCGGCCTACCTCGCCGGCCTGTCCAGCGGTGTGTACCGGAACCTCGACGAACTCAGCGCGCAATGGCAGGTGGAGCGGCGCTTCCACCCGACGCTGCCGCGCGAGCGCGCCGCCGAGCTGATGCAGCGCTGGGAGCACGCGGTCGCGCAGGCGACGCTCTAGCCCTTCCAACTCGCTGCTGACACCACGTTGTCAGCAGCCCCGACGCACCATGGCCGCTCCTGTCACAACCACGGAGCATCCCATGACCCACGCCCTCGACTGGTTCGAAATCCCGGTGAGCGACCTGCCGCGCGCCCAGTCCTTCTACGAATCGCTGCTTGCCGTCGAATTGCGCCGTGAAGCGATGGGCGACAGCGCGCTGGCCGTGTTCCCCAGTGCCGAGACCGGCGTCGGCGGCTGCCTGATGGCCGGGCCGGGCACGCCGACGCCCTCGGTCAACGGCACGCTCGTCTACCTGAACGCCGCGCCCTCGCTCGATGCGGTGCTGGCCCGCGTCGAAGCGGCTGGCGGGCACATCACCACGCCGAAGGTGCAATTGCCCGGCGACATGGGCGTGTTCGCGCACGTGACCGACACCGAGGGCAATCGCATCGGCCTGCACGCCGCGGCGTAGCATCTGCGCATGCACCGCGAGCCCACCGAGTGCACGCCGCATGCGTCGTGCTGAGCGCCTGTTCCAGATCGTCCAGCTGATCCGCGGGCGGCGGCTTTCCACTGCGCGCTTCCTGGCCGAGCGGCTGGAGGTCTCGGAGCGCACCGTCTACCGCGACGTGGCCGACCTGCTCGCGCAGGGCGTGCCCATCGAGGGCGAGGCGGGCGTGGGTTACCGCATGCGCGCCGGCTTCGACCTGCCTCCTCTGATGTTCACCACCGATGAAGCTCGCGCCCTGGTGGCTGCGGTGCGCCTGGCCCAGCCGCGGCTGGACACCGCTCTGGCCGCACAGGCCGAGGGTGCGCTGTCGAAGATCCTCGCCGTGCTGCCGGCGCCCGCGCGCGCCGCGGCCGAGAGCCTGGCGATCTACGCGCCGCCGGTCGGCCCCGACACGGCCACGCGCGAACGGCTGCAAGGCCTGCGCGAAGCCGCCGAGGCGCGGCGCGTGGTGCGGCTGCGCTACCTCGACCTGAAGGGCCGCGTCAGCG
>Ga0209097_10002029_pt1 | contig 16746 bp, 9 predicted proteins | sample AD_UKC052_MetaG_FD_184419 | JGI IMG/M metagenome (GOLD analysis project Ga0209097, IMG submission 184419) | Active sludge microbial communities of municipal wastewater-treating anaerobic digesters from USA - AD_UKC052_MetaG (SPAdes) (version 2) | ecosystem: Engineered > Bioreactor > Anaerobic >... | reverse complement strand
TGGCTCATCTCACGCGGCGCGTGGCCGGGCGTCCCATGCCGCGCGTGAACATCGTGGACATGCGCGTCGAGACCGCCAAAGCGGGCCACGTCCAGATCTTCTCCGGCGTCTTGCTGGAGGCGCTCAAGCTGCGCCTGGAGCGCGGCGAACAGTCGATCCTCTTTCTTAACCGCCGCGGCTATGCCACCTCGCTGGTCTGCCCCAAATGCGGCGCGGTGGCTGAGTGCCCTTCGTGCAGCGTGGCTTACACGTATCACCAGGCCGACACCTGCCTGCGCTGCCACATCTGCGGCGGCTGGCGGCCGGTGCCCGAGACGTGCCCGGGCTGCGGCGATCCGGCGTTCAAGTTCACCGGCTTCGGCACGCAGCGGGTGGAGATCGCTCTCAAGCGCTGCTTCCCGCAGGCGCAGGTGCTGCGCATGGATGCGGATGTGACGGCGCGCAAGAACAGCCACGACGAGCTGCTGGCGGTCTTCAAGAGCGGGCGCGCCGACATCCTGATCGGCACGCAGATGATCGCCAAAGGGCTCGATTTCCCCAATGTCACGCTGGTCGGCGTGCTGGCGGCCGACGCCAGCCTGCACATGCCGGATTTCCGCGCCGCGGAACGGACCTATCAGTTGCTGGCGCAGGTCTCGGGGCGTGCGGGGCGCGCGGAGCTGCCGGGCGAGGTCTATGTGCAGACCTTCTCGCCCGACCATCCGGCCGTGCGGGCGGCCGCCTCCGACGAGGGCTTCGCGCCGTTCGCGGCCGCCGAGCTGGCCGAGCGCAGGGCCGGCGGTTATCCGCCTTATACGCATCTGGCGTGCGTCACCTTCAAGGGCCCCGATGAGGCCAAGGTGCGCTTCGTGGCCGAGAGCGTCGAGCGCGGGCTGCGGCGAGCGCTGGCCGGCACGAACGTGCTGCTTTCCGAGGCCTGTCCGGCACCGCTCGCCAAAGCCAAGGACCACTACCGCTATCAGCTTTTGCTGCGTGCGCCGACCGCGCGCGCCATCACGAGACCGCTGTGCGCGCTGCTGGCCAAAACGCGGTTGGCGCCCGACGTCGCGCTGGCGATTGATGTTGATGCGCTCAGCCTGATGTGACGGCGCGGCTCAGCCCTTGAAGATCACGAACTTGCGCATCGCGTAGTTGATGAACAGCGCGCAGACGATGTTGGCGCCGAAGGCGAGGGTGGTCTGGACGCCGGCCTGCGTGATCAGAAACGTCTGGATCGCTGTGCCCAGCACCATGCTGATGCCAGAAACCGCAAAGAAAAGCAGAAACTCCATGACCCAGTGGTGGCGGCCGGGCTTGAAGACGAACAGGCGGTTCAAGACATAGCAGAAGGTGTTCGACAGGACAAAGCCGATCGCGTTGCAGAAGCCGGCGTTCCAGGCGCGCGTGGACTGCGTGAGGGCGGGCGCGGTCAAACCCAGCAGCTTGACGGCGATATCATCCTGCGTCAGGCACGGCAGCAGAAACCAGCCGCACAGAAAAAAGGTGACGATGTGCAGGGAGGTCGCCATGCCGCCGACCACCCCGTATTTAATGAACTGTACCAGCGGGTGCGCGTCGTGGCTGAGGCTTTTCCGGATGATCTCTTTCAACAAGGCGACCCCTGTGGGTTGGGATTGAAGTTCGTTTTCGAGCAGGCGGGTTTGACGCGGCAAAGGCGCATCCGCGGCCGGCGGCAAGCGCTCCGCCACACGGACCAGCAGCACCGAGACGTTGTCCTCGCCGCCGGCCTGAAGCGCGTGGTCGATCAGCACCTGGGCCAGCTCCTCCAGGGACCGTCCGCTTGCGCGGGTCAGCAAGGCAGCGAGTTGCGGGTCGGGCACCATCTTTGAGAGGCCGTCCGTGCAGAGCAGATACAGGTCATTCGGCCGCACGGCGAGCGCGGTCCGTTCCAGCTCCACGTCCGGCGCCAAACCGACCGCCCGCGTGATGACGCCACGGAAGCGCATGGGCAGGCTCTCCTCCTCGGTGACGCCGGCCGCGGCCGCCAGTGAGTGGTCGGCGGTCAACTGGCTGAGCAGGCCGTCGCGGAAACGATAGGCGCGGCTGTCGCCGGCATGCAGCACGCAGGCTCGAGCGGGCGTGACGCGGTCAAAGGCCAGCACCACGACGGTTGTACCCGATCCAGCGAGGTCGTGGGCTGCCGCATAGGCTTTGATCGCCTGGCTGGCGTCGTTAACCGCGCGCACCAGCAGCCGTGCCGACGCCTCGGCGGTCAGCGCGAACGGCGCGTCCGGCGACTGGGTGAAGGCATCGCGGATGGCCTCGACGGTGAAACGGCTGGCGACCTCCCCGGCCGCCGCTCCGCCCATGCCGTCGGCCACCGCAAACACGCCGCATTCCGGCAGGCTCACGGCGGCGTCCTCATTGTTCTCGCGGCGGCAGCCGACATCGCTCAGGACCGCCGCCGTCAAATATGGAAACCACTCACTCACGTTATGGAGGCAAGTCTAGCAGATTGCCGGAGAAAGGAGGAAGGAGAAAGGAGAAAGGAGGAGGGAGGAAGCAGAAGTTAGAAGGTGGCGGGGGCATCAAAATCGCTATCGTTATCGAACGACTTACGAGTTTATCGGCGAGAAAACCACGCCTGACTACTGACAAAAATGACGAGCCCGATTCCGATGAGATCAAGCCTCTGACAGGGGCGCATGAAGGCATGATACCGCACAAAAAATCCTAACTCCTAACACCTCCCTCCCTCCTTCCTCCCTCCCTTGCTCATCCATGCCGCTTTCAGCGCCTGGGTCGTAAAAACAGAGAGTTCGGCCTCGCTCCAGATAGTGCCGATGTCACCGAGGTAGTGGGCGTCGGACGAGCGGATCACCGGCAAGCCGAGCGTTTTGTCACGCCACGCCTCAAGGTTTGCGTGCCGGCTTAGTTCCACCGCGTCGAAGCCTTCATCGCCGGCGAGGCCGCCGAGCTGCGAGGTCACGCTGAATACCGCGCGGTCGATATGCGCCGCGATGAAAAGGCCGCCCAGTTCGTGGATACGCTCACCTGTCTCGCGCAGCGTCAGGCGGGTCGGCGCACCGAGCAGCCGCCACTCCAGTTCCTCCACATTGTCGTCGGCGTCCACCACCGCCTGATAGCCGAAGACCTCGGGCTGGTTCACCCGCTTGGGCAACGCGGCATAGCAGATCTCGGTCATCGCCGCCGCCTGTTCCAGCGTGTCGAAAACCGCCAGCCCGTGCACCTCTTCCGCCGATGTGATCTCCATCCCGAACAGGCAGTTCAGCTCTGTGCGACGGCAGGCTTCCGCCAGCGCCGGGCTGTTGCGCGACGAATTGTGGTCGGCCAGCATGATGCCGTTCAGCCCTGCGGCTTTGGCCGCTTGAACGATCGCGCGCGGCGAGGCGTCGAGATCGCCGCATGGCGAGAGGCAGGAGTGAATGTGGAGGTCGAACGCAAACATGGCAAGAGTGTAGTCGGTTCCCCCCGGAGCGTAAATCTGAAACCAATTGTCTTGCGCCGATCTGACAGTGAAGATAAGCTAACCATTATGGGATCTTTATTCAAACCCCTGTTGCTGGTCGGTGCGGCTTGGATCGGCACGAATCTGCTCCATCTGCTCTGGGTGGGGCTGCGCCGGCGGGCTTGGGAAAACCGTACGCGCCGCGAACCGAACGGTTTGTTGCCGGATGCCGCGGCCTACCGGATCGGCAACGGCCCTGTCGCGCTGCTCTTCATCCACGGATTCGCGGACTCGCCCTGTATCTGGCGGCGCATGACGCGCCGTCTTGCGGAGGGCGAGCGGTTCACCTGCCGCGCCATGCGTCTGCCCGGCAGCGCCGAACCTGCCGCGCACGCCCGCTGCCAATCGCTGGCGCTCTGGCGCACGCAGGTGGCCGACGAACTGGTGCGGTTGCGCGAGACGCACGAGTCCGTGTGGATCGTCGGCCATTCGCTGGGCGGCGCCCTCGCGCTGGACGCGGCGCTGCGCCTGCCGGATCTCGTGGACGGCGCGGCGGTTTTTGCGCCGCTCATCGATGTGGCGCGCGCGCGCTGTCCGCTGCTGCCGCCGCGCGTCTGGTTCGCGCTGGCCCGCGTTGCGCTCTGCCTCTCGCCGACGTTTGAGTCGCCCTTTGCCGTGCAGGGAGTCGCCGAGGATGATCCGTCCTTCGCCTTCGCGCGCGACCGCTTCATCCCGTTCTGCGTCTACCGCTCACTCTTCCGGCTGATCCGCGAGATCCGCCCCCGCGCCGCCCGCCTGGCCTGTCCGCTCTTCGCGCTCACCGCCTCGCACGATGCGGTGGTCGATACAGCAGCCGCCCAGCGCTGGCTGGCCGCCTGCCCGGGGCCGAAAGCGGTGCGCGACCTGCCCGAGGCCAGCCACGTCATTCCGCTTTGCGCCGAATGGGAGGCGTTGACAGACGAGATGGCGGCGTTCATCCTGGCGCACCCGCGTGGCGCGTTTCAACGTCGTTGAAGCCGGAACCTGAACCCCCAACGTATCGGTCAGCGAAACGGGGATGCGCGTGCGACCGATTATCGCTTGCGGCGTGTGCACGCTATCCGGTATGGTGTGTGTCAAGACACAGGGGGAATGTGCCATGCAGCATCGTATCAGGGGAGCCGCGCTCATTGTTTGTCTGGGGTTGGCCGTCGCGCTTGCGCGGGGTGCGCCGGGAATCACGTCGGACGGCCAGGCTTTGGCCGCGGTTCTGCTGGGCCGCGCCGCAACGGAGGCTGAACGCCAAAGTCCGCACGCGCTCTGGGCGGCCGTCGAGGCGCACGACGAGGTGCTGGCTGACTGGCTGCGCCAAGACCTTGCGCCGCTTGCGGGACCGGAACTCTTGTCGAGCGACGACGGACGCACACGTTTTTTGACGGTCGCCTCCGCCGTCTCCGGCCAGAAGGCGGGGCCTGCAGGACCGGCCGCCTGCGAAACCGCTCTTGCTGCCTACCGCGCCGCCTGCGCGCAACGCCGCGCCCGCCGTCTGGCCCGCGTCAAGGCCGAGTTCCCGCGCCTGGTCTACGTGCGCCATTTTGTGATGGGCGGCTCGCACTACGCCTACACCGAGGCGCTCTCCGATGCCCAGGCGGAGCGTAATTTCCGCGCCGGCGGACAGCTCTGCCTCGCCGAATGGCGCGACGCCCTCTGGCACGAGACGGTGCTCACCGAGACGAAGGAGGGCGTCATCCGTGACGCGGACGTGGATTATGACGGCCGTGCCATCCTCTTCGCCCTCAAGCGCTCCGACCGCGGCGACGATTACCACCTGTATGAGATGGACGCGGCGACGCGCGACGTCCGCCCGCTGACCGAAGGGCTCGGGATCGCCGATTACGAGGGGTGCTACCTGCCGGACGGACGCATCCTTTTCAACTCCACGCGCTGCATGCAGATCGTCGACTGCTGGTGGACCGAGGTCAGCAACCTCTACCGCTGCGATCGCGACGGCCGCAACATTCTGCGGCTGACCTTCGACCAGGTCCACCTCAACTACCCCTCCGTCGCGCCGGACGGCCGCGTGCTCTACACGCGCTGGGAGTACAACGACCGCTCGCAGATGTATCCCCAGCCGCTCTTCCAGATGCAGCCCGACGGCACCGCCCAGAGCGCGGTCTACGGCGAGAACTCCTGGTTCCCGACCACCATCATTCACGCGCGCGGCATTCCGGGCAGCGGCAAGATTTTCGCGATCGCCACCGGACATCACTCGCGCCAGCCCGGCGAGCTGATCCTGATCGATCCGGCGCGCGGTCGCCAGGAGGCCGAGGGCGTCACGCTCGTCGCGCCGGTGCGCCCCACGAAATCGGTGACCGTCGACGCGTACGGCCAGGAAGGCGACCTCTTTGCCTATCCGTATCCGATCGACGAGCGCACGCTGCTGGTGACCTACAATCCCGATGGCTGGACGCAGGTCGACGGCAAGCGCCACGAGAACCGCATGACCGGCTTCGGCGTGTACTGGATGGATGTCGACGGCCAGCGCGAGCTGCTGGTTTCGCGCCGCGGACTGGCCTGCGCCCGCGCGGTACCGCTGCGCCCGCGCGCGCGTCCGCCGGCCCGCCCGAGCCTCGTGGACTATGCCCGGCCGACGGGCACCTTCTATGTGCAGGACGTCTACGAAGGCCCGGCCATGGAGGGCGTGGCGCGCGGCACGGTCAAGACCTTGCGTGTCATCGGCCTCGACTATCGCGCCGCGGGCATCGGCAGTAACGGCAACGGCGGACCGGGCGGCGGCGCGTTGATCTCCACCCCGCCCTCTGTGGGCAACGGCGCCTGGGACCCCAAGATCCTGATCGGCGACGCCCCGGTGCATGAGGACGGCTCGGTCTTTTTCACGACCGAAGCGCGCGCCCCGCTCTACTTCATGCTGCTCGACGACAAAGGGCGTATGGTGCAAACAATGCGGAGCTGGACCACGCTGCAGCCGGGCGAGAACGCCTCGTGCGTGGGTTGCCACGAGTCCAAAAACAGCGTGCCGCTCGCCTCGGCGCGTCCGACGCGCGCACTCGCCGCCGGACCCCGGCCGCTGGCGCCGATCTTCGGTCCGCGTCGCGGCTTCAGTTTCCTGAAAGAGATCCAGCCGATCCTCAACGCCCATTGCGTCGGCTGCCACGACGGTCGGTCCGGCCGTCCAGACCTGACCGCAGCGGTCGTCTCCGACCCCGCCGCCAAACGCCACTGGGCACGCGCCTACCTCACGCTGACGCACGCACGGCCCGATCAGAAGGAGCCGCCCGCGCGTTGGCGCGGCGATCCCGACCACGCGCTGCTCAACTGGGTTTCCGCCGCGTCGGCACCGCCGATCCAGCGGCCGCGCTCAGCCGGTTCTGCCAACAGCAGGCTCTTCAGCGAGATGCTGGACAAAGGGCACTGCAAGACCGTGACGCCGGTCGAGCTCGCGCGTCTCGCACTCTGGGTCGACCTCGGTGTGCCCTTCTGCGCGGACTATACCGAGGCCGCCGCCTGGACCCCGGAAGAGTGGGAGAAGTACCGCCGCTTCATGGCCAAGCGCGAAGCCGCCGACGCTGCGGACCGCGCCACGCTGCGCGCTCTGGCGCGGGAACCCTGAAAAGGCGAAGGCCGCCGTTGAACGTTTCATGCCGCCAGAGCGTTTAACCAGAAAAAGGAGCGGCTATGGCGGAAGAGGAGCGTCCGGCGCTGGAGGTGAAGCGGCTGGTCAAGACATTCGGCGGCAAAGAGAACCCGGTGACGGTATTGGACGGCGTGGACCTGACGCTGGCACGCGGCGACTTCGTGGCCGTGATGGGGCCCAGCGGTTCCGGCAAGAGCACCCTGTTGCATCTGATCGCCGGCCTGCTGACCTGTGACGGCGGAGAGATCCGGGTCGGCGGCGAACGGATCTCGGAGATGGACGACGCTGCGGTCACCCGTTTCCGCCGCCGCCGCATCGGACTCGTCTTCCAGGACTTCAATCTGATCCCGACGCTGACCGCCGAAGAGAACATCGCGCTGCCGCTGCTGCTGGACCGCAAGCCCCCCGGGCCCGCCGTGATTGAAGAGGTGCTGGCGCGGTTCGCGCTCACGCCGCGACGCACGTACCTGCCCGACCGGCTGAGCGGCGGCGAGCGACAGCGTGTGGCGATCGCCCGGGCGCTGGTGACCCGCCCTGACATCGTGCTGGCGGACGAGCCGACCGGCAATCTCGATTCGCCGGCGGGCCGCGCTTTTTGCGACCTGCTGAGCGCCATGAACCAGGAGGAGGCCTGCACCATCCTGATGGTCAGCCATGATCCGGTTGTGGCCGCCGCCGCGCGGCGCGTCCACCTCCTGAAAGACGGACGGTTCGTCGATGCGTTCGACACGGAGCACGATCCCGCGCGCGTGGCGTCGCGCTATCTCGAAGCCATGGGCGAGACTCCGGCCGCCCCGCACCGCTGAGGACGCGCGCGCCGAAACCCCTTTTAACCGTGCGGCGAAGAGTCGCAGAGCGAGGTCGCTTGTCATGATGATCCTGAAACTGATTATCACCCGTGCGCGGCACGACAGCATGCGGTTCGCAACCGCCCTGTTTGGGATCGCCGCGTCCACCGGGCTGGTGGTGTGGTCGCTCGGCCTGACCCTGACTGCGGTCGGTCAGAGCCGCGAGAGCGTGCGGCGCATGACCGAGCCGTTCACCTGCTGGGTGTCGACCACCGGCGCTGGCTTGTCTCTGCGCCGGGGCGCGCCGCCGCCTCCGGGCTTTCAGCGCGGCGGGGCCGCCCGGCCCATTCCGGGCGGCATCGTGTCGGCGGTCGCGGCGCTGCCCGAGATCGAGCAGCTCCTCGCCTGCCACGTGATCCGCGCGACGCTGGATTACCGTCCGGGCGGCCGCGTGATGCAGGGGCCTCCGCTCGTGGCCGATCTCACGCTGGCGCCGGCCGCGGGGTGTCCGTATGCGCGCGCGACCTTTACCGGCGCGTGGCCTGCGCCGGAGAGCGACGAACCGCTGGTGGCGGTCTGTTCGTCCGTCTTCACGCCGCGCCGCCTGGCGCCGCCGCCGCTCGGCTCGCCGCTGGTGCTGATCACGCCGTCCGGCACAGTGAAGGTCCGGATCGGCGCGCTCATCGACTTCCCCAAGACGGTGCGCGGTTTCCCGACGGTCTTCGCCACGCGCGGCGTCATGCGGCTGGCGGCCGGCGGGACGTTCGATCCCTCGCCCACGCTGCTGCTCTGCCGCACCGATGAACGCGAGGCGGCGCGCGTGCTTGCCACCGTCAAGGATACATCCGCAGGCCAAGGAGGGGTGGCGGATGACGCTGCCGCGCCGCGGGTCACGGCGATGGCCCGGCGCGAGGTCGAATCGCAGGTCGCCAGCGACAGTCTTCAGAATTTCAAGCGGCAGGCGCCGCTGCTGCTGACGTTATCTGTCTTCACCGCGCTGTGCATGCTGGTCAACGCGCTGACCGTCGGCGTGGAGCAGAAGCTGCGGGTGTTGGCACTGCTGCGTGCGGCGGGCATGACGGCCCGGCAGGTGCTGCGCGCCGTGCTGCTGGAAGGCGCGGTGATCGCCGCAGGCGGGTGGGCGGCGGGCCTGCTGGGCGGGTGGGCGGTGCTGACGGTGTTCGTGAACCGGACGCCCGACGCCTTCCCGGAAGGGGTAATGCTCGGCTGGCAGACGCCGCTCTATTCTGCGGCCGGCGTGGCGCTGATCGCTGCGCTGAGCTTGTTCTGGCCGTGCCGCCGCGCCATGCGCATCCGGCCCCTGGACGTGCTGGCAGAGCACGACACCGCGTGCGGCGGCAACAGGAACACGGGGCGGCTGCATGCGCTTCGGCCGTGGGCGGGCGCTGTCCTGCTCTTCCCGATGCTGCTCTTGGCGCTGCCGCTGCACCTCTCCGCCATGACGCGCAGCGTGCTGCTGCTGGCGGTCGGCATCCCGCTGCACGTTCTCGGGCTTCTGCTCGTCCTTCCGGCTTTCATTCGAGGCACCGAACGCTTGTCAGGACCGCTCTTGGCCATTCTTTTCGGTTTGGACCCCGTCCTGCTGCACCGGCGGATCAGCCGCCATCTTTCGCGAACGGCCGGCATGGTGCTGACCCTTACGGTCGGCCTGGGCGCTTTCGCCGCGATTCACATCTGGGGCGCGTCCCTGACCCGGCCGTTCATTCCGAGCCTTGAGTTCCCTGACGTGATCGTCTCAATCCTGCCGAACGGCCTGCGCGGCGACGCGGCCGGACGGGTGGCGCGGCTGGAAGGCGTGGCGGCGAACACCTGTCTGGCGATTGAGGCGGCGCAGTTTACGGTCTCGGACGCGCTCACCGCGCGCGTGGCGCGCGTGTCGGGCCGGGTGCCGGCAAGTCCTAACGTGTTGCTGTTCGGCGCGGACCCGCAGGCCGCGTTTGGCGGCGCGCGGCCGCTGGCCGCATTCCGTTTTCTGGCGGGCGAGCGCCAGGCGGCGGCCGACGCGTTGGAAACAGGCGAGGCCTGTCTCATCACCGCCATGTTCGCGCGTGAGACCGGACTGGGCCCGGATGACCGTCTCGAAATCAAGACACGCGGCCCGGCGGGCAGGGGGCGCGGACGGGGCCGGCCGACGGGGACCGAGGGTGCGCGGGGCGGCCCCGCGCCGAAGGACGGGGGACCGCCCGCAGCGGAACTCCGCATCGTCGGAGTGGTCGATCTCAACTGGCATCTGGTGACTTCGCGCGCGCAGATGCGCGGCCGCGACGGCATGCCTGCCGGCACGATGGGGCCGGTCTTCGTGAGCGAGGCGGCCGCGCGGCGGTTGAGCGGCAACGCCGATACGACCCGTTTTCTGTGGCTCAATCTGAGCGACGCCTACCGCGTGAAGGGGGCCTTGCCAGCCGGGCAGGCGCTGGAGGCCGAGATCCGCAGCGCCTTGGCGATCGACGACGCGAACACGGTGCGCGTGCACCACCGCGACGAAATCGCGGATGGCACGATCGCGCACGGCACGCAGCTTGTCGGAGACATGGCGCGCGCACCCTTCTGGTCGCTGGTGGTGCTCTCTACCGGCATCATCACGCTGCTGCTCGCCTCATTTCAGGCCTCGGCCAAGGAGATTGCGGTCATGCGCGCGGTCGGCATGACGCGCGGCCAGTTGGGGCTGATGCTGCTGGGCGAGGCGCTGATGACCGGTCTCTGCGGCATCGCGCTGAGCCTGGTGACGGGATTCTGCATCGGCTGGACCTTTACCGGCTGGACGCGGGCGTGGATGCCGTTCGGCGGGCTACCCGTCTCGCTCGACATCCCGTGGCTGGTCATCCTGCAGGGGGTCGGCTTTGCATGCGCACTCTGCGTGGTGATGGCCGCGCTCCCGATCCTCTTTCTGGTGCGGCGTGACGCGGACATGCGCCCCTGACGCGCGCCTCTGACGCGGGGCAATCGGAATTGGCGCGGCGCTCCAAACTGTGTTACGGTATCTGCACCAACATGGCGGTGATTCTGACAGTCGAGCGCAAGACGGCCAAGGCCCGGATATTCCTGGCTCTGGTTTACGCTGTCCTGTCGCTGGGCGGACTCACCATGGTTTGGCCCTTTCTGGTCATGTTGGCCGCTTCTCTGACGGGCCCTTACGATTACTACCGCTTCTCGCCGGTGGTGCGCGCGTTTTGGGACCGGTCCGACCGCTTCATGCGCTACGTGGCGGCGTGCTATCCGCGCTTCCCCGCCGAGGTCTTTCCCGACGCGCCCGCCCACTGGGGAAGCTGGATCGTGGTCGCGCGCGACCGTGCGGGCGGTCGCCGTTTCGCCGAACGCCATCTCGCCGGCCTGGACGACCCGGCGTCCGCCGTGCGCTGGACGCGCATGGCGGCCGATTATGCGGCCTTCAACCGCGCCTATGATCTGCGTAACAGCGCCTGCGCGTTCGATCCGCGCGATGTCGCCGGCTTTGTGCGGGAGCACTTCGAGGCCAAGTTGCGCGCCGAAGATCCGCAGGGCTTTGCCAAGCTCGCGCCGGCAGCGCGCCGCCGCGCGGCGCTGGCGCGCCTCAACGCCGAGTGGCCGGTGCGCTATCCCTCCTTTTTCGGCATCCGCATGATCGCGCAGCAGCGTGCGCCGCTGCACCACGCGGGTTGGGATTATCCATCCGACGACCCCAAGATGGAGCTGTACCAAGAGCTGAAGCGCCTCTACCGCGTGCGGGCCTACGGCACGGATGACGGCGGCGGATCGGCGCCGACCGCCTACTTTTCGCGCACGGTGCCCTACGAGTCGCGCCCGCTCTGGCTGGCGTGGCTCCGGCGCTCGGATGCGCAGGCGCGCCTCGGCCTGCCGCCCGGAGGCGGCTTTACCGCGGACGATTATACGCGCCTGGCCGGGCGCGCGTGCGCCGGCTTCGAGCAGCTCCCCTTTCCGCTGCCGGACGACGCGCCGGCGCCGTTGCGCGCCGAGTGGGACCGCTTTATTCGCACCGCCTACCCGCGCCGCCTGCTGCGCGTGCGGGTCACGCCCGAGCTGGACGAGGCCTACCGGCGCTACGTCGCCGGGGTCTGCCGGACGCCGGCCGCCTACACGCGTCTGACCGGGCAAGCGCTGCCGGACGCGGCGCGCGGGTTCGCGGGGCTGCGCCTGCCGCCGTATGAGAACAGCACGCTCTGGCGCAACTTTATTCCGCAGGTGCCGCTTGCGCAGCTTGAGATCCTGAGCGCCGAACAGGCGTGGCAGGCCTTTCTGCGGGCTCGCTACGGCACGGTGCAGGCGGTGAACGCGGCCTACGGGTGGCAGCTCGCCGCGCTCGACGAGGCGCGCTTCCCGACGCGCGAAGCGCTGGCCGTGACCTTCGTGCGGCGCGGCTGGCGTGATTTCTTTATCGGCGCGCTCGCGAACTATCGCACGGTGGGCGAGTATCTCTTCCTGCGCGGCCAAGCGTTCGGCAACACTGTCCTGCTGGTGCTGCTCTCGGTGCTCGCCACGCTGACTGTCAATCCGCTGGCGGCGTATGCGCTCTCCCGCTTCGGCCTGCGTTCGGCCGAAAAAATCCTGCTCTTTCTGCTGGCCACAATGGCCTTCCCGGCTGCGGTCACGGCTATCCCGGGGTTTCTGCTGATCCGCGATCTCGGACTGCTCAACACGTTTGCCGCCCTCGTACTTCCCACCCTCGCCAGCGGCATGTCGATTTTCATCCTCAAGGGCTTTTTCGACGGCCTACCCCGCGAGCTGTACGAGGCGGCGGCGATCGACGGCGCAAAGGAGTGGCAGATTTTTCTTCGCATCACGCTGCCGATGACCACGCCGATTCTGGCGGTGAACGCGCTGAACGCCTTTGTCCACGCCTACAACAGTTGGGAGTGGGCGCTGCTGGTCTGTCAGCGGCAAAGCCATTGGACGCTGGCGGTGTGGATGTACCAGATGAGCCAGCAGCTTGCCGATCAGCCGTGGGCGGTGATGGCCGGCTTCGTGCTGGTCTCGATCCCGACGGCCGTTGTCTTCATCGCCTGCCAGAAGATTATTTTGCGCGGCATCGTCCTGCCCAGCATGAAATGATCCGGTCACGCGCGGAACAGGGCCCCGAGCTTCTTGCCGAGCAGCAAGCTGCTGCCGATGAGCGTGACGGTCAGGAAAAGCATCGCCCAAACGCCGAGTGCCGACGCGAGGTAACGTCCGATGCCCACGAGCTGGAAGAGTTCAAAGATAGTCTTGGTGATCGGATAATAGGTCATTTTCTGCGCCAGCATCAGGCTGTCCGAGACCTCCAGCATGCTGAAGGCGAAGGCCAGCAGTGCGCCGGCGATCAGGTTGGCGGTGATCAGCGGCAGGGTCACGCGACGCAGCGCGGTAAACGGCGCGGCGCCGAGATTGGCGGCCGCCTCTTCCAGCGTCACGGAGGTCTGCTGCAGGCCGGCGACGGCGGCGCGCACCATGAAGGGCAGGCGGCGCACGGCGTAAGCCAGCACCAGGAAGAGCGTCGGGTTCACGCGCACGTCGAGCAGCGCGGCGAGAGCGGGGTGGGCTTTGACGGCGGGCCACTCCGCAAGCGATGCGCTGACCGCGAGAAAGCCGAAGGCCATCACCAGGCCCGGCACGGCGAGCGGGATCATCGCCATCGCATCGAGCGCGTGGCGCACGCGCAGGCGCGAGCGCGTCACGACCCAAGCCACGGCGATGCCGAGCGTAAGGTTGACGGCAACGGCGAGCGAGGAAAAGAGCAGGCTGTTGCGGATCGCGTCGAGGGTCATGGCGTGGCCCAGCGCTTCGGCGTAATGGGCGGCGGTGAACGCGCCGGGCAGCACGGTGCGATACCAGGCGCCGGGCGCCGCGACGCTGGTCAGCAGCACGCCGACGTGCGGCAGCAGCGCCAGCAGGATGACGGCGGCGAACGGCAGCGCGGCCAGTAAACCGGCGGCACCGTGCAGCCGGCGCGGCGTGTGCGGGATCACGGCTTTGGCTTGCATGGCGTAGGCGCGACCGCCGAAGAGCAGACGCGTGACGGCGTAGAGCGTCACGCTCGCCGCGAGCACCACCGTCACTAGCGCGTAGGGAAAGGGGCTGGCGCTGATCTCCTTGAGCTCATCGTAGACCTGCACCGCCGCGCAGCGCGAATAGTTGAGGATCAGCGGCGTGCCCAGTTCGGTGAAGGCCGCGATGAAGACCAGCGTGCAGCCGGCGAAAAGGCCCGGCATCACCAGCGGCAGGATGATGCGGCGGAAGCGCGTCCAAGCGCCCGCGCCGAGATTCTGCGCGGCCTCGTCGAGGGCCGGGTCGATGTTGGCCAGCGCGGCGGAGACATTCAAGTAGATGATCGGATAAAAGGCGAGCGCCTGCAGGAGCACGACGCCGGACATGCGCGCGCGGCCGAGCCAATCGACCGGTCCGCAGCCGAGCAGCGCGTTCAGCGCACCGTAGGGCCCGAGCATCTGCATCACGCCGATCGCGCCCACGAAAGGCGGCAGCACCATCGGCACCAGCAGCAGCGCGGTGAGCGCGCGCTGGCCGCGGAAGGCGTAGGCATGCGCGAGCCATGCCAGCGGAACGGCTAGCGCTGTGGCCAGGCCGGTCGCGCCCAATGCCAGGCGCAGGCTGTTGGCCAGTCCCTCGGCGTAGATCGGATTGCGGAACACGCCGGCCAGATAGCGCACGGTGAATCGACCGTCGACGAAGAACCCGCTGCTCACCACCGTGAGCACGGGCCAGAGCAGTAGCACGCCGAATATGGCGGTCAACAGGCCGAACAGCAACCAAGCAGTACGCGTGCGAAGCATGCGGTGTTTGAATCCTTTCTTGCCGAGGGCAGTGTTTGCCTTGAGAAAACGGTTCGACCCAACGCGGTTCAAGCGTTATCGGAGCGGGGTGCCGATGATCAGGAGCTGGCCCAGATAAAAAGACTGCCCGGCGGGGAGTCGCTTCACCGTGACGGTCACGGTGTGGTCGCCCGGCGTCTGTTCGGGCAGATACCAGAAGCGGGCGTGGCGGGTCTTTTCGCGCTGCGTGCGCTGGGCGGTGATCGGTGCCCCGCCGTCCACGACCGCCTCGATCTCGACGGGGTCGCCGTGGGGGATGTCGCTGATGCCGATGACCGTGCCGTTCCATTTGAGCGTCACGCTTTCGCCGGCCCGGTCGCACATTACGGCGCCGCGCAGCATGGCGTGGGTGCGATGGCGGCTCTCGGTATAGACCGGGTCCTTCTCGGTGTCGACCGGCGTCCAGCCGGCGCTCAACGAGGCCTGGGTGACGGGGAGCAGGGTCGCCCGTTCCCAGCATGCCGGTTCCAGCGCGGCGGGCAACGGGTGCGGACCGGCGGTGCCTGCCGCCGCGATTTTGCGCATCGACCGCGCCAGCGTTTCGCAGTAAATCGCGTGACCTTCATCGCCCGGATGCACGCCGTCCTTGGAGAAGAGCATTTTGCCTGCAACCGGCGTGTCGCCCTTGAAGAGCAGCGAACCGGTCTTCTCGCGCGCGGCGATCTCGATGCCGAAATCGATCGTGGGGATGCCGTAGGCATTGGCGATGCGCTCCTGCACCGCGCCGAAAGCAGGCGTCTTGCCGGCCTGCAGGTCTCTGAGCATGCCCTGGTGGAGCGTATAGACGAAGCAGATGTCGGTTTCCGGATGGCGCTTCCAGATCTGGCGTACGACGCCCTCGACCGACTTGGCCTCGTAGCCGCCGCCACCGTTGACGCGGCACTCGAGGAAAACCAGATCGGGCGCGTGCGCCAGCACATCGCACGCCAGCCGGCACGCGCTGTAATCTGAGCCGGTGCCCGAGATGGCCGGATTGATTTCGATGGCCCGGGCCTGGGGATATTCGGTCTTAAACCAGGCGAGGGATTTCGGTCGCCAGCCGTTGGCGGCGGTGATGCTGCCGCCGAGGTAAGCGATGCGAACCTCTTGTCCGCCCTTGAGCTTGGCGAACACATTCGGCAGGCCGTCGCGCACGCGGCACTCTTCGGCCGCGTGGATGTCATGGTTGTAAGACTCTGCGAACAGAGTGGTCACACCGAGGATGCCGGCGGTAAACAGCATTTTTGTCATGTTATCGTTTCCATCCGCAAGTTAGAACAACGGCCACGTTTTTCATGGTACCGCATCTCAGTCCGCTGTTCAACCGGGGTGATCGGACCGGACACAGTCAGGCGACTCGCGGCTTGACACCGGGGCGGGGGTTTTCGACACTACCCGCATGCAACAGCTTTTAGATGCGATCGCCCGGCTGCGCGTGCTGGTGGTGGGCGATCTGATGCTCGATCATTACGTGTGGGGCGACGCCTCGCGCCTTTCGCCGGAGGCGCCGGTGCCGATCGTCAAGGTCGGCCATGACACCTACACGGCGGGCGGCGCGGCGAACGTGGCGGCCAACCTGCGCGAGCTGGGGGTGGCGACAGAGGTCGCGGGGGTCTTCGGCGCTGACGCCTACGGACGCTTGCTCCAGGCAAATTTGTCCGAACGCGGCGTGCGCTGTGACGCGGCCTGCTGCTGCGAAAGCGTCGCCACAATCGTCAAGACCCGTGTCATGTGCCGCAACCAGCAGCTCTGCCGCATCGACCGCGAGGACGCGCCGGAGGTTTATGCCCTGTCGGACGCGGCGGTGGACGCGCTGCGCGCCCGCATCGCGGCGTCGGACGCCGTGATTCTTTCGGACTACGCCAAAGGGGTGGTCACGAGCGAGCTGATCCGCCGCGTGCAGGGGATGGCGCGCCCCGGGCAGATCGTGGCGCTCGACCCCAAGCCGCGGCCGGACCTGCATTTCACGCGCGTGGCGCTGATGACGCCCAACCGCAGCGAGGCGCTGCAGCTTGCCGGGCTGTCGGCCACGGAGGGCAAGGCGTTTCCGGGGAGTGATGTGGCCGCGCGCATCCATGAGCGTTTCGCTCCCGAGTACCTGGTGGTGACGCTGGG
>Ga0209097_10002028_pt1 | contig 16752 bp, 8 predicted proteins | sample AD_UKC052_MetaG_FD_184419 | JGI IMG/M metagenome (GOLD analysis project Ga0209097, IMG submission 184419) | Active sludge microbial communities of municipal wastewater-treating anaerobic digesters from USA - AD_UKC052_MetaG (SPAdes) (version 2) | ecosystem: Engineered > Bioreactor > Anaerobic >... | reverse complement strand
CCTTGCCTCTGCCCGTACTGCACCTGTTTGCATATAGGCATTCAACTGCTGCTGAAAGGTTACTCTGTCTGTTCCGGGACTAAGCAGCAAATAGGTCAGCCAATTGGCTGTCCACCATTGTTCGGTGGTAGATTCTTCACCCAGGTTCATAAAATCAGTCACCATGCCAAACTTAATTTGGGAGTACTGCGGCGGATTTTCACAAACACCACTGATGGCATAATTTTTATCACCCAACTTAATTGTTTTTCCAATCACCTGCCTTGTTCCAAAATACCTGATCGCAGTTTCTTCTGTTAGAACGAGATTACCCGGAGTTGCCAATACCTGTGCGGAATTCCCTTCCAGCAATCTAAAAGAAAATACCTTAAAGAAATCTTTATCGGCATAAAGAAATGCATTCTCCTCAAAGGTTTGATCACCAATCTGTACAACCCTTGCTCCCTGAAAAAGTCGCACAAAGGATTCAACCATTGGGAAAATTCTTTTTGCCTGCGGACCAAGTTTTGTTCCGGTGGTTGCAGCATAATTTACAGTACCTGACATTTGATACTCCATGGTAGCCCTTACAATCCTGTCTTTGTTTAAATGAAAAGAATCGTAACGCAATTCATTTCTGATGTAAACAATAATAAGCAGGCAGGATGCAAGCCCAATACTCAGGCCTGCAATGTTGATGAATGCATACAACTTGTGCTTTTTCAGGTATCGGATGGCTGTAAGCCAATAGGTTTTAATCATAAAATATAATTTATTCTGACCGTAAACTTTTCAATGGATTATCAATAGCCGCCCTTGTGGATTGAACAGCAACAGTGGCCATTGCGATTACCATGGTAATAAATCCTGCAAAAAGAAATATACCGATCCCCGGTTCCACACGGTAAGCATATTGCTGCAGCCATTTTTGAATAACTATATAGGCAACAGGCCATGCCAGCAGGTTTGCCAAACCTATCCATAAAGCAAATTTTCCTGAAACTTTAAGCACAACTTCCAGCACCGTTGCGCCAAGTACTTTTCTGATTCCAATTTCCTTGGTTCGTTGTTCATGTACAAACATGGCTAACCCAAATAGTCCCATAGACGCAATAAATATGGCAAGGCCCGATAAAAATGCAGCAATTTCACTGACTTTTTTATCTTCCCTGTATAATTGCGAAAGCCGATCCGAAAGAAATGAAATATTACATTTTCCATCGGCCCCCGACGATTGCCAGGCTTTTTCAATTGTACTGAGTACCTGTTGCTGTTTGCCTTCTTTAAATCGGACTGTAATAAATACGGCAGGTTGGCGAACAGGTCCCAAATGCAACACCAATGGTTTTACCCGCTGATGGAGTGATTCGAAATGAAAATCCTTTACGATGCCAATGATTCTGTAATTACGAGGGGTAGAATCATTTGAAAGATTAGTTATCTTTTTATCCAATCCGAATGAGGCCCTGAAGGCATACATGGCTGATTCATTAATCACAACAGCCTGACTATCTGTTTTCATGGAAGCATCGAAAAACCTGCCCTGTAACAATTGAAGCTTAAATGTATTCAGAAAGTGGTCATCCACATCAAGAAAGGAGGCCATTACGGGTTCAGCGCCAATATTTCCTTCAAAACTATAGCCTGACTCGGGTACACCTGCGGCTAACATGAGCGATGAAAAGGTAACTGAATGGATACCAGGATCTTTCAGCAATTCCTGCCTGAAGGCTTCCGGGGTTTCGCCAAGTGCCGATCCATTGGTAATGCTGAATAGTTGTTCCTTATCAAAACCCATATCCAGTTTCTGCAGGTAATCCAGTTGTTTGCGGATAGCCATCATTCCCGAAATCAGTGCAATGGATATGGCAAACTGGCTTACTACCAGTACACTTCTGAGCGATGCCTTCCTTCTTTTCACCACGCCCTTCAGCGTTTCAGTCGGATTAAAGGCAGACAGAAAAAAAGCAGGATAAATGCCTGCAAGCAACCCGGTGAGACAAACAAAAAGAATTACTGCAAACGCCGTTTGTGAATTTAAAAAAGAGGAAAATGAAAGCGAAAGGCCCAGAAGTTGATTATACCAGGGCAGCAAAAACCCGGCAATAAAAAAAGCAATTACAACAGAAATAAGGGTAAATAAAAGTGCCTCCAGTAAAAACTGAATAATTAGGGATTTACGGTTTGAGCCGAGCGTTTTCCGGATACCAACCTCCTTTCCCCTGCTTTCAGAGGTAGCGGTTGTAAGATTAATAAAATTAAACGCTGCAATTAATAGAATAAAAATGGCCACAGCAATAAATATGCGCACATAGGTTATATTGCCCAGTTTCGAACTTCCCCATTCAGTATTCGGATCAATCTGGTACTTCTCTTTTGAGTAAAGGTATATTTCCTCAAGTGGCTGCAGATGAAACTGAAAATCATTTCCTGATTTTTTGAAATTGCTTAAAGGAACTCCTACCAATTTTTCAATTTGCGGGCCGGTATATTTATCGGTAAATGGCTTGATCTTACGCTCAAAGTCACTGGCAGTGGTGCCCTTCTCTAAAACAACAAAGGTTGAAACACCCAATGCAAGCCAATTATCTGATGTTTCAGGATTGTTTGGCAAAATGGATAGAAGGATATCCGCATTGAAGTACGTTTTTTCAGGATAATCCTCCATTATTGCCGAAACCGTTACGGCCATGGTATCATTCAGCAATATTTGTTTTCCCAAAGGATCTTCATTACCAAAATATTTTAAAGCAATGGACTGTGTAATTACTGCATGAGATGGATTAGCCAAGGCCTTTATTGCATCACCGGCAAGCTGTTTAAAATCAAAAACCCTGAAATAATTTGAGTCTGCAGTGTAAACACGGTACTCCCTGAATACTTTATCCTTATACCTTACATTATACGAAGCATTGTACCCAATGTTGGTATAGGTTTCAACCTCAGGAAAATGTTGTTTCAATGCAGGACCCAACGGCTCAGAACTTCTTGCCATCCTGTTCTCTTTTCCATTCAGGCTGATCCGGGTAAATAGCCTGTATGTTCTGTGAGATTTTTCGAAAAACTCATCGTAGCCAAACTGGTTGGAAACATACAGGTAAAGAAGTAGGACACAGGCAAAGCCAATAGATAGGCCACCAATATTAACAAAGGAAAAAACCGGCTTTTTCCTGATTGTCCTAAACGCAATCTTCAGGTAATTAAAAACCATAACCGTAAATTTATTCGGCTCTTAAACTTTTAACAGGATTGGCAATAGCTGCTTTAAAAGCCTGAAAGCTAATGGTGGCTACTGCTATAATCAAGACCATACAAGCCGATAAGGCAAACATGCTCCACCCCATAGCAATGCGATACGGATAATTTTGAAGCCATTTAAAACCGGCATACCATGCAACAGGAATAGAAATAAGAAATGAAATGAAAACCAATATTAAAAAATCAACAGAAAGCTTTGCAGCCACATGCGAAACGCTTGCACCCAGAACCTTTCTTATACCTACTTCCTTGGTCCTTTTCTCCGCATTCAGCACACTCAGACCAAATAACCCTATACAGGAAATAAAAATAGTAAGTACTGCACCAAACAACATCATCTGCCTCCATTTATCTTCAGCTTCGTATTCGCTTTTATTATCATCGGCCAAAAAACTGTAGGTATATGGAATATAGGGAAATATTTTCTTAAAGGATGCCGTAATATGATTCAATGCTTTTCCATCCTCACCAGGCCTTACCTTAATATAAACTTCACCGAAATTATCAGCATTCCATACCAGTAATTGCGGCCCAATCTTCTCATTTAATGAAGAAAAATGGTAATCCTTGATAACCCCTATAACCTTATACTTTTTGTTATCGTTCCAAAAGAAATTAACCACCTGACCTAAAGGCTCTTTCCAGCCGGCTTCCCTTACAAAGCTTTCATTCACCAATACATGATCCGTAGAATCTGTAGGCATCCCCAAATTAAAATTACGGCCCTTAACCACCTGTAGTCCCAGGACAGGGATATAATTTTCGTTTACATTCTCTATGGCAAATTGAATATTCTGTTCACCATTTACCCTTGCCCCCGTACCCCAGTAACCGCTGTTGCTTGGAGCAATACCGTCTATTAAATCCTTACTTAACAATTCCTGCTGAAAGCGATTGAACTCATCAGGCCTCATTCGCCATTTTTCAACCCTGACAAGGTTATTATCATCATAACCAAGGGGAGTGTTGAGCATAAAGTTAAACTGACGGTAAATAGTTATTGTACCAATAACCAGGAGCGTAGCCAGTGAAAACTGCAATACAACCAGGCCCCTTTGAAGATAGCTTTTTCCACCCAATGAAAACCGGCCGTACAAGGTTTTTACGGGTTGAAAAGAACTTAAAATCAAGGCCGGATAAAAGCCGGCGAAAAGGGCAGTTACCACTAGCAGTAAAACATAAAATGCTATCAGTTTGAAATCAAGTAAATAGGAAAGTGAAAGCTCCTTATTTGCCAACCTGTTAAAGGTTGGTAATGAAACTTCAACCAATACAAACGCAAGTAAAAATGCAAACAATGACAGTAAAAAGGACTCTCCAATGAACTGCACAATTAATTGGCGGCGGCTGCTGCCAACCACTTTACGGATGCCAATCTCCCGGCTCCGCTTAACAGACCGGGCAATGGTAAGGTTAATAAAATTAATACAGGCAATCAGTAATATAAATAATGCAATACCGGTTAAAATATAAGAATACCATGGGTTGCTGCCATCCCGGAGTCCATTGCCAACGCCAAAATCAACACCCAAATGAAGCTCATTAAAGGGTTGAAGAAAATAGGCCTGAGAACCCTTTTCATCAAATTCCTCCCGCATCCGCGCAATCACTTCCCGGGCATCAGTCTCATATACCTGTTTCATTTTGGCCTCCACCTTTGCCTTATCGGCACCCGGCGACAATACAACAAATGTGTTCAAAAAGAAGTTAAACCAGTTATCCTTGTTCTCAATATGGCCGGCCGGAACTTCCATAGGCAGCAAAAAATCAAACTTAATGGATGAATTCTGCGGATTACGCTTTGAAACAGCGGTAATTTTGTAAGACTTAAATTCATCATCAAGTTTCATCTCCAGCATTCTTCCAACCACATCCAGTGTACCAAAATACTTTTTAGCAACATCCTCACTTACCACAATTCCAGAAGGATCTTTCAACGCTGTAAGGGGGCTGCCGCTAAGCAGGGGGAAATGAAACACTTCAAAGAAATTAGTATCCACATTAATCACGTCTTCCCTGATTACTTCCGTACCCTTTTTAACATCCTTAATATCACCCTGGTATCTTACTACCTGGGTAATTTCCGGAATCTGTCTTTCAAAGGCCGGACCATGAAAATATCCCGTATTGCCCCCACCACGTGGATCCTTTCCATTTTCATCATACATTACGGATACTATCCTGTAAATACTTTCACCATTATCATGAAAACGGTCATAACTACTCTCATCCTTTGTGTACAGGATAATCAGCATAGCACATGCAAGACCAAGACTAAGTCCGGCAATATTAATAAATGAGTAAACTTTGTGGCGCATCAGGTTGCGCCAGGCGATTGTCCAAAAGTTTCTGATCATAATTATCTATTTATTCGGAACGCAAACTTTTTACGGGGTTGGCCCAGGCTGCTTTAATGGTTTGAAAACTTACGGTTAGTATTTTAATTGCCATTGCTCCACTGCCTGCTGCAATAAAAATCCACCATACTAGCCTTATTCTATATTCAAAATTTTGAAGCCATTGCTGCATAAAATAATAGGCAACAGGAATTCCAATCGAACATGAAACAAATACCAGAAATAAAAATTCTTTTGAAAGGAGCCTCCATAAAGAAAATACCGAAGCACCCAATACTTTTCTAATACCAATTTCCTTGATCCTTTGGCCGGCTGAAAATGCTGTAAGGCCAAACAAGCCAAGGGCAGAAATTAGTACTGCAATAACAGAAAAAATCAGAACCAGGTTCCCGGCTTTTACTTCAGCTTTATACATTGAATTAAAATTATCATCAAGAAAAGTATAACTAAAGGGTTGCCCCGGCAAATACTTGTTCCAAATTGATTCAACTGCCTTTATTGCCTTAGGAATATTACCAGGAATGGTTTTTATGAAAAGGTATGAACCTCCCCCCTTGTTATTAGACACAACCATCGGCCCTATCCGATCATGCATGCTTTTATAATGAAAATCCTTTAGTACTCCAATTACTTTTCCCGTATCTCCACCCCAAATAAAACGCTGTCCGGTTATTGGCAGCTTCATATTAAATACCCTGGCTGCCGTTTCATTCAAAAGATATCCATGTTCCTCGCCAGAAACTGCACCAAACCAACTCCCTGAAACCAATTGTAAGCCAAACATTCGTTGAAAATCATCATCTGCAGAAAGTTTGGCAATGGTTGGGTTAAAATTAGAATCACGTCCATCCCAATCTGCGTTTCCTGAACTTGACCCATCGATATTTACAATCTCAGAACTTCCCGTACAAACATCATAAATACTATTTTGCGCTTTTAATTCACTTTTCAATTTTGCAAAGAAATCCAATCTCGCTTGACTGGTTAAAGTTCTATAACTTTGAAAAGGTACTTGTACGGACATTACCTGTGCAACCGAATACCCAGGATTGGTAGTTCGAACAAATTGCATTTGCCTGAAGATAACCATCGTAGCTACAAGGAGCATTACCGACAATGTAAACTGAAAAACAACAAGTCCTTTTCTGACAAATCCATCCTGCAACTTTAAAACACTCCTTCCGCGAAATACTTTTAATGGCTCGAATGATGATAATAATATTGCAGGATAAATACCATTTAAAAGGGAAGCAAATAAAAGGATGATTGCAAGGATAGCCCACAAAACCGGTGACAAAATTGGCAAATCAAACTGCTTTTCTGTAAGAGCATTAAAACCAGGTAATAATAACTGGATGAGGAAAAGGGAAACGACCAATGAAAGCAGGCTAATTACCATCGACTCCGTAATAAACTGTGCAAACAGGTTCCCTTTTGATGCACCGACAATTTTTCTGACACTTACTTCATTTGCCCTCAGGCTTGCATGGGCAGTTGTAAGGTTTACATAGTTAATACAACCAATTACCAACAATAAAAAACCAAGCAGGCCGAAAATATAGGTAGTTTGCCTATTTCCATGTGGCAAATCAGATGATTGCAGATCATTTTCGAAATAAATTTCAGCAAGGGGTTTTAAAGAGACTTTACAATTATCGTTGCTCCTCCTTTTCCGGATAATATCATTCAATTCCTTTTCTACCCTTTTGCTGTTTGCACCGTTATGCAATTTTAGGAAAGTAATATAGCCAAAGTTACCCCAACTTGTACCATCCCTGTAAGTGTCGGGGTTAAGCAACCGTCCATCCATATTCATCAATACATCGAACTGAAAACTTGAATGAATAGGATTATCCCTGATTACAGCCTTTACAGTATAATTAATTGTATCAACGCGAATAATTTTTTCCAGAGGGTCATCGGTTCCAAAATACTTTTCTGCTTTTGACTCAGTAAGTACAATACTAAATGGATCATTGTTAAAAGCATCAAGGCTTCCGGAAACAAAATCATAATGAAATATATTAAACCAGCTTTTATCTACATAGGCACCTGTTTTTTCTGCAAAAAGCCTGTTACCAATTTTGAAAACCGGCCCTCCCCATGAATTTATAATCACCCTCGCAGTTAGTTGTATTTGCGGAATTTCCTTTTCTGCAGTTTCTGCAAATAACATGGGGGAGTTTTCCCATTTCCAGGCTTCATTGCTGTTTACCTGTAATGTGTTGGTAATACGATAAATATTCTTCTTTTCCGGATGATACCCATTAAAGGAAATCTCATTTTGAACCCATAAAAAAATAAAAGCAGATGCGGTAATACCAATGGATAACCCAAACAGGTTAATAAAGGTTGTTGCCCTATTCTTCCACAATTTTCGCCATGACGTTCTAAAATAATTAAGTCGCATAAATGTGGTATTATTCAGTTCTTAAACTTTTTACGGGGTTGGCCCAGGCTGCTTTTATTGCCTGAAAACTAATGGTAAACAGCGCTATGGCAATACCTGTAATAGCCACCAGCAGGAAAACCCAAAGTTGAACAGGCGTGCGGTAAGCAAATCCTTCCAACCACTTATGCATACCATACCACGCAACAGGGAATGAAATCAGCAGGGCAATCGCCACAAGCTTAATAAAGTCAATGGAAATCAGGTTTGCAATACTCATGGCATTCGCACCCAAAACTTTCCTTATTCCAACTTCCCTTGTCCGGCTTTCAACTGTAAATGTGGTAAGGCCAAATAATCCAAGGCACGCAATAACAATAGCCCAAACCGAGGCAATGGTAAATAACCAACTGTATTGTTTCTCCGTAACATACTGCTTGTTAAAATTATCATCAGCAAAAAAGTATTCGTAAGGATTGCCAGGAAAATTTGTTAGAAATAGCTTTTCCAACTTTTGAACACTTTCCTGAAAATCATTGGTTGAAAGCCTGATGCTGATATATGCATTGTTGTTTTGCGGGTAAAAAATCATGGGGTCAATAGATTGTTGTAACCCTGCATGATGGTACTCTTTCACTACACCAATAACTTCCAGTTGCCGCTCGTCCCACTGAATACGGGTTTGTACAGCTTCTTCTGCATTTGCAAAACCCAATTCCTGCACAGCCTTTTCGTTCAACAGCACTTTGCTGTTGTCATTCCACTCTACGGCACATTCTGCTGCTGTAAAATTCCGCCCTGCTTTTAATGGAACCTGGTAGGTGCCGAGAAATTTTTCATCAATAATGGCAAATGAATATGCCTTCAGTTCATCTCCAGACCGGGAGCCTGGTTGTGTAAAGCCCGCAGTAGTAAAATTGTAACCATTTCCCGGTATGCTGCCAGAAACTGAAAATTCCTTTACAAAACTCATTTGCGCCAGGTCATTTAAAAACGAACCACGCCTGTTTTTATATGTACTGTCGCGCCCTACTTCGGGACCACGTAAAACCAATACCTGCTCAGTATTTACGCCCAGGTTTTTGCCCTGCATATACTTTAATTGCTTGAAAATAATTGCAGTGGCAAGAATCAGAGCGAATGAAATGGTAAACTGCGCAACCACCAATCCTTTACGAAGGTTTACCCCGCCACTGCTTTTAAATATTTTCCCCTTTAAGGTATCCACCGGTCTGAATGCTGAAAGGCTGTAACCTGTGCAGGCACCAGTTATTAATGAACCCAACACCAGCAAAATAATCCCTCCCAACCACACAGGTGAGGTCATTACGGCATTCAACGAAAGATTTTTACCAATTACCTGATTAAAAGTTGGCTGAAGAAGGAAAACCAGGGCCATTGCCACCGCCAACGCCAATATGTTTACAATTACAGATTCGCCCAGGAATTGAAAAACAAGCGAACTCCGCGATGCACCAATTACTTTGCGTACCCCTACTTCGGCAGCGCGATTCAGGGCATTGGCTGTTGATAGATTTATGTAATTAAACCAGGCAATAACCAAAATAAGCAGGGCAATTACTCCAAGAATATAAACATACCGAAGGTTACCGGTTGTTTGATAGGTATCGCCCAGAGTTTGTGGAAGATGGATGTACTTCATTGGCTGCAAACGGAAAATTACGCCATCATTCTCTTTTCCAAACTCATTCCTCAAAGCGGTAAGTTTCTTTTCAAATTCCTTATAATTTGCTGCTTTATTCAACCTGAAAAAGGTATTAATGTATTGGGAGGAAATATTATCGAGCTGCGCCCAGCCATTTCCATTCAGGTTAGCGGCATTTTTGAGGGTTTCCAAAGAAAAAACCATATCGTAACGGATATCAGAGTTCTCAGGGATTATATACACACCACCCACTGTATATTGTGTAGTTCCAAATTGATTATTTAACTCGAGTTGTCCTCCAATGGGATCGGAATTACCAAAATATTTTAAAGCAGTAGCCTTACTGAGGAAAACAGTGTTTGCTTTCCGGAAACCATCGGCCCTGCCTGAAAGTACCGGGAAACTGAAAAATGTAAAAAAATTACCTTCGGCATATCCAATATTCTGCTCCCTGAATGCTTCATTGGTGAGCCCTGCCTTTTTTACAACCCCTTGCGCAATACCTTCTTCAAACCTGCAATAATCTACAATCTCAGGAAATTTATCTGCTGCCCTTGTTGCCCATCCCGGCTCAATTTGCGGCCATGTTTGCCCCTTTACATCTTCATTCAGCAGGCGGTAGGTATTATCAATATCCTTATGAAAACCATTTATACTTTTCTCAAAACTCACATATTCAAGTAAAAACAAAAACGCTGCAATACCCATGGCCAACCCCAAAATATTGATGAAGCTGTATAGCCTGTTACGGCGCAGATTTCGGAGTGAAATTTTGAATTGCAGGAAGAACATAGTTTGGTGAATTTATTCGTTTCTTAAGCTTTTTACCGGATTGGAAAGAGCCGCTTTAATTGCCTGGAAACTAACGGTGAGTATAGTGATGATAAGCGCACCAACGGTAGCCAGAACAAAAACCTGCCAACCGATAACAATCCGGTAATCGTAATTCATAAGCCAGCTATCGAGATAATGCCAGGCAATCGGTGCTGCAACAACACAGGAGATTATCACCAGAAAAACAAACTCCTTTGAAAGCAATTGCCAAAGTTTAAGCACGCTTGCTCCAAGCACTTTACGTATCCCGATCTCCTTGGTTCGCTGCTCTGCCACAAAACTTGCCATACCAAACAAACCCAGACAGGAAATAAAAATGGCCAAAACTGCAAAATAGGAAGCCAGTTTCCCTATCCGTTCCTCTGCTGTGAATTTGTTGCCAAATTCCTCATCTACAAACGTGTAGGCAAATGGCACTTCAGGCATGTATTTTTTCCAAACCCTTTCAATTATGCTTAATGATTCCCCCGAACTCTTACCTGGGCTTAGCCTGATGATCAAATTATACATACCATCCATCTTACCAATATGGTACAAGGTAGGACGTACCGGATAGAATGGCGATTCCTGCATAATATCGCCTACCACCCCAATGATGGTGACGGGTTCATCATTCCAATAAAGAATTTTACCAATTGGTTCCTTGAACCCTAAAAATTTTGCAGCCGCATCATTAATTACAAAAGCGGAAGAGTCAGATGCAAATTCCCGTGAAAAATCACGCCCCCTTTTCACCTTCCACTGAACCGTTTTACCAAATTCATAGGACACCCTGTTATTGGGGAAATCAACCGCAAGATCAGGATCCTTCCCCTCCCAGTTAAACCCTCCGTTGGTATTCCAAACCTGGGTCATTGTACTGTTTGTTGGCGACATTTCTTCTATTGCGCCCGCACTAATCAGTTCATTTCTGATTGCATCAAAATGTTTCCTGATTTCCGGCTCCATATTCATGTTAATTAAACCATTACGTGTGTACCCAATGGGCCTGTTTTTGGCATATTGAATTTGCTGGTAAATAATAATGGTACCAATAATTAACATAACCGAAACCGTGAACTGGGCCACAACAAGAACCTGGCGTGGCAGCGAGGCAAATTTTCCAACCCTAAAGGTTCCCTTCAACACCTTTAATGGCTGAAATGAAGAAAGATATAAAGCCGGATAACTCCCCGCAAGCAAGCCAGTGATAAAGATAAACAGGAGGCAAAAAAGCCAGAAAAAAGGATTTCCCCAGGGAATAACGATTTTCTTTCCAGCTACATCATTAAACAATGGCAGCAGCGCAAAAACCAGGCCAAGTGCAAATATAAATGCCAGAAAAACCACTACATAGGACTCAGCAAAAAACTGTTTGATTAACTGCCAACGCAGGGAACCGATTGCTTTACGAATACCTACTTCCCTTGCTCTCTTTTCACTTCGGGCAGTTGCCAGATTCATGAAATTAATACAGGCAAGCAACAAAACAAAAATCCCGATTATGCCAAATAACCTTACATACTGAATACTTCCACCGGTATTTACCCCACTCCTGAATTCATTATATAAATTCCATTTACGCATTGGATGAAGAAAAACAGCCCACTGATACTTCTTTTCCTCTTTATCTACATTGTTAAGTTTTACATTCTTAATTTTTGCAGAAACCTTCTCCATATCGGCATTGTCTGCTATCTGAACAAAGGTTTGTGAGAAATTACTGCCCCATGGATACCTCATATCCTTTGCCCATGGATTTTGGGAAAGCCACAATGCCCACGGCATCATTACCTCCAAACCCCTGAAGGTGGTATTGTCGGGCAGATCTTCATAAACACCGGTAACCTTTACATTATCCGTCCTGTCCAGCTTAATCATTTTATTCAGAGGATCCTCATCACCAAAAATAGCACGTGATGCCGAAGCAGACAGCATGATTGAATAAGGGTCCTTTAATCCGGCCCTTGTTCCCTTCAGCATTTTCAGGCTAAGCATTTCAGGAGCTTCAGGATCAAAAAAGATACCATGTTTGGTTATATGTTTATTACCCACAGAAAGCAAATGATCACCTTCCCACGAAGACTGCACTACATATTTAAAATCACTTCCATGCTTTGCACGCAACTCAGGCCCCATCAGTGCGGGATTGGATACCTGCGATTCAATTTTACCATTAAAATTAGCATGCTGCATTACCTGTGCAATACGGTCATAATTTTTATGGTATCTGTCAAACGTAAGTTCATTGTACACCCAAAATCCGATCATCATAGCCACCGCCATACCTACGGCAAGGCCACCTATATTGATGAGGCTATACCCTTTACTATTAACCAGGTTACGCCAGGCAATTTTAAAATAATTTTTTAGCATAGGTGTATTTTATTCGGTTCGTAAACTTTTTACGGGGTTAGCCAAAGCAGCCTTTATGGCCTGAAAACTGATGGTAGCAATTGCAATAAATAATCCGATAATGCCGGCCAGTGCAAACACCCACCAATTCAGGGTGGTTCTGTATGCAAAATCCTGCAACCACCTATTCATGGCCATCCATGCAATTGGAAAAGAAATAATAGCTGAAAATGCAACCAGTTTTACAAAATCTGAGGAAAGCATCTGAACAATATTGAAAACAGTTGCACCCAAAACCTTCCGTATACCAATCTCTTTAATACGCTGTTGGGCCATATAGGTAGCAAGACCAAACAAACCAAGGCAAGCGATGAATATCGCAAGAACAGAAAAGGTTAAAGCCAGTTTACCAATCCTTTGCTCGGTCCGGTACATTTCTTCAAATGATTCATCCAGAAACCGATAACTGAAGGGCTTACCTGAAGCCATAGACCTGAAAGTTTTTTCTATTCCGGAAACCAATCCGGGAACATCATCCGTCTGTACTTTGATTGCAGTTGTCCAATTGGCATTGCCAAGCCTCATACATAAGGGACCAACCTGTTGCCTGAGCGATTCGAAATTAAAATTTTTAACTACACCTATAACGGTGTAAAATTGATCAAGGCCCCTTCCATCACTTGAAGTATATAATTTTCTTCCTAAAACATTTCCTCCTCCAAGCATTGCGGCACAAGCCTCATTAATGATCATCGCTGCTGAATCGGTTCCAAATTCCCTGCTGAACGCCCTCCCCTGTACTATCTCCATTCCCAGAACTGAAAAGTATTCATAATCCACCCTCCAGCTTTGCATATTGAAAGAGTTATCTGAACGCATGGCCGCTTCAGTGGAATAGGTATTATCGCTGCGTGCAGAACTTGAAACAGGGAGAAAGCCGGCTGAAGAAGTAGCAACCACCCCCTTCATTGAATTAAGAGACTTTTTAAACGCCTCAAAATTATTTCCCAAAACATAAGTATCATCCACCAGCAATACCTGTTCCTTGTTATACCCTAGATTTTTATTTCGGATAAAGGATAATTGTTTATAAACTACAACTGTACCTATAATAAGCACTATGGCTGTGCTGAACTGAAAAACAACAAGCCCATTCCTGAAATAACTTTTTCCGGAACTTAATTTCAACCGGCCCTTCAAGGCCGCAATGGGCTGGAAAGCAGCAATATAGAAGGCGGGATAACTTCCTGCCACCAGCCCGGTGACTACAGAAAGTAATGCTATAAAGAACAATGGAACAGGCTTAAGCAGATCAAACATTGCAAGTTCCTTTGCCGCTACATCGTTAAATAGTCCAAGGAAAGCCCATACCAGCAAAAGGGCAAAAATTGTGGAAATAACAGAAGTCAGTATCGATTCTGAAAGGAATTGTCCAACCAGCGCGGATTTTTCCGAACCCAGCACTTTCCTTATCCCAATTTCCTTTGCACGACCTCCTGAATTGGCCGTACTCAGGTTAATAAAATTTACACAGGCGAGCAACAAAATAAAGAAGGCTACTGCTCCAAAAATGTAAACATACCGTAAATTACCAACAGGAGCAAGTTCGGGAAATCGGTCACTTTTAAGGTGGATATCTGTAATTGGCATCAGTGAATATTCCAGTTTATTACCCGCCTTTTCAAACTCATCCATTGATTTTATTTGCATCAGGTTACCAGCCTGAGGAAGCACATATTTTTGTATTACCTCTTTAAAATGCTGTTTAAAAGCGCCTGGGTCGGCGCCCGGCTTTAATAACAGGTAGGTATAAAAGTTATGGCTGAGGAAGTTGCCGAAATCATATTCCACGTTATCCATCGAAAAAATTAACCCAAAACGGAAATGGCTGTTTCGCGGCATATCTTTAATAACTGCGGTGATCTTGAAAAGATTATTCCTGCTTTCGTTTGTTTCAATAGTTTCTCCAACCACGTCTTTACGACCAAAATATTTTTCTGCAATACTCTCCGAAACAACCACCGTATTGGGTTCGTTTAATGCCTGCTGCAGCTGGCCATAAAGAGCATTGAATGAAAACACCTCAAAAAAAGTACTGTCGGCATGAGCTACTGCAACTTCAGTAATATATTCACTGCCTTTCTTGATTTGCTTTGAACCATTTGAATTATAAATTCTCGTAAATTGCTCTACTTCTGGATAGTCCTTTGCCAAGGTTGCTCCCATAGGATCCGAGCAAACACCAATCTTCATTTCGGAACCACCAAAAATAATATTGGAATGCACACGGTAAATACGGTCAGCCTTATCATGGAACTTATCGAAACTAAGTTCATCTGTTACGTACATTACAATCAGGAGAAAACAGGCAAGACCTATAGACAGGCCAAAGATGTTTATCAGCGAAAATGCTTTATGTTTCAGAATGTTCCGCCAGGCTATTTTAAAAAAATTCCGTATCATGAGCTTTTGGTTTATTCGGTGCGCAATGATTTAATAGGATTAGCAAGCGCTGCCCTGATTGCCTGAAAACTAACTGTGGCGAAAGCAATTGCAATAGACAAAATTCCGGCAAGGGCAAACATCCACCAGTGCAGGTTTATCCTGTATGAATAGCCATCAAGCCAGTTACTCATAGCATACCATGCAACCGGTGCCGCGATGCAAAATGAAATAAATACCAATTTTAAAAAATCAACAGATAACAGGAATGTAATTCCACTAACTGATGCACCAAGTACCTTACGGATGCCAATTTCCTTTGTTTTTACTTCGGCCATATAGCTTGCCAGTCCAAAAAGGCCAAGGCAGGAAATAATAATGGCCAGGGCTGCAAAAAGTCCTGCCAATGTTTCGGTTCTTTTTTCATCATTAAATTTGTTTGCATACTGCTCATCCACAAACTGGTAATTAAACGGAAACTCGGTATTATATTTCTTAATAGAATAATTAATTTAGGCCGCATCGGCTGATAGCTCTTTGAAAGTCTTGGTTTTAATTGACACCACTCTTTGCATTATATTTCGAAAAATGAACTGTTCTGTGTTTCGTCGGTTGGTTCGGAAACAATACTCATCCAGGTACTTTTGATAATGCTTATCACTGCATTGATGATGTATTCCTCTTAGCCATCCCTTCATATTCATTATTTGTTGATGAAGGATTGGGAAACCTTTACCTGTATTGCTTTTCCGCTGTTTGGCCTTGGGGAACTTTTCTTTAAGCTTATCATAACTCGGGTATTCGTCAGTAACAACTTTTGCATCTTCGGAAACCGTTGATTCAATGATAGGATACAAGGTATCTTTCTTAAAATCGGCAATCTTTCGGCAATAAACGCGACCTGTTTTACTTCCAGGCCTTACTTCCACCATGATAAGCGTCTTTTTCTTTTTGCCATTAGATCGTCCAGGCTTCCCTTTTTCGGGCCCTCCAGTCACAAATTCGTCAATATGCACTTCACCGGTTAAAGGATTTTTACCACTCGATTCAAATATTTGTTGAATCTTACAATGGAATAACCATGCTGTAGGCTGGCTAACACCAATTTCCTTTGCCAATTCATAGGAAGAGATCCCTTTCTTCTTACAATATCTGAAAACGGCGTAAAAAGCTTTTTGCAGACTGAATTTCAGGTTATGAAAGACGGTATGGGCAGAAGCAGATTCATCATAACGACAACCAGCACAGCGCCTTGCAAACGGATGATAACCTTTGGTAAAGGATTTACACCCACACTTTTTGCAGACATATCCATCTTTCCATTTTAGGTCAGCAAGATATTGAAGACATTCATTTCGATCTGTGAACTTTTGTTGAAATTCAAATGCCGATAGTGTTGAAAACATAACCAATTTATTTAGCACAAAAATACTAAATACTTTAGACTTATCAAAGAACTGTGTTAGCTATGCGGCTAATCTTTATTGACCTAT